>LSQX01392773.1_pt1 | contig 13070 bp, 10 predicted proteins | sample 654561 | NCBI WGS metagenome assembly LSQX01 (sample SAMN04489861, study PRJNA283612) | anaerobic digester metagenome | isolation source: 4 biogas reactors fed with cattle manure at either 37C or 55C with and... | place: Denmark: Kongens Lyngby | collected 2014 | reverse complement strand
GATCGCTCCACCCTCAGAACCGTCTTCCACGCGCCCCATGATCTCGGGAATCACATCATTGGAACGGCGGATCCACACGCTTATGCCAAGAGACAAGCGTTTTCTATTTATATCCTCCCAGTTGTTGAGAGTGGCGCGCTTGACCGTCACGCCCGAAAAATCCACCGGGTATACGTGCGCCAGCGGCGTTAATTTGCCCGTGCGCCCTACTTCCCAGGTGACACTTTCCAGCGTGGTCGTCGCTTCTTCCACTTCAAACTTGAAAGCGACAGCCCAGCGCGGAAATTTATCCGTAAACCCCAGTGCGGCACGCACACTAAGGTCGGTGATCTTGATCACGGCACCGTCGGTCATGTAGTCCAGATTGTGACGGCTGCCTTCCATGTCGCGGATGGCTTGCTTGACTTCCTCCCGGCTGCCCGACTCAAAATAGTAGGGATCTACGGGGAAACCGTTGTCACGGATGAATTGAAGCATGCCCCCTTGATTGGTATAGGCAGGGTTTTCTATCGTGCCGATATCGTAGAAAAAGGCGGACAGACGACGATCGCGGGTGACTTGGGGATTCAGGTTGCGCAGTGCTCCCGCCGCCGCATTGCGAGCGTTTTTGAACGGCTCATCGATCGTGCGATTCAAGTGTCTGAAAACAGACAGGCGCATCATCGCTTCACCGTGGATCTCCATGAGCCCTTTGTAAGGAATGCTGAGCGGAATATCGCGTATGGTGCGCACCTGCTCAAGCACATACTCCCCCGCTTCGCCGTTACCGCGCGTGGCGGCATCCGTCAGGACACCCCCCCGATACGTCAGATTTATGGTAAGCCCGTCCAGCTTGTGTTCCAGGCCAAATGTCAACGGCTGATCTGTGATTTTTCGTGCCGATGCCTCGGCGCGGTCAAACCACTTGCCAAGCGCCTCTTCCGACTGCACCTTATCCATACTCCAAAGCCGCGCAATATGCTGATGCTGACGAAAGGCATTGAGCGGTTCGCCCCCCACGCGTCTTGTGGGTGAATCGGGCAAACGCACGCCCGTTTCCCTCTCCATTTGCGCCAATGTGTCATAGAGTTCATCCCAGGCTTTATCCGGTATGAGGGGATCATCGAACACATAATAGGCGCGGGCAGTCTCATTGAGCCTGTCCACCAAATCACGCATGGAAAGGGGCTTGTCGTTCATATCCGTCACCTATTCGATTTTTGCGATGGGAGCGATGCTGAGGGAAAACTGTTTTTCGCCATACGCCGTAAAGAAAATGGTGATTCGCCCGGCAGCGTCATCAATATCGCGCACGGTACCTTCGCCGAACTTCTTGTGCAGCACTCGGTCTCCCGTCCTGAAAATGGCAGGCGGCTCGGCCATTTCGCGCGCTTTTGAGGGCACGAAGCCCTTGGTAACGCCGGGGATGTCCTTCAGCTTCTGACCGATCCCGGGATTGCCAAAGCCCATTTTGAGGGGTTTTGGCTCATGGCGGGGATAGTCTTCGCGCGGTTCTTCTTCGTCGCCGAAGTGCTCGCGCATGGCCTTTCCCCACACGTCCGTCATAAGGTTCTTGGGCATTTCGCCGATGAACCGGCTGCGGTCGCCAAAGGATATTTGGTTGTATAGCGAGCGGCGGCGCGCCAAAGACAAGTGCAGATACTTGCGCGCGCGCGTCATGCCCACATAGCAGAGCCTTCGTTCCTCTTCCATTTTGTCTTCATCCTGCATGGAACGGTGCGAGGGAAACAGACCTTCCTCCATACCGGTAATAAAGACAGCATCAAACTCCAACCCTTTGGCGGAGTGCATCGTCATCAATGTGACAAATTGTGACGCTTCCATCTGCATGTCCAGATCGGTAACCAGAGACACGTTTTCCAGGAACGCCTCGAGCGACTTATCATCTGAATTGTTCTGGAAATCCTGCACGGCGCCCACGAACTCCAAGAGGTTTTCGCGTTTGGTGATGAGTTCCTCATCGTTGGTGTTTTCATACTGGGCCAGCAAACCCGTTTCTTTGAGCATAAACTCTACGAACTCGACCAGCTCCATGGTATCTTTGGTCGCCAGCAATTTATTGATAAGATCGGTAAATGCGGTAACGCACTTGCGGGGACGCGAAGACAACGCTTCGGGCATATCGCTCAAGACGACGAACATCGGTACATCCTTGTCCAGCGCCTCTTTTTCCAGTATCGCCACCGTGGCATCGCCGATGGAACGTTTGGGCACGTTGATGATGCGCTTGAGGGCAACTTCATCCTGTGAATTGATGAGAAGACGCAAGTAAGCAAGTGCATCGCGAACTTCCTTGCGGTCATAAAAGCGCGTTCCGCCGTATACCCTATAAGGGATACCTGCCCGCATCAGCATTTCTTCCAGCACACGGCTCTGCGCATGCATGCGATAAAGGACGGCCATTTCGGAATACTGAACCTTCTCCAGCTTACGCAAACGCCGGATACGCTCGCACACCCATGCGCCCTCGCCCCGCTCGTCCACGGCATCGTAAAAACGGATGGGCTCGCCCTCTTCATCTTCGGTCCATAGCTTTTTATCCATCCGCCCGGTGTTGTTGGCAATAAGCTGATTAGACGCATCCAGGATGGTGGAGGTGGAACGGTAGTTCTGTTCAAGCTTAATGACTACGGCATCAGGGAAATCCTTCTTGAATTCGAGAATATTGCGCACATCCGCGCCGCGCCACCCATAGATGCTTTGATCGTCATCACCCACAACGCACAAATTGCGGCTTTCTTCAGTGAAAAGGCGCACCAAAGAATACTGCGCAAAGTTCGTGTCCTGGTACTCATCCACGTGGACATATTTGAACCTGTCACGGTAATACTGCATTACCGGCGGATGGTCCACCAGCAACTGCAGGGTGTGGGAAATAATGTCGTCAAAATCCAGCGCGTTGGCTTTACGCAAACGCTGATCATACATCGTAAAGATGTCGTGAATTCGCTGCGAGCGAAAGTCCTTATGTGACTCTTTGAACCATTCATCCGCCGTCAGCAAACGGTTTTTGGCATCCGAAATGATGGCACGCATTTCCCTGACGGGAAGCTGCTTTTCGTCTTGATCCAATTGCTTATAGATATCGCGTAAAATGCGCTGCTGATCATCTTCATCGTAGATGACAAAGGAGCGCTGATAGCCCAGTTTTTCGATATCGCGGCGCAAAATGCGTACACAAATGGAATGAAAAGTGCCGATCCATGCTTGTTGGGCATCCTCTCCCACCAGCTCCGCGACGCGTTCCAGCATTTCCCGCGCCGCCTTGTTGGTAAAGGTGAGCGCCATGATGCTGCGCGGCGGCACACCATGTGCCATGAGATTGGCGATGCGGAATGTCATCGTGCGCGTTTTCCCGCTGCCCGCGCCTGCTATAATGAGCAGCGGGCCCTCGAGCGTCTCAGCAGCTTTTCGCTGCATGGGGTTGAGTTTTTTTAAATCCATTGTATACCCTCTTCTTGCTATGTTACGGCTCCATTATACCATGAAACAAGGGGAAATAAAAGGGTGCGCGCCTTTGGGGCGGGCCGCCCGTTTTACAAAGCCTCAGGCCTTTGCTATAATTGCTCAAGTGAAAAGGGAGGGTTAATATGCGATTCCTACACATCGCCGACTTGCACGTCGGCAGGAAACTGCTGGGCACGCATTCCCTGGTGGACGATCAGCAGCACATACTTGAGCAGGTCATCCACATGGCGAAAAGCGCCAACGCCGTGCTTATTGCGGGGGATGTCTATGATAAAAGCCAGCCATCGCAGGAAGCTATCCGGATGGTAAGCAGTTTTTTGAGCGCATTGGCCGCGCTCCAGAAGCCAACATTCCTCATTTCGGGCAACCATGACAGCGCCGAACAGATCGCCTACTGCCACCAAGTGCTCAAAGGCAGCGGCATTTACGTGTCGCCTGCGTTTGATGGCAGGGTTGAACCGCATACACTTTTTGACGCGCATGGGCCCGTCACCCTGTGGCTGCTGCCGTACATCAAGCCCTACCTCGTTCGGCAGTTGCTTGATGATGAAAGTATCCACACCTACAACGATGCGGTGTTCGCCGTACTATCCAAATTGCCGATAAACAAAGCCGCGCGCAATATTTTGCTCATGCACCAGTTTGTGGCGGGCAGTGAAACATCCCAATCTGAAGAATTGAGCGTCGGCGGCCTGGACAGCATCAATCCCGGCATGCTGGAAGTCTTCGACTATGTGGCACTGGGCCATTTGCACAAGCCGCAGCGCATCCACCGCGATCACATCCGCTATAGCGGATCCCCTCTCAAGTATTCTTTATCCGAAGAAAACCACATAAAAGGCGCGCTGATGATTACCTTGGAAGAAAAAGGCAGCGTAGGGTTTGAACTGTTGCCCTTTGAGCCTTTACACGATATGCGCACCATCAGGGGAACACTTAACGACTTGGTCACGCGAGGTGACAGTGAAGACTACGTTTATGCGGAGCTGAGTGATGATGTGCCGCCTTTTGATCCTTATGGCGCGCTGAAAAGCAAATACCCCAACTGTATCGGCTTCACATTCGCCGGCTCGCAGGACGATCCGTTGAGAGAAAAGGAAGCATGGGAGCAATTTGACGACAGCAAGACCACTATGGATCACTTTATCACATTCTACATGAAGCAGCACGGCGGCGAAGCACCGGGCAGCGCGCACGTGCTATTGCTCAAAAAGGCCATTGAGGAAGCGGAGGAATACCATGCGGCCCCTTAAACTGACCATGTGCGGCTTTGGCCCCTATGCGCAGGAAGAGACGATTGATTTTGCGCCCTTTGGCGCCAACGCCCTGTTCCTTGTAACCGGCGATACAGGCAGTGGCAAAACCAGCATTTTTGATGCTATTTCGTTTGCCCTGTACGGCGAAGCGTCGGGTGGGAAAGCCCGGCGGGAGAGCAAGTCTTTTCGCAGCCACCATGCCGCCAACGACACAGAAACCTACGTAGAATTATCATTCAAGCACGGAAATGACGAATATACCATTTTCAGGGCTCCCGAATACGAACGCGAAAAAAAGCGCGGCGGCGGCGTAACAAAGCAGGCCGCAAAGGCGGAGTTCTTGAAAAGTGACGGCTCTATCCGCGAGTCCGGCATCACCAATGTGGACAGGCGCGTCGTAGAGCTGCTGGGGCTGAGCGAAACGCAGTTTTCGCAGACCGCGATGATCGCCCAGGGCGATTTTCTCAAAATCCTCCATGCGGGGAGCAATGAGCGCATCGTGCTTTTCAGGCAAGTGTTCGGTACCGAAAAGTACGATACGATCACGAAAAAACTGAAAGACTATAACGATGCCGCCAGATGGCGGTGGGATAAGGCGCAGGAAGCGTTCCAGCGGCTTTGTTCGCTCATCCTGATTAGCGAAACGGATGCCGCCTATGAGGAGCTGGTGCCGCTCCTGGGTCAGCCGGACCGCGCGGAAGAACTGCTGCGTTTGCTTAAAGCGCAATCAGAGCAGGATGCGCTGACTCTACGGGATAAAGAAAACAGACTGAAGCTGTTGCGCGACGAGGATACGCAGCGCGCCATACAGTTGAGCCGCGCGCGGCAGCACAACAACGATGTCGACGCCCTTCAAAGCACCCGAAAGATGCTCAAGTCGCTGCAGACACAATCAGAGCACATCGATCTATTGCGCCGCGAGATCGTTTTGGCGGGACAGGCTCGGGAAGTGCTGCTGACAGAGCAGCGTTACACGGCGGTTGGAAAGGAACTATCCGCGAAAAAAGACGAACTTGATGCCGGTCTGGCACAAGAAGAAAAATATGCCGCACTTGCGAAAGCAAGCCTTGAAAAGTTGAACATCGCAACAGAAAATAACCGGGAAAGAGAACAGCTTTTGCTTTCTTCCGATACCGCCAGCACGCTTTCGCTTAAAGCAGATCACGGGCGCAAGCTTGATAAAGATCACGCGCTTAAGGAAAAGGAATTCCTTGACGCAAAAGAAATGGCCAAGGCTGCCGAACGCAGTTACCTTAAGCAGCAAGAACTGTACTTGATGGATCAGGCAGGAATCCTGGCTGACCAGCTTGTCGACGGAAGGCCCTGCCCTGTGTGCGGCGCCACGATTCACCCTTCCCCCGCTCCGCACCAAGAGGGAGCACCCGACAAGCTTTCGGTTGAGCTGTTGAAAAATAACTGGGATCGCTTGAGCAGCAAGCTGCAGGTCGCCGCCACGCAAGCGGGAACCGCCCGGCGGGTTTTCAATGATGCCATGGCGGAACTTAGGCTAAGTCTTCCCCCGGAAACCGGGGAGCTGACGCTTGACCAAATGGAGGAGCACTTTCGAAAAAGTGCAGAAGAGCTTGCCGCCAAAGCCCGGGATCTGAAGGCAGCATTCGAGGATGCGTCGCGTGAACACACGGCTAACGACAAATTGTGGACGCAGCGGTCATCTGCCGATGCCGTTTTGAAAGATGACTGTGCGCGGCTGGCAGAAGACTTGATCCTGGCGAAAAGCGCTTTTGAAGGTGCGCTGTCAAGCCAAGGCTTTTGCAATGAAGCGGAATATATGAAAGCCAAAGGCTTGATACCGTCGCAGAGAAATAAAGACGCGCAAGTACGCGAACACGAAAATAGGGAAAATGCAGCAATGGCCGGCATCAGCGATTTGCTCGTCCGGCTTGATGGCCGCTTTGAAAAAGAAGATACCGAGGCTCTGAGCACGGCGGCGGGCATTGCCCGGGCTGAAATCGCCTCCCTTGAAGATGCGGAAAGGGCGCAGAGGCGTAAAGTTGAAACCAACGAGCAAACTGCCCGAGAGTTGGAAAAAAACATTAGGGAACTTAGCGAGACTCTTAGGGAACGCGCAACCACAGACGACGTTTACCGCACCGCCAGCGGGCAACTGGCGGGGGTGCCTCAGAAAACCAAGTTTGAAACCTATATCTTGCAGTACTACTTCCGCATGGTTCTGGAACGCGCTAACGCGCGGCTGGAGGACATGAGCGGAAAAAAGTACCGCCTCTTGTCGCGTGAAGAGGGCGCCGGCCAGCAAAGCGGTCTGGAACTGGACGTGTTTGACTTTACGACCGGCCGCGCTCGGGACGTAAAAACGCTGTCAGGCGGAGAGTCGTTCATCGCGTCGTTGGCGCTGGCGCTGGGTTTTGCCGACACTGTCCAGGCACAAAACGGCAGCGCCGCGTTGGATACCATGATGATCGACGAGGGCTTCGGCACGCTGGATGATGAAACACTAAACGCCGCCATTCGCGTGCTGAGCGATTTGGCGCAAGGACAGCGTCTGGTGGGCATCATCTCACATGTGGAACAGCTTAAGGGCCGCATTGACCGCCAAATTATCGTTGAAAAAACGGGCCATGGCAGCCATGTGCGCGTCAGAAACATCTAGACGCTACTTTTTTTCGTTGGTCAAATTGACCGGAAGGTCGGTTTCGGCAAAGGGATTGTCCTCAAGATAGGTACCCAGGGTCACGACTTTTTCTTTGGATTCCGGCCCCGCCAAACGTTCCCTGCCGGAGTTGAAGAAAGCGGGCGGATCCTGTGACAAATCGATCTGCACTGTCTCCCGCATACCGGTGAGGGCATAAACGGTGGTGTGGCGTGTGTGCATACGACGCGCATAGTCATTGGCAATTTCCGCGCGACGTCCCCAATGCATGGGGAAAAATACGCGGGGTTTGAGCGCCATAATGATGTGGTTCGCTCCGGCATCATAAAAGCCGCCCTGATTTGGATCCAGCGGAAACATGCAAATGTCCAGATCATCATGCGGAATACTCTTGACGGTCGCGTAAAAATCCGCCTCCGCCCGCGCAATAGCCTGCGGCGTGTTTTCTTCCCGCCAATGCCAAAGATTTAGATCGCCCGCATGAAAAACACGCACGCCGCCTACGTTAGCAAGAAAAGAAACGCCGGCATCGGTCGAACCGCAAACGCGCACGCTGACACCTGCAATGTTTATTTCGTCATTCTCCTTAACGAAATGCACTTTCCGGTCTTTTGGCGCCGCATCCTTCAAATCAGATGACAAAAAATAGGTGATGGGAAAAGAAGGTTTCCACGAAAAAATCGTGTCATCATAGTGTTCTGCCGAATTGCGGGGAACAAAAACAAGAATATTGCCGAAACCGGCCAAATCCTGGTCGCTCATGCGGCTGTTGAGCGGCATCTCGTCTTCGGGCAGCTCGCGGTAGCTGAATATCAGCAGCGTTTTGCCCACCGCGACCGCAAAAGAGGACTGACGAAAAAAACTGACGGTTATTATGCTGGACAATGGTGATCCTTTCAATCGAACACTTCGGTAATCACTCTGCCCTGACACTCCGGGAAGGGCAAGGCGGCAGCTTTGGCAAGCGTGGGAGCGATATCCACAAGATTGGCGCGGCTCAGCTTTAGTCCCCTTCTGAACGGCGGTCCGCAAAGCCACAACAGCGTCTGCGCCTCCTTACGGTTAACACCAAAACCATGTGTGGCTTTGTGCGTGGGAACATGGCCGACATCCACGATCTGCGTGCCCTCACGAGCCTCCACTGCCAGCAGCACATCCTTGGGCGCATGGAGCGCGCGGAGTTCTTCACGCCCATAAACATGGGACAACTTGTAGGCATCCAGGTTATTGATCAAATGGTCATAGACGCCGCGTGCATCTGCGCGTTCCGCACGGATGTACGCGCCAAGCCCCAGCGTGTGCGAGCGAGCGGGCACACCGTTCAATTCAAACAGAGCATTTAGATTGACGGCATCGTGGATGTCCTGCTGCCCATGGTCGGACACCACAGCGATGACGGTATCACCCAGTTGGGCGCGATACTTGAGGGCTTCCACAACGCGGCCCACTGCTTGGTCAAGCCGCACAAGCGCCGCTTCGCTTTCCACGCTTTGCACGCCAAATTCGTGGCGCATGGCATCGCAATCCACAAGGTGCAGCGCAATCACGTCCGGCATGTGCATGTTCATGCGGCGCTTGGAGGGCTTGACGTCTTTCTTGGCCCATTGAGGTGAACGCGGCGAATACTGGCGCAGAATAAGGTCCTCACACAGCTTGGCGGCAAAGCGGTCCAAGTGTGGCTGCTTATGTGAGGGGCGCGTCCTACCCCACTTAAGTTCGCTTTGTATGATCCACTTCTTACTGCCGTATTTGAGGACTTTGAGCGCCTGATTTTCCCATGGAAACGCAAGAATCTCGGGAATATTATACTTGATGCCTTTGCTGTGCCCCGTTGTCGGCCACAAAATGGCGGCTGTCTCGCGCCCGGCGCGCGCAGCAACAGTCAACAGGGTAGGCACCTGAATATCCTTTTCATCCCAGTGCCAAGGACGGAGTTCCGCCGCATCCTCTGGTAAATAGACCTCGTTATGGCCGATACCGTGCCGGTCGGGATAGCACCCGGTAAGGATGCTCGCATGGATGGGGTAAGTAAGCGTAGGATACACAGTCTGAACGCGATCGCAAAAAACGCCGTTTTCGGCCAAAGCTCCCAGATGGGGCAGGCTCAGCATCGTTTGCGCATCCCTGTGCGAAACGGCATCCAGGCTTATCAGCACAAGGCGCACGTTGCCAAGACCTCCCGCTTATCCGTTGATCATGCGGTTCTTGAGCTCGTTTTCCATCTGAAGAAGTGTCTTTTCCGCCTCGATTCGCTTCTGTCTTCCCTCAGACTGGATGCGCAACACTTCGTTCATGGTGTCGATCAGGGATTGGTTGGTATGCACCAATGTCTCGATATCCACAATGCTGCGCTCGGATTCCTTCGCGGTCTCGATGGTGCCCATTTTGAGCTTTTCTGCGTTCTTTTTGAGCAGCTCGTTTGTCATATCGGTCACTGCACGCTGCGCCTTGACCGCCTGCTGTGTATGCTGCAAGCCCAGCGCCAGCACCATTTGATTTTTCCACAGAGGGAGAGTGTTGACCAAGGTCGACTGAATGCGCTCGATCAGCAGCGCATCGTTGTTTTGCAGCAAGCGGATCTGCGGTGCCATCTGCAGGCTGATTTGGCGTGTCAGCTTCAGATCATGCAGCTTCTTTTCGAACCTGTCCAGAGCGGCGTCCAGATCCCCCGCCTTCTGCGCGTCCATAGCATCATTGCTCTGCTTGGCTTTGTCGCGCGCTTTGACCAGATCCAAAGCCCTGACTTCCGCCAGGCGCTTTTCCCCGGCCGCGATATACATGGTAAGTTCTTTGAAATAATCAAGGTTCATGTCATACAGGTGATTGAGCATGGACACGTCCTTGAGCAACTGCACCTGGTGGTTTTCCAGCGTAGCAGCTATATTTTCTATGTTGCCCGACACGTCATCAAAACGCGCGCGCAATGATTCCACGTGCCTTTCCGCGCTGACGAACCAGCCGCGAATACCCTTTGGTTCCTCCGCCGAGTCCTCAAACACTTTTAATTGGCCAATGAGGCTTGACAACATATTACCCACATCGCCCGAATCCTTGTTCTTGACGCCTTCCAGGATGGTATCGGCGAAATCTGACACCTTCTTCTGTGCGTCCGCGCCATAAAGCATGACGTGCGCAGGATCCTCAATGTTGATTTTGGCAGCGAACTCTTCCACCGTCTTTTTTTCCTGCTCCGTAAGAGCAGAATCAAACTGCATGGCGATGGCTTTTTGCGCGTCGGGCGCTGCAGGGACATCCTTCTGCGCGGCCTCTAGTTGTTCAAGCTGCTGTACGGCGTTCTCCACTTGGAGCTTGTCACCCGCCTCCGGGGAAAGGGTCAGTACCGGCACGCTGGACGCGCCCACATTTTGTTCGGTCATAGAGTTACTCCTCCTTCATTTGCTGGGCCTGCGCAGCGCCGCCGGACTCCCTGGTCATGGTCCGATCGTCACGCAAGAGGCTGTCTTGTTTCAACAACGTTTCGAGTACATCAATATCGCTGGAAATATCGAGCATATCGTTCTGATAAAGGGTATCGAGCTGTTTCTTGAACGCCGACAGCACGACTTCCATGGCGTCCTCGATCTTCTTTTTGGTTTTTTCGGCGTTATTGCCCTGGATGTTCTGCTCATCCATTCGACGGTAGCTGGATAGCATCTTGAGCGTAGTAGGCAGATAATAATCCATAAAGCGGCGAATTTGCGGCGCTTTGGAGGGTTGCTCAATAACGGTGCGGAAGATTTTGTTGGATACGGACTCCATTTCGTCAATCTGCCGGGACAGCACGGGATCGGGAATGCGGTCGTTTTCCTTGCGGATCTGCCGCAGCATATCCTGCCCGCGCTTGACCAGAAGATCAACCGCCTCATTGCCGGTGATGGGCAAGTCTTCCTTGGTAGGCGCTTTGATGGATGTGTCCAGCCCCGAGCCCATTACATAAGCAATATACCCGGTCAAAGCTGATACGCCAGCCATGAACAAAAAACTACCAAAGCCAAACACGCGAAAAATAGCGGAATAGATAACGGCCGTTACACCGGCGGTTACTATGCCGGTGACGATACCCCTAAAGGGTGATTTGGCTTGCCTGTACTTTTTCGCCTTCCTAACCATTGCCGCCTCCAAAGTGCTCGCGCGTTTTTGCTGCCTGATAGCTTCATTCCCAACGCAAAGTATAGCATAGGAGCATAAGGACTTCAAATTAATTTTCCCTAAGAAATGCAGGCTGGACAACCCGCACCCTTGTGATATACTGATTAAAATTCCATGAGAGGGTTCACAGAAAGGAACACTATGGCTCTTATCGGACTATGTGCCAATTGGAATGCGCGCAGTGGACGCTCGGACATTCCTGCGGACTATGTCATTGCCGTTATCTTATCAGGAGGAACACCCGTGGTGCTGCCGCTTGCGGGCGATGAGCGGGTTTGGAAAAAGATGATCGACGCGGTAGACGGCTTGGTGTTTATAGGCGGAGGCGATGTTGACCCTGCGCTTTTTGGGGAAAAAAGGCATCGTAAAACAAAGAACGTGGTGCTCCACCGCGACAAACAGGAATGCTGGATGATGCGTTACGTGAAAGAAAAGGGCAAACCCCATCTGGCTATCTGCAGGGGCATGCAGGTGCTTAACTGCTTAAGGGGAGGGACACTGTATCAGGACATAGCTGAAACATACCCTACTTCCATAAACCATTCCCGCTCTGATGCGCCTGCCGATACGATCCACGAAGTCACCATTATGCCTTCCAGCCTGCTTGGCAGTGTTTGCGGACACGAAGATCTGCCAGTTAACTCGCGCCATCATCAGGGTGTATCGCGCTTGGGCGCCGGGCTTGCCGCATCGGCGATTTCGGAAGACAAATTGGTGGAAGCGCTGGAATATGAGGATGGCAGTCCCTGTATCGCCGTACAGTGGCACCCGGAAACGCTGCACAAAGATAATCCCCGCCATCTGGCCGTCTTTGAGTGGCTGGTAAAGACCTCCGAGCAGCTAAAATGAAAATAGCTTTGGTCGCGGATCTGCACGGCAATATGACTGCCGTTTCCAGGCTGGAGGAAGACCTGAACCGCCGGCGGCTTAGCCAAATCTGGTGTTTGGGCGACTTGGTGGGCAAAGGGCCCAGCTCCGACCGCACATTTGATTGGGCGGTCCGCAACTGCGAATACATCATCAGAGGCAATTGGGATGAGGGTGTAGGCAATAAGCAATTTAGGAATGACGATTTCTACCACGATCAGCTGGGCCCACGCAGGCTGGAAATGCTTAGGAATTTTCCCACAGAAAAGGGCATCATGCTCAGCGGCAGACGCATACGATTGATGCACGGACGGCCCGTTATGCGTTCTCTCCACTTCATTGAGGATAACGACCGCTTGTGGGCACCCTTCTTCCTCCCTGATTGGGATGTGGTGGGCTATGCCGATTGCCACCGGCAGGGTCTCAGGACGCTGAATCACGGCTTGGTATTCAACACGGGGAGTGTGGGCAATAGTCTGGGACTTACAAGCATTCAATACGTCATTATGCAGGGCGAAGAAAACGACGCGTCGGCGCCGCTTGATTTCACCCTGGTCAATCTTCCCTATGATAGGGATGCGGCCGTGGAAGAAACACGGCAGCAAAAGGGCCTTCGGCACCCCGAAATCTTTATCGCGGAAATTATGACGGGAAAATACGCCCGGCATTTAGGGGGTGGCATGTGATGACAGGCACAAAAG
>LSQX01151323.1_pt1 | contig 13070 bp, 13 predicted proteins | sample 654561 | NCBI WGS metagenome assembly LSQX01 (sample SAMN04489861, study PRJNA283612) | anaerobic digester metagenome | isolation source: 4 biogas reactors fed with cattle manure at either 37C or 55C with and... | place: Denmark: Kongens Lyngby | collected 2014 | reverse complement strand
CGTGCTGGCCGTTGGTGCCCGGCTCGCCCCAGATCACCGGACCGGTCAGCCAGCGGACCGGCTCGCCTTTACGGGTAACCGACTTGCCGTTGCTCTCCATGTCGCACTGCTGCAGGTGGGCGGGGAAGCGCGACAGGGCCTGGCTGTAGGGCAGAATCGCCACGGTCCGGCTGCCGAGGAAGTTGTGGTTCCAGATACCGAGCAGGGCCATGAGCAGGGGCAGGTTGCGGCGGATGTCCGGCTCTTCCGCCGCCAGGTCCATCTGGTGGGCCCCGCGCAGGATGTCCAGAACCGCTTCCATGCCGAGGGCGAAACCCAGGGTCACGGCGCCGACCATGGAGGTGGCCGAGTAGCGGCCGCCGATCGAGTCGAACATGTAGAACGAGGCCAGGTAGCGGCTCGGGTCATCCATCGGGCTGCCCTCNNCCGGTCACTGCCAGCAGATGGCGGGCCGGGTCGAGACCGGCCTTTTCCAGGGCAGCGCACACCAGTCGCTCGTTGGTCAGGGTTTCCAGGGTGGTGCCGCTCTTGCTGACGATGTTCACCAGGGTGCGCGACAGATCGAGCCCCTGCAGCACCTCGGCCGCGTCGTCGGGATCGACGTTGGCGATGAAGCGGGCCGAGCGCCCCTCGACCGCGTGGGCCTTGAGGGCGAGGTACAGGGCCCGCGGCCCCAGGTCGGAACCGCCGATGCCCACCTGGACCATGGTGGTGAAGGGTTGCCCCTGGGCATTGACCAGCCGGCCCCGGTTGAGATCCTTGAGAAAGGCGCGCAGCTTGTCGAGTTCGGCCCTGGCGCGGGCCGAGGCCTCGGGGGCGGCCGGCGGTTCGGTGAACACATCGCGACTGGCGGTGTGCAGCACCTGGCGGTTCTCGCTTTCGAACCCGTCGATGCGGTTGAGCACCGCGCCCCCCTTCATGGCCCGGAAGGTCTCCACCAAACCGGCCTCATCGGCCAGCGCCTGGAGGGCGTCGAGGACCTCCTCGTTGACCCGCTGGGTGGCGTAGAGCAGGTCAAAGCCGCAGGCCGAGGCCCGCAGGGCGGCGATCCGCTCCGCCGACAGCCCGTCAGGCGCGGTCAGGTCGTGGGGGCGCTCTGCAAGCGCCTTCAGCCGGGACACCGCCCGGTAGTCGGAAAAATCATGAAATGCCATAGCCTCCTCCCCTGTTGTCAGTTAGCGAACGGCCCGCTGCCTCAGGTCGCGGATGACCGGCCCGTACTCGGCCTGTCCGTAGATGGCCGATCCCGCGACAAAAATATTGGCCCCAGCCTCGGCCACGGCGCCGATGGTGGCCGGGCCGATGCCGCCATCCACCTCGATGCCCGCCCCGGGATTGACCGCATCGAGCATCTGCCGCAGGCGACGGATCTTGTCGATCGCCGAGGGAATGAACGACTGGCCGCCAAAGCCCGGGTTGACGCTCATCAGCATCACCAGGTCCACCTCGGCGAGCACATTCTCGAGCGTGGTCAGCGAGGTGGCCGGGTTGAGCACCGCGCCGGCCTTGCGGCCCAGGTCCTTGATGCAGGCCAGGGTCCGGTGGAGGTGGACGCAGGCCTCCACGTGCACGGTCACCCAGTCGGCGCCGGCATCGATGAAATCCTTCAGGTAGCGGTCCGGGTCGGCGATCATCAGGTGGACGTCCACCGGCAGGTCAGTCACCGCGCGCACCGCCCGCACCACCAGCGGGCCGATGGTGATGTTGGGCACGAAATGACCGTCCATCACATCCACGTGGATGACATCGGCGCCGGCCGCCTCGACGGCCCTGATCTCGTCGCCGAGCCGGGTGAAATCAGCGGAAAGGATGGAAGGGGCGATCATGAGGGAGCGCATAACACAATCCTTGGCAGAGGGCTGCGGCCGGCAGCCCGGACAGGGGAAGGGCGGCCCGCTGCCGCCGCACAGGCCACAACGTACCGGAAAACGGCCTCCCTGCAAACAGGAAGGAGCGGCGCGACCCGGTCTCAGGCGGCGAAAACCCGTTCGTAGAGCTTGCCGGGCAACTGGCGGACCAGGCCGGACAACTCCAGCTGGAGCAGGAGGGCGTGAATCTCACCCACCGGCAGGCCGGTCTGGCGGACCAGGGTGTCGATGTCGCGGGGATAGGTATCGAGGCTGTCGAGCAGCGACTGTTCGCCGGGCGCGAGCCTGGCCCGGGGTGCATCCGGCGCCATGGCCGGCACCGGCGCGGCCAGCCGGCCCTCCCAGGAGAGTTCGTCGAGGATGTCCTGCACGGTCTGCACCAGGCGGGCGCCCTGCTGGATGAGCCGGTGCGCGCCCGTGCTTTTCGGCGAGTCGATGCGGCCGGGCACGGCGAACACCTCCCGGCCCTGGTCCAGGGCCAGCCGGGCGGTGATCAGGGATCCAGATTTCTCCGTGGCCTCGACCACCACCACACCCTGCACCAGGCCGCTGATGATCCGGTTGCGGGCCGGGAAACGGAATCCCTCCGGCCGGGTGCCCAAGGGGTATTCGGAGAGGAGCACCCCCTGGTCGGCGATCTCCCGCAACAGGTCGGCGTGGGTACGCGGGTAAGCCACGTCAACCCCGCAGCCGAGTACCGCGGCTGTCCTGCCGCCGGCCGCGAGCGCGGCTCGATGGGCGGCCGCATCGATGCCGTAGGCCGCCCCGGAGACCACGGTCAGGCCCTGGGCGGCCAGATCGCCTGCCAGCAGGGCGGCGACCCGCCGGCCGTAATCGCTGGCGGCACGCGAGCCGATGACCGCCACCGCCGGCTGGTGCAGACAGTCCAGGTCGCCCTGGTAGAACAGCAGCACCGGGCTGTCGGCAATGGAGTCCAGGGCATCGGGAAAGGCGGGGCAGGTGCAGGCGACCAGGGAGATATCGGCGCGGGTGAGCAGGTCGAGCTCGCGCTGCGCCCGCTGGCGCGCCGCCGCCAGTTGGCCCGGATCGACGGGCGGGCTGCCCGGCCGCGTCCCCTTGCCGGAACCACGGCCCAACCGCTGCAGCGCCTCACCCGGCCCGCCCGCCTCACGGACGAGGCGACCGATGAGGACGCAGCCCAAACCGGGCAGAAAAGAAAGGGTCAGCCACTCCTCGGCGTGCGCACAGAGAGCCAAGGGTCTGCTAATCGCTGAGAAAGGCCTGCAACGCCTGGCTCCTCGACGGGTGGCGGAGCTTCTTGAGCGCCTGCGCCTCGATCTGGCGGATACGCTCCCTGGTCACGGAGAAGCACTGGCCCACTTCCTCCAGGGTGTGGTCGCAGCCGATCTCGATGCCGTAGCGCATGCGCAGCACCTTTTCCTCCCGCGGCGTCAGCGAGCCCATCACCTTGCACAGGCAGCGTTTGAGGCTTTCGGTGATCGACTGCTCCTGCGGGTCCGGCTGGGCATGGTCCTCGATGAAATCGCTGAGCATGGCGTCCTCCTCATCGCCCACCGGGGCGTCGAGGGAGATCGCGTCCCGGGCCGTCTTCAGGGCCACCTGCACCTTGTCGACGTCGGTGCCGAGCTGCGCCGCCATCTCCTCGGGGGTGGGCTCGCGGCTTTCGACCCGCTGGAAATCCCTGGAAAAGCGCAGCAGCCGGTTGATCGTCTCGATCATGTGCACCGGCAGACGGATGGTGCGTCCCTGGTCGGCGATGCTGCGGGTGACCGCCTGACGGATCCACCAGGTGGCGTAGGTGGAGAACTTGTAGCCGCGCTTGTAATCGTACTTGTCCACCGCCTTCATCAGGCCGATGTTCCCTTCCTGGATCAGGTCGGGCAGCTGCAGACCGCGGTTCATGTACTTCTTGGCCACGGAGATAACCAGCCGCAGGTTGGCGCGCACCAGGGTCTCCTTGGCCTGCCGGGCGGTCTCCCGGCCCATTTCGATGTCCTGCAGCACCTCCATGAAGGCCGGCCAGCCAAGGCCGATGGTCTCGGCCAGTTCCAGGGTGACGCGCCGCTCCACCTCGGCCGGGTCGACCGTTGGCCCGGTCGCGTCCTGCTCGTGGCGGCGGGCGGCCAAGAGCAGCTCCTGCTGGCGCGCCACGACCCGCACTTTGTTGAATTTCTGCGCCAGTTCCTTGACCGCGTCGGCCACCGAGAGGATGCCCCGGGAACAGAGGCGATACTCCCGAAACAGGCTGGAGATCGCGTTGCTCGTTCGCAGGATCTCCTCCACCAGCCGGTTTTCCGCAGCTTCGTCGCCAGCCGCCGCTTTCAGGGCGACAAACAGGTCGCGGCGTTGGCCGTCCAGGTCGTTGGCCTTTTCGATCTGGTCGAGCAGACCGTCGCGGCTCCTGGCCAGTTCTTTCTCATCGTTCTCGGACAGGCCGCGGATCACCGAACCGATGCGCAGGTTGCCGCGCAGCAGGTTCTCGGCCAGATCGTTGAGGGCGGTGATCCCCAGGGTCACGCGCAGCACCGCGTGCTGGATGCTCGTCTCCCCCTCCTCGACCATGCGGGCCAGTTCCATCTCCTCTTCGTGGCTGAGCAGGTGCTGGTCGCCCATCTCGCGCAGATAGATGTTCATCGGGTCGAAGCTGCTGCCCGTGCCCCTGCGGTCGCCGGCGCGACGGTCCGCATGGGCGCGACGGTCCATGGAGGAGCGCCGTTCGATGCCGTTGCGCACCGCCCAGTCGTCCTCGGGCAGGGGACCGGCCGTGGCCCTCGGGCCACGCCCGGCGATTCCGGTCAGCGCTTCCGGTTCCAGCTCGTCGTCAAAGACAAAATCGTCTGCTTCCATGTTTCCTCCCCGGCACATCCGTCACCAGCCGCGAAACCCACGCCCCTCAATACAATTTTTTGAATTTATCTGATTTTTATCTTTTTTCAACACGTTATATTAAAAACCCGTTCTTTTTCGCTCGCTCTCCAGTTTCAGCCGCAGCAACTCCATGACCCGATCGGTCTGGCCCAGGCGGCTCGCCTCGAGAATCTGTTGCTGCAGACCGGCTCCGGTGTGTTTCTGCAGCGTCGACCGCAACCAGGTGGCCAGCTCCTCGCCCAGCTGCCGCACCGGATCGTCCTCCGCCGCGGACTCATAGGAGGGTGGCCGGGTGAGCAGGCGGACCACATAGGCCCGCTCCTCCTCGGCGAGCGGCAGGGTCAGCAGCCGCTCCGGCTGGCAGGGGCCGGAAGCGGCGAGTTCCTCGAGCAGGGCGACGATCCGGGCCGTGGCCGGAGCCAGGCGCATGCGGCCCAGCCCGGCCGCCTGCAGCATGCCCAGGTGTTCCGGGTAGAGGATGAGAAAGTCGACCAGCTGCTGCTCCTGCCGGGGCAGGGCGGCCAGCCGGGGCACTGGGCCGTCGGCCGGCTCCTCGACCGGGGGCGGCGGTTGCCGCCCGGGTCGTCCCCCCTGAAAATACCCCGGCGGCAGCCCCAGCTTTTCACTGAAATGGGCGATCATCAGGGCGCGCTGGTCCGCGTCGGCGGCCGCCTCGACCAGGGGTTTCAGCTCGCTGACGATGCGGCTCTTGCCGGCCAGGGTCAGGCCGTGCTCGCGCACCAGGGCGTCGAACACGAACTCGGCCAGCGGCCGCGCCGACTCGACCAGCGCGGTCACCGCCGCCGGCCCCTCGGCGCGGACAAAGCTGTCCGGATCATGGCCGGCGGGCAGGACGGCCACCCGGCCGGTCACCTGCTCGGCCAGCAGGAACGGCACGCTGCGCAGGGCCGCCTTGAGCCCGGCGGCATCGGCGTCGAACAGCAGCACCACCTCGTCCGCGTAGCTGCGCAGGCTGTGAATATGCGTGCGGGTCAGGGCCGTACCGAGCGGCGCGACCACGTTGTCGATGCCGTGCACAGCCAGCAGCAGCAGGTCGAAATTGCCCTCCACCACCAGGGCGCGCCGCTGCCTGCGGATGGCCTCGCGGTGCGGAAACAGGCCGAACAGCAGCCGGCTCTTGTCGAAGATCACGCTCTCCGGCGAGTTCAGGTACTTGGGCCGGCCGTCGCCGAGGAGGCGGCCGCCGAAGGCCACCACCCGCCCGGTCAGGTCAATGATCGGGAACATGATCCGGTCGCGGAACCGGTCGTAGTGGCCGCCGCGTTCCTTGCGCACGGCCAGGCCCGCCGCTTCGAGCGTGTCCGCGTCCAGCCCCCGGGGCCGCAGCCGGTCGAGGAGATAGCTCCAGCCGCCCTGTTCCGGGTCGGGCGCGTACCCGAGCCGGTAGCGCTCGATGGCCGCAGCCGGCACCCCCCGCTGCTCCAGGTAGGCCCGGGCCGGGGCCGCGTGCCGCTCCTCGACAAGACACTGCTGATAGACCACCGCGGCCGCCTCGTTGGCCTCGTAGAGCGACTGCCGCCGACGCAGCTGCTCCTGCTCGGCGTCGGTCAGCTGCCGCTCCGGCAGGTCGACATGGAATTTCCGGGCGAGGAACTTGAGCGCCTCGGGAAATTCCAGGTGGTGGTACTTCATCACAAAGGAGAACACGTCGCCGGACTCACCGCAGCCGAAGCAGTGGTAAAACTGTCCCTGGGGGTTGACCGAGAAGGAAGGGGTTTTCTCGGCATGGAAGGGGCACAGGCCGGTGTAGCGCACGCCCGCCCGCTTCAGCTCGACGTGCTCGCCGATCACCTGGACGATGTCAGCCACCTCGCGGACGGTCTGCTTCACCTGTTCGCGGGAGGCGGGCACGCTCACGGCCGTCTCCCCGGGCCGGCCAGGAGGGCTGCCGCCGGCGACCGGGGAGGCGCCCCGACCGCGGCTCGGCCGTGGGCCGGCTCGTCATGGCAGCTGCTTTTTTGGTGCATTGCAGATATGATAAACGGGTTCATGGCGATCATCGAAAATTTTGCCGACACAGGCCGCGCCGGGTGCTGGCAGGCGGCCGCGAAGAGAGGAGGAAGGAGGTCATGCAGGACATCGAATCGTTTCTGGCGCTGGAAGTGAAAAAAGAGATCGCCGAGCGCTACTTCGGCTCACGCAAGCTGATCGAGGACGACAGCAGGGAATACGGTCGGCAGATCCAGGAGGCCTTCCGCCAGTTGGAGAGCACCGTCGGCTTCGACCTGGTGCGGCTCTACCTGCTCCTTGGCAGCGAGCCGCTCATCCACGAGTTCTTTCGCCTGACCGGGCTGCGCGACGAGACCTTCCTCGACCCCTACCTGCTCCGCTCGCCGACCATCCGTCGACGGCTGTTGGCAGGGCAGCGCTGCCACGGTCTGACCCGGCGGGCCTGCTTCCGCAACCTCGTACTCGACATCTACAGCCGACTGCTCGAGGGTACCGAGGCCTACCGCGCCACCCTCGGCCGGCTGGCGGCCGAGCAGCAGACCATTGTCGAGGAGATCAATCAGTTTCACCGGAAGAACGACCTGGGGGAGATGATGGGCTTTCTCCGCAACCTGGACAGCACCGGTGCGGAGAGCGGTCTGGCGGGGGCGGTCACCTCCCGGCAGGACAGTGACCTGGCGGAGAAAATGCGCCTGCAGGCCCCGGCCGCGGCCGAGCAGTTGCTCCCCGCCCTGCCCGAACTGCCGCCCCTGAGGAGCCTCCGGTCGAAACTGCTCGATCTCGCCGACGCCGCCTGGGAACAGCAGGGCCAACCGGACATGCGGGCGCTGGTGCGCGGGGCCTGAGCCGTTAAACGGCGGTCACTGCCCGACCCAGTGGTCGAGCCGCTCGAGGTCGTACAGGCAACCGCTTTTGCGGTCCCAGGAGCAGCTGCCGTGTACATCGACCCCCTGGTGGATGACGCTCACCGGCCGGTCCGAGGAGACGACCACGACGATGATGTTCGGGTGCTCGGCGGTGAAGCGCAGGGCCGAGTTGTAGCGCGCCCCCCGGGCCAGGTCCTCCCCCTGGAACGAACGGCCGTCGAGCAGGCAGGCAAAACCGTGCAGGTGCAGGTCCGCGCCGATGTGCAGGGCCCCGTCCACCTTGGCGAGCGACTTGGCCATCTTGAGCATGTAGGGCTTGCGCAGGTCGAGCGGCGGCGACAGCACCTGACCGGAGATGGCGACCGGCTCGGGGTCGAGATCGACGACGATGGTACAGCCGTGCTTGCGGCTCTGGGAATGGTGGACCAGGCTGGTGACCACCTTGAAGATGAAGGTGCCGGCCGAGTCGTCCAGCGCTGATTCGAGCAGCAACTCCTCCAGCTGCACCAGCTTCGCCTGGTAGGTGGTGGAACTGAAGCGGCCGTCGGCGAAGCTGCACACCTTGGTGCGGTTCACCTTGAGAAAACCGTAGCGGCCGCGGAAATCGGCGCACACGGAAAAGGGCGGCAGGCTGTCGTCGCTGATGCCGAGAATGGCGCGGCCGTCGCTCACCAGGTAGCGGCCCGAATGCTCGACGGTCAGCAGCAGCTTGCGCACATGCTTGTGGTTGGCCAGCTGGGGCCGTCCTCCCTCCTGGAAGCGCACCAGGAAATTGACCCGGTCGATCATGCCCGGGTCGACGAAGAGCAGCCGTCCCTCGGGCCAGGATCCCTCCTCACGGGTCTCGGAGATCATCAGGATGGCGTCGATCACCGGGTAGATGCGCACCGGTGTGTCCCAGCCGAGCAGTCGGTTCATCTGGTCGATGATGTGGTCGCGCACCGCATGCTTGGCATATTCCAGCAGGAAGTAGCCGGAGATGCCGGTGTACAGATCCTGGTCGTTGGCCAGGTCGTGGGAGAAGCGCCACACCGCGTGCTCGAGCCAGCACTCGGTGGGCCCGGTGCTGCACAGGTCCGGGTGATGCTCGGTGAACCACTGCTGGAAGAAGACCGACCCCGAATAGCCGCCCTGGGAGATGAGTCCGGCCAGGCCGAGGTCCCGGACCGGCACGATCTCCGCGAACTTGCTGCGGTCGCACGGCACCCGCATGTTTTCCCGCCACTTCCGGCTGTCGACGTACAGGGCCCTGAAGATGGGCTCATGCCCCTTGAGCAGGTTCTGCGGATCGCAGATGAGCATCGGGCTGTCGGGTTCGAGCGCGAAGATGACGGCGGCCCGGCTCGCTCCCGAAAAATGGCTGAGGCCGATGCTGAGGCCATTGATCATGTCGCTGACACAGCGGCGGGCGAACGAGAGTTGCATCGTATCCATCATGCCGTCTGCTGAAAGGGGTGGAGGGGCGGCCACCGGCGGCCGCCGTGGCGCCGGTTGACATGGGTCGGCCGGTGCCGCAGGTAGTAACAAACCGCCCCCCCCGGGGTCAAGGTGATTCCCGCCAGGGCAGCGACGGCAGGCTGCCCCGGACGAAAAACCTCTTGGAGGTCGGCGCCATTGGTTCTATCATGCCCCGGCCGCCGCCCTCACTGTTCCCCCAACCAGACCGGAGCCGACATGGAAGATTTTGTTGCCGAAGAACTTGTCCATATTCTTAAAAAAAACTGTCGGAGCGAGCACGAACAGGCCTTCGAGCGCGCCTTCGAACTGACCCGGGCCTACGCCGGCTCGGCCAACGCCCAGGCCTCGGCTATCCCGTTCGTGTTCGAAAAGCTGTTCGAACTGTTCGTGACCGGTCGTGCCAAATCGTGACCTCTCCAGCCGGCTGCCCGGCTCCGGTCGCCTCTAACGGGTACCGAAGATCCGGTCACCGGCATCGCCCAACCCCGGCAGGATGTAGCCGTCCCCGTTGAGGCGGTCGTCCACCGAGGCGACGTAAATGTCGACCTCCGGATGGGCCTCTTGCAGTCTCCTGATGCCTTCCGGGGCGGCGACCAGGAAGATGCCGATGATGTCCCGGCAGCCGGCCGCCTTGAGCATGTCGATCACCGCCACCAGGGTGCCGCCGGTGGCCAGCATCGGGTCGAGGATGAGGGCCTGGCGCTGGTGGATATCCTGCACCAGTTTCTTGAAATAGGTGACCGGCTGCAGGGTTTGCTCGTCCCGGTACAGCCCCACCACCGACACCCGGGCGGTGGGCATCGCGTTGAGCACCCCGTCCATCATGCCGAGGCCGGCGCGCAGGATGGGCACGATGGTCATCTTCTTGCCCTTGATCCGGTCCACCCTCACCGGGCCGGCCCAGGATTCGATGGTCACCTGCTCCACGGGCAGGTTCCTGGTCGCCTCATAGGCGAGCAGCATGCCCACCTCCGACGCCAGTTCCCGGAAATCCTTGGTGGAAATGTTCCGTTCACGCAGCAGACCGAGTTTGTGGCGGACCAGGGGGTGGGTGATTTCGTGTACGGCCATGGCTCCTCCCGTGAAGATACCTGTTCGATGTTGCCCGCGGTGGCGGGGACTGCCGGTGGACGGCGGGGACGCGGGCCGGTCCCGCCGGTTTCAGCCGCCCTGCCGGGCCGGACTGCGCAGGCGGCGCTGCACCATCTGCAGATCCTCCCAGGCGGCTTTTTTCAGATCCGGATGGTCGAGGAGAAAGCGGGGGTGAAAGGTAACGGCCACCTGCACCGCGGACACCTGCCCACCGTCACCACCGTAGGGGTGCAGCCGGCCGCGCAGGCGCAGCAGTGGCCCGTCCTGACCGAGGACCGACCTGATCGCGATCTCGCCCATGGCACAGATGATCTCGGGCCGGACCAGGTCGATCTCCCGGCGCAGATGGGCCTGGCACAGGTTCCGGCTCACCTCGTCCGGGACCAGCCCGGCCGGCGGACAGCACTTGATCGCGTTGGTCACATGCACCTCCGCCGGCGCCAGTCCGATCGCCCGCACCATGTTCCCCAGCATGGTGTCCTCGGCCGCGCCGAAACACTGCTCCGCCGAGAACGGACCGCTCTGCCGGGACCAGTCACCGACGAACATCAGCCGCACCGACGAACCACCCGCGCCGCCGACCACCCCCTGCCGGGTCGCGGCCAGGGCGCAGAGGGTACAGGCCTCGAGGTCGCGACGCAGGCTGTCCAGGCCGCCGCTGTCGGCCGGAAGGGCGGGTGGCTGAGCCGCGGCGCGCACCGGCGGCCGCACCACACCACGCGCAGGTTCCTGGCGCGGTCGCTGCGGACCGGCGAGAAAACGCCGCAGCCCCGGTGAGGCAGGATAGGCGCGCAGACCGAGCCGCTGCTGAAAGCTCAGGCGGGTGCGAAGCGCCCCGGCCAGCGCGGCCAGGGCCGAGGGGTCGGCGCCTCCGGTCACTGCCGGTTCGTTCCCGCCGGTGTCCTGTTGTTTTTCAGCTGACAAACCCGCTCCCGTCCCTTAATTTGCATCGCAACCAACCAGTCCTGCACAGAACCCCTTCGCCCGTCAGTGCGGAGCGGAATCGGAGCCTGCCATGCCCCTGTTTGAATACACCTGCCGCACCTGCGGCCGCCCCTTCGAATTTCTGAAGATTTCCACCACCAGCGAGCAGGTCATCTGCCCGCATTGCGGCGGCACCGAGGTGACCAAGCTGCTCTCCGCCGGCAGTTTCCGGGTCGGCGGACACGGTTCTTCGCCCGCACCCGCGGCCCCTTGCGGCAAACGGTCGGGATTCTCCTGAGCCTGACCGTCGAGCCCGTGCGGCTCGTCTCCCCTTCTCCGCCACCGGACGCACCCGCTCAGTGCTTCTTTGCGCGCGGCGTGAACTCGTAGACCGTCTCGTTCTTTTTCAGCAGACCGTGCTTCTGGCGGGCGATCTCCTCGATGTAGGCCTCGTCCGATTTGAGCCGTCTGATATCCTCGGACAATTCCAGGTTCCTGGCCTCGAGGCGGCTGTTCTCCGCCGCCAGCATGTCGATCTCCCGCTGCATTTTCCGGAAATGGTAATACCCCCGGCCCGGGGCAAATACGACCCAGAGAATGAGCAGCCCGGCCACCACCAGGCCGACAAGCCAAAACACTTTGCGGTCCGGGCGCTCGTCCTCCTGCCGACCACGCGTCGCCCTCACTTTCCTGTCCTCAAACACTGCCAAGCGCTCCCTCCCTTTGCACCAGAATACCCCGGCCAGGTCGCCACTGCCCCAACGGGTCGCGGTTCTCCCGGCACGGCCCTCGCCGCCCCACTGTCCCGCCTGATCACGATCCCTCCGGCCGCTGATTCGTGTCCCCACCAGCGGCCTTGTCCAGGTTGAACAGGCGGATGAGCAATATCCCGGACTCGTAGAGCAGATAGAGCGGGCCACCCATGAGCGCCATGTTCACCAGATCCGGGGTCGGCGTGAGCATGGCGGCCAGGATAGCGATGACGAGCACTGCGTACCGCCGGTTTTTCTCGAAAGCCCGCCGGCTGACCGCACCCACCCGGGCACTGAACACCATGAACACCGGCAGTTCGAAGATCGCCCCGAAGGCCAGCACGAACAGGGTGACGAAATTGACGAAGCGGCTGATGGAAATGACCGCGCGCAGTTCCTCGGACTGGAAGCCGAGGAGAAACTTGATGCCAAACGGCAGCGTCACCAGGGCGCAGAAGGCCGTCCCGCCGTAGAACAGCAGGCAGGTGGCGACGACAAACCCGCGCAGCTGACCGGGGGTCAGGCCGAAGGGCTTGCCCAGGGCCCGCCAGAGCACATGCATGCACAGGGGCATGAGCAGGAACAGGGCCGCGAAAAAAGCCACCCGCACATGGGCCAGAAACGGCCCGGCAACAGAGAAAAAATAGAGGTTTTCGCCCAGATGCTGCTGCAGCAGGGTCACCACCCGGCTGGACAGGAAGAAGAGCGCGACCGTGGCAAGCAGCACCGACCCGCCGAGCATTTTCAGCGACCGGCGCAGTTCCCCGAGAAAGAGGATGAAGGATGGGTAGGGCTTGCTCATGATGGTCCTCGCGACAACGGCGATCGCTCCCCATGAGCTCCTCGCAGCGGCGAAAAGGGTAGCAAAACGCAAGGATAAAAGCAATTGAATACCCGTTGCGTTTACCGGGAGCGCGTGCTAAAAGCCTTGGGACCGGCCTCGGGCCGGCCCCCGGAGACAACCCGCCCACCCGCTTCCCCAACCCCCCAGCCGACGCCATGCTTGAATTACGTTTTGTCAGGGAAAATCTCGATCTCGTCCGCCACAAGTGCCACCTGCGCGGGGTCGACCCGCAACTGATCGACCAGTTCACCGCCACGGACAGCCGGCGACTGGCCGTGCTCGCCGAGGTCGAGACGCTCAAGAACCAGCGCAACACCGTCTCCCGGACCATCGCCTCGCTCAAGCAGACCGGGGAAACCGCCGGCGCCGAGCCGCTCATCGTCGAGATGCGCACCGTTTCCGAACGGATCAAGGAGTTGGACACGTCGCTTGCACAGATCGAAGG
>LSQX01205504.1_pt1 | contig 13073 bp, 13 predicted proteins | sample 654561 | NCBI WGS metagenome assembly LSQX01 (sample SAMN04489861, study PRJNA283612) | anaerobic digester metagenome | isolation source: 4 biogas reactors fed with cattle manure at either 37C or 55C with and... | place: Denmark: Kongens Lyngby | collected 2014 | reverse complement strand
CGCTGATCTCTACTTTCTCTTGCGCCCCGGTCGTGGCGACCCCGCTGAGAAGGAGTAAGGGCAGAACCAACACGATGGGTAAGATTTTCGTAAGACGACGTGGCATCATAGGAACCTCCTCCGGGATGCAGCAGATCGTTCGGCGTGCCTCGGGGTAATCTACCAGGAAGCCGACCTCCTTTCCTTATCAATGTAATTATAACAAGTGGTATGGGTGGGCCTTAGTAGCTCATGTCACCGCACTATACAATAATCGATCTGATCTATAACCACTCACTTATGGCCCCGATGCGTCCTTGGCTTATCATCAGTCCAGGCAAAACAGTCCGAGGCCATCGGTGACCAGCCGTTCACCGCCGTCGGACGGGACATTTACCAACCGCACCCGATCCGTCTGCAGGTCGCAGATGGACTCCAACTGCTGCTCGGGCGTATTACCGACGCACATAAGCCGGATCCGCGCATCTTCCACGCTACCCGGCAGCATCTGCCCGTTGCGTTTGGCGAGATCTGGTTTGTCGGCGACCATCCGCACAACGACATCCTTGGGGCGAAGGCGATGGGAATGGCGGGTGTCTGGAAGCGGGCCGGGGGTGCAGAGTGGCCGGAAGACCCTGCGGCCGGCCGCCCTGACGCCGTCATCGCATCGCTGAGCGACCTCCTCGACCTGCTCGACGGCTCAGAGGGGTGACCGTATCCCGCCGTTAATTTCCCCACCGACTGCTCCAAACGCCCGGTACCCTGCGGGATCGGGATGTTCTATCGTGACAATTAGCCCAGCCGGGCGGTCGGAGCCATTCGGACGTGGTCCAAACTCCGCCCAACCGCCCGCACCTGTCCTGCACTGTATAGGCGGAAGATATGCCGCCCGCTGCAATTTCGCCTCGGCAATTATCGCCCATCAAGCAGGAAATCAGGAGTATGTGCGGTATTGCGCACTGCAATATGCCTCCCCAACCCTGGGCATGGCACAGGATGAGATGTTTCAAATTCGTTACATCGGGATCGTTGTCAAGAAAAGGGTGGTCAACGAAGTTGCAGGATCGAGGCAGATTAGTCGTTTCGTGCCCGGACCGTCCGGGAATCGTTGCAGCGATGTCGCGGTTTCTGTTTGCAGCAGGCGCGAACATCGTCCAGTCGGACCAATACTCGACCGACCCGTGGGGTGGCCGCTTCTTCATGCGCGTGGAGTTTGAGCTGCCGGGCCTGGCGGAGCGGCATGAGGAGCTCCGGCGGGACTTCACGGCGGTAGCTGAGGAGTTTCATATGGAGTGGGAACTGAAGCGGGTTTGGCCGCCCAAGAGGATGGCCATCCTGGTTTCCCGGGACGATCATTGCCTGTTGGATCTACTCTGGCGCTGGCAGGCGAGGGAGTTGGGCGTAGAGATCCCCATGGTCATCAGCAACCACCCGCACCTGGCGGACCGCGTCGAGCCGTTTGGCATCCCGTTTTACCACCTGCCCATCGGCCCCGACGGGAAAGAGCGACAGGAGCAGCAGATCCTCGATCTGCTGCGCGGCCAAGTGGATTTCGTCGTACTCGCCCGGTACATGCAGATTCTCACGCCCGCATTCCTGGCTGAATACCCGCACCGTGTCATCAACATTCACCATTCCTTCTTACCGGCATTCGTGGGGGCGCGGCCTTACCACCAGGCCTACGAGCGGGGCGTCAAGCTCATCGGCGCCACGGCGCATTACGCGACGGAAGACTTGGACCAGGGGCCCATCATTGAGCAGGACGTCATCCGGGTCGACCACCGGGATGATCCCGAGAGCTTACGTCGCAAGGGACGGGACATCGAGCGGCTCGTGCTGGCGCGTGCCGTCAAGCTGCACGAAGAGGACCGGGTCATCGTGTTCGGTAATAAGACCATCGTGTTTGCGTGACGATGCGTGCGAGGCCCAGGGATCTGCCAATCCGCACGGGTAGCCGCTTACAGAACGGGGCGGTGGAGAGTGGGCTACTCTAACGGACCCTGTTCCATCCGGCTCTGTCCCTGCGCTCCCGGGCTCGGCTTTACAAAGTCATGGCTGCCGCGTGGAAGCACCGCCGCCGGTTCGATTGGTACCATCCCGAGAAAGCGTCTCCCATCGATACGGAGAGCCTGCGGGCCTGGGGTGAGCGGACGGTGGGCCGGGATGCCGTGGATTGGTTGCTGAGTCCCGCTACGTCGACTCTCTTTTTCTGGAACGCCGAAGAGACGTCCTGGTGGCTGGCGGCGGCGATGGCGTGGACGGCAGCTACGGGCGGCTGGCGCACGCTGGTTCCGCAAGGCGGGATGGGTGCCGTTCCCCGGGCTTTGTCAAGTACACTGCGGGTGCGTTTGCGGACTGCCGTGCAGCGCGTGGAACCCGGTGACGGCGGACCCATACTCGTGCGGACGGCGGACCCGGCGGGGCAAGCAACGCTTGAAGCCGACCGGGTCATCTTGGCTACACCCGCTCCGGTGGCCTTGGCGTTGCTACCCGATCCCGAAGCGGCGCTCGGGCCCGAGGAAGCTGCGTTCCTGCGCTCGATCCGTTACGTTTCGAACTTGACCACCGCCGTAGCCTACGCGAGCAGACCGGAGGAGCGGGCGTATGGCGTCAGCGTTCCGTTGGCCGTGGGAAGCAAGCTGGCGGCCATCGGTTGGGAGCATCTGAAGGAACCCGGACGGGTGCCGGCGGGATCGGGCCTGGCGATCCTGATGCCGACCCACTCGTATTCGCTGGCGCGGGGCGACGGGAACGACGAGGAGGTAGGGGCAGAACTCATCGCCGCGGCCGACGGCCTATACCCGGGGAGCCGGGCCCATGCCCTGTGGCACCGGACGCAGCGCTGGGAACATGCTATGCCGGTGTTGCAGCCCGGGTGGAGCCGCGCTTTGGCCAACGTGCTGTCCGTACAGTCCGAAAAGGGACGCAAGGTCTTCACCTGTGGCGACTACTGGCTCGGCCCCACTACCGAGTCTGCGCTGGTCTCGGGAGTGCGTGCGGCCGCTGCCGTGCTGAGGAGCCTCGGGCGGGCGGGCGATCGCATGGAGGAGATGGACCTGCTGTAACCGATTCCGGAAGCTAAGCCTGTACTTTGGTTCAACTGCGCGCTTTGCCCCCGGGTACGTGGACGCTCTTGCGGATCCCGCCTAAACTGATCTTGGGCGCTGGATCCGGCCCTGCAAGTTCAAGACGAATAGGTGGGATCTCGTCATGCGCATTTTCTGGGGCACCGTACTGATCGTGCTCGGGACGTTTTTTGCCCTGCAAAGCTTCGAGGTTCTTCCGGTAGCCCTGCCGCTTTGGGCCGTTGTGCTCACCATCGTCGGCACTTATCTTTTCGTTCAAGGTCTGTTTCCCGGCACTTCCAGCTGGCGAAAGGGGCCGGATTGGGTGAAGTCGGGCCTGGGGGCGTGGCTCGGCAGCATCGGCATTTTTGACATCCTGTACGCGAACCGCATCACAACTCTTGCCGGGCGTGACATCTTGAGGGCCGGGTGGTTTGTGCTGCTCATCGCCGTCGGCCTGGCGCTTATCCGTGGGAACGACCGCGTGGAAATCCGCACGGGCGGGGGCGACCGGCGTTCCGCTCCGAGGTGAGTGCTACGTCCGCCATTCAGAGGAAAATGCGGCGCTCAGGCCCTTGGACTTTCGCCCACGGCGTCTCCCGGCTCTTCCCACATGGCGTGCGCCAGGTCCGCCAGGTGCGCTTCTAAGTCCCGTTGCGACAGGATGTCCCAGAGCGACGTGCCCAGCCGCCGCAGCGCCAGTACCGAGGTGATCCACGCCTGCGTCCAGCCGGACTCCACGCTCCAGGCGCCCCATCCGACGTCGGCGTTGCTTGCCGAGTACGCGTTGGAACGGCTCATGCGGGAAATCGGCCGCAGGACCGACGTAGTCGGTATCTTCCGGAACCAGCCCTCGTTGATCTGCCTGGCCGGTCTTGATGGCACAGCAGGACGAAAGGGCTGTTGTTCCGAGACGGCACTTCAGCCAGGAGGCGATGCGGAAGCTCTATCAGCGTAACGAGTTACCCGAGCCAACGGAGCCGTTGGATGACAGTCAATCCTAGTTGACCGTCTGAGCGCGCTGAAGTCGAATTTCCACCTCTTGACGGGGCGTGATCGTGTCATTTGGCGTACGGGTTCCATGTGGTGTCGTCCGCAAATGTCACCTCGCAAACTATGCTGCATTGTTCGTCGATCTGAACATAAACAAGGCCCAGCTTTGGAGCAAGCGTGATCTGTTGGACCGCAGAAAGAACCGCCGTTCTACGCTCGGGCGCCTCGACAACTTCGAGAGCCCTTTGAAGCTCATCCGCTATCTGCTCAGCCTCCCCGGAGGACATGAGTCGGTAGCGGATGGCTTCGTTTCGTCTCCGCGTGTGCGGGGGAGACTTTTGCCCATCTAGTCCGACTCGGGTGTGATCCACAATTCGGGCAGCTCACGGCGGGTAAGTACTACACCGTCCGATTCGATTAAGTCCAGAGGTGGGCTGCCTAGGACGCGCACCTGTTGCCCGCCTGGCATGCTAGGTTCGTACCACAGCATTACGATTCCTGCATCAACCTCTGCATAAAACCACTCACTCAGTACGCCCCAGATTCTGTCGCGTACCGCACGGGATAGGCGGGCTCCCGTGTAGACTCCTGGTGCAACTTCCAGCATCGACGAGGCCAGGAAGCCGCGAATGCGGTTCGACACGTTACGCGTCACTACCACTGTCATCGCCATCGAGCTCGAGCAGCTCCTTGATCCGGCGGATCATTGCCGGGATAAGTTGATGCTTCCGGAACATGCGGTTCGCTTCGAGACGCACCTCGCGCTCTAGCACCAGGCTGGGGTCCTTCATCACCCGGGCGGCGGCGGAAAATGCCAGGGGCAGGGTTAGTTCCACCCGCCACAAGTCTGCTATATCCAGGGTGAACGCGTTGGACGATTCTTCGTGGATGAAACCGAGGGGCGGCAGAGCGCCGACCGCCGCAACGGCGATATCTGCTGCTGCCTCGACGAAGGTAGCTGCATGATTGATTGCTTGGTTTGGAATATCCGCGGCCGTGGGATTTTGTCGGTCGTAGCGTCTGCCGTGCCATTCGACGCCGTACTTCTGTGCGACAATCCGGTACGATTCTCGCAGCCTGCCGCCCTCCATGCCGCGTAGCACGCTGATCTCGCGATGGGGCAGAACCTCGCCGAAGCGATAGGCATACATGCGCCTTGCGACGCGCAGGCGGGCCTCTTCGTCGGCCCAAAGCGCAGCGTGGGCTCGCGCGACATCGGACCGTTGCTGGCCCATGGGCGGGGCCGAATAGAACTTCACCCCGCCCTCTCCCACTGCTGCCAGCAAGGTACCGTGTCGGGCTAGGATGCGCAGCACGTCGTGGGTAACGCTCGTGCCGGGACCAATCAGCACCATCGAGATGGTCTGGTACGGAATTGCATAATCGCCGGGAGCAAGGTCCTCGCTGCCGGCCGTCTGAAAACGCAACGTGCCATCTTCCACATAGAGCCTACCGCGGGAGAGCCACAGCAAGCCGTGGCGGTCAACATGCGGTATCCGTGAGCGAGCCAGGCCCAAACGGCCTTTGAAAAGGGGAGAATCGCTCATTACGGCGGGCTCAGGAGCACCATGCCGTAGCCGAAGGCTACGTGGCGTCCTATGCCTCCTGCCAGCATTGCATTAAAGCTATCCGGATCCCCGACAACCAGCTCGCCACGGATAAGCGCCATGGGCCGCACAAGGCGTGCTCGCGACCTGCCGTTTTCACTTGGCTGCGTCTTCCTCAATTGACGAACTAGCCGAAAACCGTCTAACCGGATACTCCGGACCGAGCACGCGTTGTTCCGTTCGAGCCGCTCCGCAGCCCAAGCCGTATACACCGACTCGCGATCGAGATCATTCCGATGGCCGTGGTCCGCTGAAATTAGAAAGATGTCCTTTTCCACGCCTGATCCCGATTTGCGGCCCACCGGGCAGCACTGAACTTCAAAGGCCAAGAGCCGCCCGGGAAGCCAGGTGGGCATGGGGCGCGTTAGAATATCGCGCTCAAGGTCTGGACAAACAGCGTAAACACTCGGTTCCGCGAAAGCGGCCAATTGTTCGCGCAGCTCAGCTGCATCCCGCGTCGTGTATCCCAAGATTCGGGTCGGTCGGCGCCGATCGTGCAGCAAGCGCCAGGGGCGGATCGTTCCCTGACCGAATGCAGCTGCTAGCCACGCATGCACTCCGTACCCTAGATCTTCATCGTGGTCTCCGATATCCAGCCCTTGCCCGTGGAGAAACCGGAGGAGTGCACCGAGATCCGGCCTAATCTCGACCATGTAAAGACCGCTCATGACTTTGCACCCCCGATATAACCTTCGGCGCGGCGTGACGGGCCGTATACGACCTGGTTCCTCCAGTCGCGCAAGTCGTATACCTCCCGTACCTGCGACCGAACGGCGGCGTTCAGTTCAGCCGGCCAGTTCGCCCGGTATTTGCGCTCTTCAGTAACTACCGTGCCATGGCGGTCCCAAACAGGTACTTGGGACAAAATGCTGAGGATGTTCTCTCCTTCAACGATAGGCGTTACCGGATCGAGCAGGGGCCTCGACGGCAGACACGTCTTTCGACCGAGAAACAGCGGCCGAGCCGGTCTCTTGAACGCCTCGTATAGGTCGAGCAGTGTAGGATGGACGGACTCTTCCTTCAGCCCAAGGGCCACCGTCATGAGTCCGTCCGTCCAGTAGTGCCGGTAGCGCTGGTGTGTGCCGAACCGTGCTGCCGGACCGCCGCTGCGGTGTTCCGGTGTACCTCGTGTCGTCCATCCCGGAGAAGACATTTTGGGCTGCCCAAGGTCGACGGTGTGGTAATCGATGATCGTTTGGGGTTCCTCGTCCCAGCGAGCCGCGTAGATAATCCGCCTCTGCAGCGCCTCGAGCTTTTCGAAGTCGGCATGCGTCCAACCCAGAGCATTCGCCGTAAGTCCGGTTAACATGGACGTGCCCGGAAAGGTGTCGGTGTATCCGTGCTGGTCGACGATGAAGGAACCGAAACTCATTAACAGACCGTCGAACCGTAAGATTAAGGCCTTCATCGTGAACCTCCGAAAACGGTCTCCAATATCGTGTCAATCGCGGTCTGCAGAGGCTGGGGCGTCTCTGCTGCCCGCGGCCACGGATGAAGGGTGGAAATTGCGCGCTTTTCGTCACCTTGTCCGTACATATCCTCCAGCTTGGTCAAGTATTCTCCAAGCGCTTCGACGGACTGGTCCATGGGGTGACGGCCGTTTGCTCCGGGCCGGATGGGGTGCAAGAACGCGTTCGCCAGACTTCTGGGCTGACCGGTGCCGCTTTCGAGCACGACACATTCCGCCCGGGCATAGGGCGCCGTGGCGCCAAGCTTTGCGCCGGGAGACACCGTGGCGATGGCGTGTACCAAGAGATTCAATACGTCTTTCGCACCGTCGTGATTTTCCTCTTTCCAGGCAGAAGGTTCACAGCCGGTTAGATTCGAGACGAGGAGAGGCACATCGACGGCGACGTACCCGTAGAAAATGCCGGCCCCCAGCTCGGTGTCGTTCGCATGGGCTGCACCCGTCTCGTCATCCTGAAGCAGATCATCCACGACTGTAAAGAAATCGACTTCGGTTTCCAGCGCATGGGTCGTGAAGGCGTGCGCCACGTGTACCGGAGCGTCGACGCGAGAAAGGATATCCGATGTGACAAAGCGACCGAACAGAGCGCTTTCCAATCCTTCTACCGGATGTTGCAGGCCAGCGGCACGTACCATGGCCGTGAAATTCTGCCGTCCGCTCTTGAGTTTCGCATCTAAGTAGCTCTTGGCTGACTGCTCATCGCCAGTGTCCGCTGCTTCCTTAAGCAAACTGAACATGTAGTCGATCTCTGGCTTCCCAAAGAATATCGGCTGCTTCATGTTCAAAGTTTGCTTGTCGATGGCATCTTTTTCGCCGGCTGCTCGAAAGATACCGTTGGCCAAGTGGAAGATAAGCGAGTGTGCCGTATCTTCCTCGACGCCCGCGTCCACCAGGCGCCTCTTCAACTCTCTGCTGAAGATGTGACGGGACCGGATTCCCGAGGGGAGATCGGTCTGTTGGGTGAGCCACTCACGCCAATGGCGCTTTTGACACTGGGACGAAACCCGCAGGCGCGGCGCACCCCCAAACACAATGCGTTTGGCCAAGCCGGCATCGTCGCGGTTCAACAGCGTGGCGTGGTAACTCGTCAGAAAGTGAATCTGCAGGAACATGCTCATCACCTCTCGGTTTGGGCTGACGCCGCGTAAAAGTCGCGGGCGATCTTACGATGGATCTGCTCTCGGCGTTCGAAGTCATGGTCGGGTATGAGGAGGAACAAAGCTCCATCTACCCAGTTGCACGGTTGGTTCTTGGCTGCGAGAAATCGGGCGGCTCGCAGAAGCAGTGTGCGGCGGGTGTTCCCGGTACTTTGCAGCAAGCGTTCCAGCCTTGCCTCGGAAAAACCCGCTTCGCTTAGAGCTCTGCCCAGTCCCACATCGGGCCGGTGCGCATTGGGGCTCATGATCGCCATGGCCGCCACAATCGTCGCCCAATCCCTCTGCCTTGCTGTCGACCGGTCCCACCCTTCGGGCAGATGTCGCGTTGCAAACCGATAGAAGGTGAGCGGCAGAGGCTGATCCGGACTGATGCGCCTTAAACTGGCTCGATTGGCCGTTGGAAACCCCGGACTTGCTATCACGCCGGCGATCTGTCCTATGGTGGCGTACAGCGTATCAGTTGGCGGTGATGTACTCATGTTGCACCTCCTTCAGGAACGGGAAATTTGCTTCGCTGTACAGAGCACCCCAGAAGGCGCGCTCGGCATGCACCCACGTCTTGTACTTCCTGCCCGCGTGCATCGGCATTGCGTTGCCTACTTCTCGGAATACCAACCACGCATCGTCGCGTAGCATCGTCGCCCACTGGAGCAAGGCCGCGTCCTGATCGATGGGTTCTTCGACGCTCCAAAGCCAAGGAAAATAACGTTCGGACCACAAAGACTCGAATCGGGTGGCGAACCTGCGCCACCAAGCTTGAGCTGAATCGCGGTCGTACTTGATGACTCCCGGGGCTCCTTGAATAAGAGTAAAGGCGGCAGGTCGGAGCACCCCACTGAGCATACGCCCCGCGTAGCTGATACCTTCTTGACTAAGCCGAGCCAAGGGATCGCGGCGTTCTGGGGGGCCAAACAACCGCATGCGCACTTTCGGGGGAATGGCGATGTGGCGAACGTGAAAGCCGTCAGTTGTGCCCTGACCGCGTACGAGAACCGAGACTCTGAGCGTGAGCGCCTCGTTCCAATCGCCCAGAGGTTTTTGCAGGGCACTTAGGCGTAGACGATCTTCGAACACGATGCGCCGCAGGAGGTCCGGGGTAAGACCTTGCGGCGAAACCGTCAGGGCTTTCGGCTCGGCAGTGTCGCGGTCACCAAGATCAACAGGCAGCCACGCATCGCCTACGACGCCTTTCAGTTCTTTGGCCGCGATGCGCTCCGTTTGGGCCGGAACGGCGTCGGCGTGCGAGATCGTCCCGCCCCTTCCCCGCAGCCGGATGCGCCGGCAGATTTCTATATAAACAGGATCTAAGTTGGAAAGGCGCAAGCTCGTACTTCCGTCCCATGGCTCGACCCAAACCAGCACTAAGCCGTCGGACCGGTAGCCGTAGACGTCGTTGAGAAGACTCTCCCGGTGCGGCAGCAGACGCACGACGGCATCTTGCCATCGACGTCCAGGACGGGTGCTGCGCACAAGCTCGACAATGGAACGGTTGCCGAACCCGCTATTCATCTTGGAAATTCCATAGTTGCCCCGGCCCAGAAAACCGCTCATCGTCTGCAGGCTAACGAGCGCGTAGATCCAGTTATCCGCGTGCGGGCGGATGGCACGGGCGGCCTTCACGTCGTGATTTTTCGCCGTTTGCAAGACATCCAATGCGTCGGGCGTGGCGGCGGTCAAACTCAATTTTTCATGGTCCTTGGCCGGAAGCGGCGGTTGCATAAAGGCGGGGCGCGACAGATCGTCTACGACCAGAGTCCAAGCGTCATCGCCGGCGGAGCTCGCCAGCTTGCGCAAACCTTCCAGCCAATAGCCTTCCGTTTGGACGGGATCGCTCTTGTTGTCTCGGGCCAAAATTGCGGTAGCCAGGCTGGTGAGGAAAACATGAAACGGATCTTCTTGGTGCAGTTGCAAGCCCGGAAGACGTTCCACGCGGTCTTGTCCCAGAGATTCCAACAGAGCGGGGAGACTCATCTCGGTCATGCCTTCAGACGTTTCTACACGTATTAGCGGATCTACGAGTAGGTTCATGATAGTGCCTCCAATCCGTACCGGCCGTAGCGATAACGGCGGTCGCCGCAGCGTAAGTAGACACTGTCTTCATGCACTTCTTCTACCGTAATCTGCTCCGGCTGGTCCTTGGGAGCGAGATGACCCGGGATCACGAGCTCGGTAATTTCTACACCAAAGGGACTGGTAAACGGTCTGTCGACGGGGAGCTGCAAGTTATCGGTACCGAGGCGAACCGAGATCTGACCTCCAAGCTCGTTGAATTCTGTTTCACCGAAGTGGGAGTCGAAATCGGCCAGTACCTCTCGGGCCGCGACTCCCTTGGCCAAAGTCCGGCCTTCGACCAGCTCGGCGTGCTTTTCCCAAGGACCATCGTTCAGCGTAGCCAGGCAGTCGGGGTGGGTGGCTGCTTCCACCAGGCTGCGGTTGTCGTCGGGAATCGTGACGGTCTTTCGTCTGAGCAACGTTTTCATTGTGAGTTCTAGGATGCGAAGATCCTCGTAGACGCTGCCCAGTCCGATGCGTCTGAAGGATCCCAACGCTTCGCCCCGGCGATCGAGGGCCTGCACGAGGGAGTGAGGCGGTACCAGTACAACGCAACGGGCACGCTCGTAGCCGGGCGGTCGAGATCGATTGTGACGATGCAAGCGGCCTACACGTTGGAGCAGCACGTCGGCCGGAGCAAGGTCGGTAATCATGAAGTCGGCGTCTATGTCGAGGCTTTGTTCCAGAGTTTGGGTGCCAACGATGACCAGCGGACCGCCGGAACTGCCGGGACCGAGCCGCTTGCTTACTTCGTGGTCGAGAACGGTGCGATCTTGTGGTGCGAATCGACCGTGGTGGGGACAAATCGTTCCCCGGCACTGGAAGAGAGCGTCTGGATTTACGTCAGGATGGGATTCGAGAGCGCGTAACAGGTCATTGGATCGATCGACCGTATTGAGGACCACCACGACCCGGGCAGAAGACTGCAGTGCGGTAATGAGCATCGGCAAGATGGACTCCAGTTCGAAGGAATAAGGCTGTAAGTCAAAAGTTACGGTCTTGCGGGTGCCAACCGTAGGTGAGGTCTTGTGGGTCGTGCCATTTGCCAGGGTAATTGCGGGATAAGGTGTATCTTCGGCTTCCTTCACGTCAGGAACATGGATTGATGGAAACGTCAAGCTGACATACTCACTGCGAGACCGGCTGCCGAGCGTCGCCGAGAGCAGCATCGCTCGGTTGCCCGAGGCGAAATGGCGCCGTAACACTGCCTTCAGTAGTTGCGTCATGTAATGGTCGGAGGCATGAACTTCGTCGACCACCAGCAGGCTGCGATCGAGGCAAATAGCGCGGAGATGGGCATGGGCCACCTGCACCGTAGACAGTAGGGCTTGGTCGATGGTGCCGATAGCGATGGGGGCCGCGAGAAAGCGCTTGGGATGTTCCGCTGCCCAGTGCCGCTCTCTGTACCGGAGGCCGGGATCATCTTGCCAACGATTGGCGATTTTTTCGTCAGGAAGTAGCTGCCGTGGTGAGAAGCCGTCTACCTGAGCGTATCCTGGCACGGCAAGTACAGTGATCGGACGGAAGGCTGGATCGGGGAACCAGCGCTCCATCGATTGCCTCACACGCTGGTAGATGCTCCGGGCGGCGACGCGGGTAGGTAAGGCGAAGAAGAGGCTGTCTACTGCTCCTGCACGAAAGAGTTTGAAGAACCATGCAAGCGCCGCCTCTGTTTTTCCAGAACCTGTTTCCGATTCTGCGATGATGAGCTGTGTTGCAGGATCGGCTGGATCTAAAGCGTCGATGGCAGCTTGTAGAGGTCTTGGCTGGAAGTCAAACAGATCGACGAATTTGTCTGATTTCTCCAGGGCTACGGCGCGCGCCTGGGCTATATCGAGACCGATCGCTTGTAGTGCCTTGGGAACCGTCTCGCGATTTCTCTTAAGCCGATCTTCAATTGATGTACTTTCAATAGGAAACCACTGTGCATGCGAACCAATCCAGTCGGCGAGCATCACAAGGCCTGCAAAACGATGGTGAAAAGCAGGCTCCGAAGGAAGCGGAGCGCCGCCCGGAAGGAACGCCTGCGGAAAAGCGAGTCGAGCGGCGTGTGTAATGTCAGCAACAGCGCGCATGGGATCCCACGCCCCTGCGGAACGCCACCATCGGGTCTTCGCCAGGCGGAAGAGCCCATGGGTCTCTCCGCGAAAGACAAGCGGCCGCCCATGGTGGGAGAAGATGGCCATCAGGTAGCTATACGGATCTTCCTCCTCGGCGAACCATTCCCACATCTCCTGCGGCAAGCTGCTCAGAAAACTCGTATGCAGCTCATGATCGTAAACCTGAGGATCAAGGATCGGGGCCAGCTCTTTGATATGGCCAGCACGAGGTGCGTTCGGATCAAAGATTTTAAATTGGAATCCCAGGTTCGCTTTGCCCGCATCATGTAGCATGACCAGGACTGCCAGCCGGTCGAGTTGCGGGGAGGTAAGATTGGACCGGCATGTGTTGCGGAGGGTGCGGTTGATGGCGGGCAAGTCACACAGTGCGCGAAAGACCATGGCGACATCGAGAGAATGCGCCGACAACGGGAGCCACGCCCCCGTTTCGGAATCGAACTTGCCCCAGAAGAGGCCTTGAGGGATGGTAACCGCGTTCGGGATTGACGTTTGGACCGTATTCATGGCGAGACCCTCTGCAAATAACGGAAGCTACCAATGATTTTCGACAAAAGGAGTTGTTTCCCTTCAGACTCCTGTGTGGGCCTAGGCGTGCCGAGCCATGTCACCGGTCCATCCCCGCGCGTGCGGGG
>LSQX01087805.1_pt1 | contig 13073 bp, 11 predicted proteins | sample 654561 | NCBI WGS metagenome assembly LSQX01 (sample SAMN04489861, study PRJNA283612) | anaerobic digester metagenome | isolation source: 4 biogas reactors fed with cattle manure at either 37C or 55C with and... | place: Denmark: Kongens Lyngby | collected 2014 | reverse complement strand
GCCCTCGGTCACCCCATCGGCGCTACGGGCGGCAAGATCCTCGCGACGCTCATCTATTCGCTCAAGGCTCAGAAGAAGGAAATCGGCATTGTCAGCGCCTGCATCGGCGGCGGCCAGGGCGTGGCCATGGTGGTGCGGAACCTCTAGGCATCTAAACCGCAGCTCACCCAGACATCACGGGAGCCCCGCTACGCGGGGCTCCCGTGATGCATATCGGAACAGCATAATTTCCGTTTTACGGATTTTCCTTCCCGGCCAGGAGCCTTCCCATGTCCGAAAGCGCCTTTTCCAGAAAGGAGGCATATTCTGCCGCCAGAAGGCCATCCTGTGTCCATGAAGATACATGAACTATGAAATGGTCTTTCCGGGAGAGATACCGCACGCCCAGCCCTCCAGGCTGGACGGGGCCGTAGCCTGCGAGGGCGAAGCCCTCCCCCGGCGTGGTGCTGCTGGATACAGGGCAGGACGTCAGTTTTTCCCAGGCGGAGGAACGGAAGAGGGCGGGCTCCTCCTTCATGCCGAGTGCCCCTCCCCTCTCTTTCCACAGGCCCCTCAGAAGCTGGAGGTGTCCTTCTACGCCTCTTCCCTCGAGACATTCCCGTATCCTTTCCCGGTGGGACCGCTGGGCTTCGAACAGCATCCTCCGGAGAGCGCCGGAAGACTCCCTGCCCGAACGGAAGCCGTCTATGAAAACAGCCGCTTCCGGCGTAAGAGGGCGGGTTCCTTCCGTGCGCCCCCCCGCGAAACGGCGAAACTGGACCGACTCGTAGACGCTTCTGCGCTCCCCCCACAGTCCCTCCGCGGCCATGAGCATGGCGATCTGGACAAAGGCGTCAGGGCTTATATTTCTTTCTTTCACCACCCCGGTCCCGAAGGCGTCAAACCTGAAAACGGCCTGAATCCTGGAATCGGAAAGCGCCCGGTTTTTTTCGGGAATACCGTCCAGAAAATCCCTGCATTCCCGGGAGAGGGCGAAATCCAGCCGCACAGGCGCCGGAAGCCCCGAGACTCTTCCCGTCACGGAAGGCGCCCTGGAAAGAATTTCCTTCACGAGACGTCCTACGTGGGTGCCGTCCCTGGAAGAATGTTCGAAGTTGATCCCGGCCTGCCCGTCCGCCGTGACGATGAGCTGGAATGATTTTTCATACCAGCCGTTTCCCCCTCCGTCGAAGAGAAAATGCCGTGCCCGCTCCCCTGGGCTGGAGCCGCACGGACTGTCGAGACGGAGAACAAAAAGGGATCCCTCCGCAAGGGAAAGAAGCCGTTCGTTCTCTTCTCCCCTTTCAAGGAGAAGCCGCCGTCCACGGGCCGCCTCATCCCTGTGAAGGGTTGTGATCAGCCCCACGGGCGGGGATTCGCCCGGGGAAAAAGACGCGATCTCCCGGAGATGCCCCGCCGTCTCTTCCACATCCCTCAGGCCGCCTTCCTCCGAGTACAGTTCGAGGAGAAAGGGCACACCCCCGGAGAGAACGAGGGCACAGCGACCGGCAGGCCCGGTTTTCGCTCCGGTCACCTGCCGGTCGGTTCCCGGCAGTGCAATCCGGGAAGTCCGGAAGAGCCTTTCATATTCCTTCATGCACAGGGGGGCTCCCCTGAACGTGTCAGGTTCAAGAGTCCCCCTGTCGATCTCGGTGCAGAATGCCGCGGCCGACAGGGCCAGCCGGGCGGCCAGCCTGAAGGGACAGGCCCCGCCGGGCAGAGCGTCGGAAGCAAAGAGGTAGAAGGGGTTTGAGTGGACGGGCAGAGGATCCCTTGACGAAAGATACCATCCCTCCCAGTAGGGAATCAGCCTGCCCAGTATAGTGTCCCCTTCGTCGTTCCGTATCCTGTCAAGTTCCTCCTGGAGAGCCGGGCCGCTGAAGAGGGCGAACTCCTCGGCCGCCTCTTTTGACCGGGCCAGTTCGTTTCCCGAAAGAAGGGGCTCCGCCCATTCGACCAGCGTCTTTCCGCTCCGGACGGGATCGTCGAAGGGCGGACGGGGGAGCCCCGGTCCGCCTTTCCCTGCAGGAACAGCCATTACTTCCCCGATTTCGAGAGCGCTGCGGCAACCTTTTCCGCCACCGGCCCGTCCACCCATTCCCGCCACAGGTCCGGATGCTTCTTCAGAAACGCGGCGGCTGCTTCTCCGTGACTGAGGCTATTGTCCTCCATGAACGCGAGTGCCTGGTTGGTGAGTTCGAGGGTCGTGGTGTACCGCTCGATGAAGGCCCGGATTTCCGGTTCCTCCTCCAGGAATTTCGTGTTCCCTGTCTTCAGGACCCTGCATGCGGGGAAGTCACATCCCCCGGTGGTGTTGAAAACTTCGGGATCGTAGGGGGGTTCCTCGAGCTTCGTCATGTCATATTTTCCCAGAAGGGGCGTCGGTTCCCAGTAGTAGGCGAGAACAGCTTTTCCTCTTTCGTAGGCTGACGCTATGCCTACGGCGAGGGCTGCCGCCGAACCGGCATGGAAATTTCTGAAGTGCCCGTTCAGGCCGTAGGCCTCCAGTTTCGCTGCATTGGTGACGCTGACGTGCCATCCGGTAGGACCGTTGAGAAAACGGCCTTTCGTTTCGTCCTCAGGGTCCTTGAACAGCTCCCAGTAGCGTGGCAGGTCGGATACCGACGTCAGTCCGGGGGCCGAGGGCTCGATGCCCCTGGATGGGTCGCCCTTGATTATGAACGTGGGAACATACCAGCCCTGGGGTGCGTTCTGGTAATTTTTTCCGAGGCTGATCATCCTGCCGTTCTTCTGGGCCTTTTCCCAGTAGGGAGCCGAATTGTCAACCCAGGTTTCCATGGCCAGGTGGAAATCCCCGCGCTCCAGCCCCAGGAAACCGGGCACTTCCTCAGTAAAGGAATAGACAACCTTTTTGCCGAATCCGTGTTCGAGAATAAAGCCTGCCACCCTGTTGTGAAACTGAACGCTGTCCCAGCTGAAATCAGCGAAGACAACAGGCGGCTCGTCTCCTGAAGCCTGCAGGGGGGGAACGAAAACCGCGGCTGACACCAGACACCATGCCAGCAGAACAAAAAATGTGTGTTTTTTCATCTATCTGCTCCTTTCATGGATTTAGCCCTTCGGAAGGACAAAGAAGGCAGGAAAAACGGGGAACGAAATTCTCCGCCGGACCGCCGGGGAGTTGTATCGACAGGATTGCTGCACAGATTAGGGAAGCAACTTTAGCAAACTAATGAAATTATTATACTGCAAAAAACACGTGAGGTCAAAAAAAGCCGCCCAGGCAAGCAGCGGGGAGAAGAAGTACGGGGGGAGGCCGGAACTTCCGGGGGAGAAAGACAACGGCCTTCCCCTTTCACCGGGAAGGCCGTTGTGCCTACCTGACAAAAGGAAGGATAAGCCGCCGCTCCACGATCATCCTCACCAGGAGGGAGTCGGACCAGTCCTTGCCGAGGTGAAAGAAATGGAACAGGAAATCTCCGAGGACGACGATGAGGAAAAGGGCTATGAACGACAGAAGAAGCACGACGATCTGCTTCCAGAGCACGCGCTTTTTCCCGAGGTACTCCCAGGGCTCCCTTTCTTCCCTTCTTTGCTTCGCCATCTTTTCGCCTCCTCGCTTTTCGCGGCGCTTTACAGCATGTGCTTCTTCCAGAGCAGGAAGGCGGAGCCCCCCGCAAACAGGGCTGAAATGCCCAGGACACTCCAGAATCCCAGGGGGTGGCCGCCGAAGGGGACGTGGACGTTCATTCCCCAGAAGCTGGCCACGACAGTGGGAATGGCCAGGATGATGGTGACGGAGGCGAGGAATTTCATGACCATGTTCAGGTTGTTGGAGATGATGGAGGCGAAGGCGTCCATCATGCCGCTGAGGATGTTGCTGTACATCTGCACCATCTCGTAGGCCTGGTCGTATTCGATTTTCACGTCCTCCAGGAGTTCCTCGTCCTCCTCCCTGACCTTGACGATCTCGTGCATCTGGGCGTTGGCGCAGAGCCGGATCAGCTTGTCCACCACCGACCGGTTGGACCGCAGGGCGCTTGTGAAATAGGTAAGGCTCTTCTCCAGGTCCAGGAGCTGAAAGAGTTCCTCGTTTCTCATGGACTTTCTGAGATTTGCCTCGATGGTGTTGGACCGGCGGTCGATCTGGACGAGGTATTTCAGAAAAAGGGTGGCTGCGCGGAACAGCACCTGGAAGAGGAATCGGGTGCGCTTGAATGTGCTGGCTGCCGCAAGGGCCTGTGGCGCAGAGGGAAGAACATCGTTCTGCTCCAGTGCGACGGTGACAATCTGCTCCGTGGTGATGATGACGCCCATGGGTATGGCGTCGAACCTGAAGTTCCCCTCAACCTTGGGGACATTAATAACGACAAGGAGACAGCCATCGTCAGCCTCAATGCGGGAGGCCTCCTCCGGGTCCAGGGCGGCGGCGAGAAAATCGGCGGGGCACTTCACGGTACGGCTCACCGCGTCGATCTCTTCCTTTGTGGGAGCCGTCAGATTGATCCAGGCCCCCGCTTCCAGAGTGTCCAGGGTCAGGGAGCGGCTGGTTTTGTCGGGAAAGGTTTTCAGAATGGAAATCATTGAAATATCCCCCTTCACGGATGTTCCTCCGACCGGGCAAAATGTCCGGGGACCGGAGGGTGGAGAGCTGTTGGGGGCGAAAAGGAGAGAACTGTGCTGCCCTGGGCCTCCCTTCACGCCCGGCGGGCGCCGGACGCGAAAAAACGTCGGGACGCCCTCAGCGGATGTGGCCGCACAACGGTTCAGGTCTCGCGCTACTCTCGCTTTCCATGCCGGTCTCCTTTCATCTGATGAAGTGTGTTTTGTATTATAGTTCTTCCCCTCCCGGAGACACAAGGGGAAAGGCAGGCTGCTCCGCCGCGAGATTCTCTTTCTGCCGCCGGGACAATTTTTTGATGGCCAGCTCCCGGCGAAGGGCTTCCGTCTTTGACGGAACTGGCTCGCTGTACACCAGCTTCACCGGACGGCGCCCAGCAGTGTACCTGGCCCCTTTTCCCGAGTTGTGGGCCTCCATCCTGGCCGCGAGGTCGAAAGTCCATCCGGTGTACAGGGTTCCGTCCATGCAAAGCACCATGTATACCCAGGCCTCTCTCCGGTCTACCCCATGAGGTGAGTCCTCAGGATGTTCGCCCCGATGAGGCAGAGCACAAGTCCCCCGGCAAACTCCACTTTCTTTCCGAGAAACTGTCCGACCCTGAACCCCGCCAGGACTCCTCCGAAACAGACGAAGGCCGTGATCGCTCCGGACCATGAAGCCAGCACCATCACCGGTGCTCCGACGGCAGCAAAGCTCACCCCCACAGCGAGAGCGTCGATGGACGTGGCCACCGCTATCGTGAGGAGAGCCAAACCGCATGATGGATCGGAAGGAGGGCATGTGTCATCCCCGGGCGCAAAGGATTCGCGGATCATGTTCCCCCCCACGAGGATGAGGAGGGCGAAGGCCACCCAGTGATCGTACTCGGAAATGGATGCCAGGAAACGGGTTCCCAGGAACCACCCCGCGAGAGGCATGGCGAACTGGAATCCGCCGCAGGCCCCCGCCACTCTGAAGGCCGCGGCGGCTCCCGTGGCGGTTCCGAGGCATGCCCCGATCCCGAGGGACGCCGCCAGGGCATCCATGGAGAGAGAAGCGGCTGAGAGGAACATCTCGAAAAAAAACATGGGGAAAAAACCGACCTTTCACGGAAGAGTTTATGCATATCATGCATATAGTGCAAGGATACCATTCAGGGGCGATTTTTACCCTTTTCTGCTATAATTTTTTCAACTCATATATTCCCAAAATTATATCCTGTTCCAGAAAGGCGTTGGTCCTGTGTCCCTCCGGCAGAGAACACTTCTTATCATTGTTTTCTCCATGCTTCTCTTCATGGGGGCCATGTCCGTCCTGTCCGGAATGCTTGTTCTGGACAGCTACAGGAACCTCGAGAACGACGACCTCTCCCGGAATGTCTCCCGGCTTGAAAACCTCTTCTCCCGTGAATCCGGCGCTCTTCTCCGGGTAAACCGGGACTGGTCCTTCTGGGACGACACCTATGCCTACATGGACGATCTGAACAAGGTCTACGAACGAGTCAATCTCCAGCCTGAGACCCTGGAAACCCTTAACCTCTCCGCCATGGTCTTTCTCTCACCTGAAGGAGAGGTGGTCGCCTTCGCTCCGTCATCCTCCGGAGAAGCATTCTTCCTGGACTGGATCCGCGGCAGCGGCCCCTCTCTGGCATCTGCGGCGGAAAGTGACGGTTTCTCCGGTTCTTTCCTCCTGGAGAAAGGGCTCTTCATAGTGTCGGGGGCTCCCATCCTCAGAAGCGACGGCTCGGGGCCGCCGAAGGGAGTTCTCGTTTTCGCCCGGGAGATCGGGGAGGAAGCCATCGCCTCCTTCTCCGGTTCCATTCTCCTGCCGCTGAAAATCCACACGGTCGGCCCCTCTCTCCCCGAAGACCTCCGGGAAGCGCTGGCCTCCATGGAGTCATCGGAAACGTCTTTCTTCTCACGACCCCTTTCTCCTGATGAAATATCGGGATTCTCCGTCCTCCGTGACATTGATGGCAACCCTGCCGGGCTGATCGAGATTACCTCCCGGCGCCATATCTTCCTCCAGGGGAAGGGAACCCTGATCCATTTCTTTCTCTGGCTTGCCGTCTTCGGCGGATTCCAGACCGTTCTTGTCCTCTTTCTTCTGAAAAAAACCGTCACGGACAGGCTGGAAAGCACCCGGCGAATCCTGGTGAAGATCGCCTCCAGCGGCCGGGTGGGAGAACGGATGCCCCTCTCCGGCAGAGACGAAATCACATCCCTCTCCGGTTCAATCAACTCCATGCTCTCATCCCTGGAGCGTCTCGTGGAGAACATTCCCGACCCGCTGTTCCTCTCTGACGCGGGGATGATTGTGCACACCAACCGGGAAGCCTGCGCTCTTCTGGGAATTGAGAAGAAAAACCTCGAAGGGAAAATATTGAGTTCCTTCCTGACGGAAGAAGTCCCCGTTTCCCTTCCGGAAGACGAATCCCCCGTCTTTGAGGGAAAACTTCTTCCGCAGAATGCTCCCGAAATTCCAGTGGAAATTCACCGCCAGACATTCCTTCTCGGCGAGCGGACCCTGACCCTCTCGGTGGCCCGCGACATCACGCCCCGAAAAGAACTGGAGGATTCCCTCAGGAAGATGGCCTATTTCGACGAAAAAACGGGACTCCCGAACCGGTCCCGCTTTCTCCTCCTGGCCGAGGAAGCCATCAGGTCTGGCGAGCCCTTTGTGGTGGCCCTTCTGGACATGGACAGGTTCCGGCTCATCAACGACATGGTCGGCCCGGTGAAGGGTGACGACGTGCTCCTGGAGATCAGCGGCAGGATACAGGGACTTCTTTCCCCCGGCGATGTGCTCGCAAGAACGGGAGGAGACGGCTTCGGCATCATTCTCCGGAAGATCGGCACCTGGGAGGATGCCTCCCCTGCGCTCATTCAGGTAAAGAAGGCTGTCATGACGCCTATCTACATGGATGGAAAGACCATCTTCCCCAGCGTCAGCATGGGAGTCCTCCTGGCTGCGGAAAAATGCGGTTCATCAACCGCGCTGCTCGCAAGGGCGGAAATCGCCCTGCTGCGGGCCAAGGGGCGGGGACTCGGGCAGACGGCTCTCTTCAGGGAGGACGAGGCGGCGAAAACCGAGGATATCCTGACTGCCGAGGGACAGCTGCGGAATGCCCTTGAACAGGGAGAGCTGAGACTTCATTACCAGCCCATCGTCAGGATGAAGGACAAATCCGTGGAGGGCTTCGAGGCGCTGATCCGGTGGCAGCACCCTGAACGGGGCCTTATTCCTCCCGGCAATTTCATCCCCCTGGCGGAGGAAACGGGGCTCATCACGGAAATAGACAGGTGGGCGGCGAGACAGGCCTGCAGGGATATCGCCCGGTTCGCGGATCTCGCGGAGAACGGCACGGAGATGAGGGTATCGGTCAACGCTTCCGCCCGGTCGATCCTGGAGGGGGATTACTGCGGGCTTCTGACCGCCGGGGCAGCAGCAGCCGGCATTTCTCCGCGGCTGCTGACAGTGGAGATCACCGAAGGCGTTCTCATAGGCAACCCGGAAGCTGCCGCCGCATCACTCGGGGCCCTCCGAAGAGAGGGGATTTACGTGGCCCTGGACGATTTCGGTACGGGGTATTCTTCTTTGCAGTACCTCAATACCCTTCCCATCGACAGGATAAAGATCGACGGCAGCTTCGTCAGACGGCTGTTCATAGGCGAAGGCGACCGCCGACTCGTGAAGGGGATTCTCGCTCTTGCCGACGACCTGGGGATGGAAACCGTGATTGAATGTATCGAGCGGGAAAATGAATACCTCTGGGCCCTGGAACAGGGCACCATCTACGGCCAGGGGTATTTCTTCGGGTACCCCCGGCCGTTCGGCGAAGCGACGGAAGTGCTTCTGAAGCTGCCCTGAGTCAGCGGAATACGGAAATCTTCCCCGTCTCGTCCCATTTAATAAGGCAGACCAGGGGCTCCCGTATCTGGACGCTTGTTCTCACGTGAAGGAGGGGCTTCCCGGGCTCCTCGAGACGGAAGAGGGTGAACCGGTCACGGACCATGGTCCGGAAATCCTCCCTCCGCTCCACAAGGTCCAGTGAAAGGTACTCCGTCTCCGCCGCCGCAAAGAGCTTCTCCCACAACTTGCGGTCTTCGGGAGTCAGCATATCCAGCAGAGCCGCCGCGTCCCCTGAAGCCATATCGCCGCTCTTCTCCCGGGAAGCTTCTCCGGGCCCTCCGGGGAGGTGTTCCGGCATGCTCCCGGAGGAAGGCTTTTTTTTCACCGAGGGGCTTTTTTTCACTGCGGGGCTTTTTTTTGCTGACGGCGCCTTTTTCTCCGACGCAGCCGGAGTCTTTTTTCCTGAGGGGGCAGTCTTTTTCTTTGCCGTTCCTTTTGCGGAGGCAGAAGCTGCCGGTGTTGACTGTGCTGTTTCCGCAGCTTTTCCGTTCTCTTCCGCCGGCGCTTCCGATACGGTGCCCTGTCCATCCGTCGAAAGGACCGGCGGGGTTTCCCCGGCGAATACATCCCCCGTGGCAAGATAATTTTTCAGACTGGGTCTTTTTTTAGCCATTGTTCTTCCACCTCTCAAGCAGTTCATCGGCGGCCACGGAATAATCGAGGGCACCGTTGCTTTCAGGATCATAGCCGAAGACGGAGACTCCCGCGCCGCTGGCCTCAACAAGGCTGATGTTCTGACGGACATATCTCCTGAACACCCTGTCGCCGAAATGGCTCCGGACTTCCTTCTCCACTTCCCTGTTCATGATGATCTTTGGATTGTGCCTGGTGAGGAGCACCCCGCCGATGGCCAGTCCCTTGTTCAGCCTTTTCCGAAAAAGTTCCACCGTCCTGGAAAGGAGGCGAAGGCCGGCAAGGCTGTAGAATTCGCTCTCCAGCGGCACGACGACCTCATTGGAGGCCGCGAGAACGTTTCGGGTAAAGATGCCGAGCTGGGGAGGACTGTCGCAGAAGACACAGTCGTAGTCCGAAAGATTCGACGACTCAAGGGCATCCCTGAGGAGGGTGTCTCTCCCCGGCTGGCTCTCAAGCTGCATTTCCGCCATGGCGAGATCCAGCGTGCTGGGCACCACGTCGACTCCCTCACGGGAAATTTTGACATCGTGAAAGGATGCGTCCCCAAGGAGAAAATCGTAGATGTAGGGATGATCCTCAGGAACGGAAATGCCGAATCCTGCCGTGAGGTTGCTCTGGGGGTCGAGGTCAAGGGCGGCGACCCTGAGTCCCCTTCGGGCGAGGGCCACAGCGAGGTTCTGGCACGCGGTTGTTTTCCCCACGCCGCCCTTCAGATTGCAGAAGCCGACGATTCTCATGAAAAACCTCCTCGATTGCGGAATGAAAAATTCGGTGGCAACCCAGTACAATATAACAAGAAACCCCTTTTGGGGAAAGGCCTGTTTTTTTTGCGCCCTGGAGTATAATTGAAGAGATATTTTTTTTCAGGCAAAGAAGGAGGAAAACCAGAATGGACCACACTGAATCCCTTCCCGAAAACGATAACTCGCCCTTCGAGGCCGGAGAAGTTTTTTCCGCCCTCATGACAGGGATAACAGAATACGTTTTTATCCACACCCTCCCCGGAAGAATCCGGGAGGTCAATTCAGCTGCCGCAAAAGGGCTCGGTTTCTCCGCCCAGGAGCTGCTGTCATTGGATATGACGGCAGTTCTTGCCTCTCCCGTTCCCCTGCGGCTGAAGCAGGCCTGGAAAAACCTGGAGACGGGGCACCCCTTCTCGGCGGAGGGGATCGTCCGCCGGAAGGACGGTACGTCCTTCCCGGCCGTGCTCACCTTCTTTCCCCTTGTCCGGGGCGAAGAACCGGCCGTTCTGACCATCGCCAGGGATGTCTCGGAGATCAAGACAGCTGGGGACGGCTTCTCCAGGGGAACCTTCAAGGACCCCCTCACAGGGCTCTATAACAGGGCCTTCTTCGAGGAGGAGCTGAAACGCCTCGACTGCGACCGCCAGCTTCCTCTCAGCGTCATCATGGGGGATCTCAACGGCCTGAAAATGGCCAATGACGCTTTCGGGCACATGGTTGGGGATGCCCTGCTGAAGGCGGCGGCGAAGGTGCTGCGAAAAATCTGCAGGAGCAGCGACCTTCTTTTCCGGTGGGGAGGCGACGAATTCGTCATCCTGCTCCCCCACACCCGGGAGGAGGACGCCGCCTCTATCGTCGGCCGCATAGAAGACGCCTTCGGCATGATTCAGGTGAAGGATATGCCCGTTCCTCCCAGCATGTCCCTTGGATACAGCGCGAAGCTCCATCGCTGGCAGGATTTCGCGAATGTTCTCCGTGACGCCGAGGAGGACATGTACGACAAAAAAACAGCCGCAAGCAGGGAGATCCGGGAGACCATTCTCAAGAGCATCTTCACGTCTCTTTCGCAAGACACTCCTGAAACGAAGGAGCACAATTTTTCGGTGCGGACAATCTGCCGCATGCTGGGACGCCTGCTCGGCCTTGACAGAAAAGACCTCGAAAGCCTGGATCTCGCCGCTTATCTCCACGACATCGGAAAGGCCTCCATCCCTGCCAGGATTCTCTCGAAGCCCGGTCCCCTGACCCCTGAGGAATGGGAGGACGTAAGACGCCACGCCGAAGCCGGATACAGAGTGGCCTCGTCGGCAACTGCGGATGTCGCCTCGGTGGCCGACGAAATCCTCTCCCATCATGAACGGTGGGACGGATCCGGCTATCCGTCAGGGCTCTCCGGGGAGGATATTCCATTGCTCTCAAGAATACTCTCCCTCGCAGACGCTTTCGATGTCATGACCCGGGGAACGCCCTACCGGCCTCCCCTGACAAGGGAAGAAGCTTTTCTGGAGGTGGAGAAACAGTCGGGCAGTCAGTTCGATCCCGGGATCACAGCCCTGTTCCTGGCGAACAGAAAGAAACTGGACGAAGAACCGGATGATCAACTGTCCCCTGAAAGAGAATTTAATGTAGAATAAGCAGTAAAAAGAACCATCACCACAAGATCAAGGAGGGATGTCCCATGCTGAACCTTTCCGAACTGATGGAACCGGGGCTGAGCGCCGAAGTGAAGAAGACGGTGGAGCTTGATGACACCATCGGAAATTCCTCCCCGTATCTGAACCAGTATCTTTCCACTTCCGGCTGTACGGCGCTGGCGGTCCAGGCGGCCATGGCGGCGACGGAAAACATGCTTCCCGAGGGCTACCTCTCCGTGGGGCGGAGGATCGACCTGGAACATGAGAATCCCGCCATGCTCGGCACCACGGTGACCGTGAAAGCCGTCCTCAGGGAAATCAGGGGGAACAGGCTCGTCTTCGACGTGACGGGGAGCGACGCCCTGGGGACAATTTTCCGCGGAGTGAACGAGCGGGTTGTGGTAAACCGCATGGGCCTTGACGAGAAGGGCGAAGAACGGGCGAAACAGCTGAAGGAACTCAGGGAACGTCTGTAGCATCCGTCTGTACTCCAAAGGAAACTCCGGGCGCACGTCCGGAACGCACAACCCGGGAACTCAGGCCTTCGGGCCTCGGCAGCCGGGCCGCCGGAGGCAGATCCGGGAATCAGACAACCTTCGGCTCATGGGGCATGTTTTTTCCACATCATCCATCAGAGGGGGAGTTCTTCCGTGAAACTCAACAGACTGGCAACGCGCATTCTGGCCGTAGTCATCGTTCTTCTTGCCCTGGCAGTGGGCGGCATCGGATTTTACGCCATGAACGTGGGAGGCCGGGGGCTCGAGAATTCAGCACGGCAGTACGAGACAACCCTGGCGGAATCTCTTTCATACCGCCTTGACGCCACCTTCAACAAATTCGACGGTATGCTCCAGGCCCTCTCTGCCCTCGTGACTACCAGGTTCACCAGCCTGCCCAACCCTGAGGTGGCGAGCATCGTTGTCCCCCAGTTCGGGGCCCAGAACGGAAAGTTCATGACTGACCTCGGGATTCAGTCACCGGAGGCGCGGAGACTGTTCGTCATTTTCAACCCGGAGATCTACGGCACGGAACAAACATTCATGGTGGCCTTCGAACGGGCGGATGCGGGCTCTCTCTTCATGTTTCTCGACGGAAAGAAGATAAACCCCGCCCAGCTCATCGACCGAAAGGACCTCTCCTCGGCCTGGTTCTGGAGACCCCTTGACAGCATTGCCCCCTACTGGGGCGACATCCAGGCCTCCGAGAGCGGCGAGGAAGTGGTGGTATACTCCCAGCCCGTTCTCATCGACGGACAGGTGGCTGCCATCGTGGGAATGACCTTTTCCTTCAATTTCGTGAGAACCCTCCTCGATTCGGTAAAAATCTATGATACTGGGTATCCCTTCCTTCTCAACAGTGACCTGAAATATCTCCATCACCCAACCCTGAAGTTCGACGGACCGGGATTCCGGGAGGTAATGGACGGAAGCTTCGCCACGTATGCGGACGCGATCGGGAAGGAGAAACAGGGCCGAATCGACTACATGTGGAACGGCGTCCCGAAGACCATGTCCTACTGGACCCTTGCCAACGGATACGTTGTCTTCGCTGCGGCCGACGTAACGGAATCCCTCGCAGCGGTAGGGGCCATGCGCCGGGCGGTCTACA
>LSQX01284035.1_pt1 | contig 13079 bp, 20 predicted proteins | sample 654561 | NCBI WGS metagenome assembly LSQX01 (sample SAMN04489861, study PRJNA283612) | anaerobic digester metagenome | isolation source: 4 biogas reactors fed with cattle manure at either 37C or 55C with and... | place: Denmark: Kongens Lyngby | collected 2014 | reverse complement strand
AGCGATTATATCAAAGGGCAATGACGCCTCTAATCGAATACAGCATAATCAAACGCAAGATTAGACGCGATGGTCAAGGTCGATTAATTAGTGGGCGTGGCGATGTAATAGATGAAAAATCACTCGCCAATCAGTTCTGGGAAAGTTTCGCACCAAACAAGCCGATCAAAGAGTCGGAAAGCAAAACCCAACAATATGATTTATGGGGCAATCCCATCTTATAAGGAGAAAATATGGACAAGAGAGAAATTACTGCAACACAAGGCGGATTCCAAACCGCACTACAAAAGGCACAAAGCATTTATTTGCAAAGCGTAGCCCAATCATTAAATAGCAACAACATCAAGTTCGATGGCGAACAAAGGGCGTGCGTTTATTCAGCAATCAGCAAATTAAACGAAATTGCAACTGCTGATGGCTTGAAGATGAGCGACTTTGACCAGAGCAACATTACAAAGGTGTTAAGCCAAGTTGCACTATTAAGACTAAACACCAATGCGATACCGCGTGAATGTGGATTTCAAATCCGCAAAGTTTATCAAAATGGTGTTATCATCCGCAAAGAGTTTGAGTTCTTTGTCGAGGGCGTTGGCAATGATAAACTGCTCCGCAAATATGGCGAGGGCGTTAAGTCGCTTGACAATGCATGGAAAGTTAGAAAAGGCGATGGCTTTACATTCCCACAATTTAATGTTGATGGACAAGTTCCGCCAACATGGCAACCTAAATCATACTCGCAACCCATCGAGCGTGTTGTCTATCGCGTTATTAAAACCGACGGTCGTGATGAATGGTTAATCAGCGATCGTGAAGAAGTCGCAACTAATCTTAAAGCCCACATTCTCAATAATGCTCGCGCCGCCGATGAAGCAACCAAGCAAAGCATTATCGATAAAATCGAAGATATGACACTTGAGGAAATGCTAAAAGACAAATCGTTAAGAATTTATAAGGATAAATATGGCAAAGATAAAACGCTAATATCGCCATCGTGGGTAATGCCACAAAGCAGAGAAGCGATGATTGAGCGAAAGATGATGAACAATGCCACCAAGAAATATCCTAAAAACTTCTCTAATACATTCGTCCGCGAGGCATTTGAAAACACCTTTGAAGATTATGAACAATATCGCGAAAAACCCAGATTGACATCAGCCGAGCAAGTTATTGAAACGCTTAAAGAACAAGATGGCGATGACGAAATCACTATTGACACACCAAATGCCCCACAAACGCCCGTTAGCGAGCCAAACACCACTGATGCGTCTAAAAGCACCGAAGGTTTAACTTTCGATGAATGGAAAGCCCAAAAAATCAAAGATGGTGCAAAGGGCGAAAGAGAAGAAAAAGAGAAAGAAGATGAATTACCGTTCTAACGACAATTCGGTATCGTTCGTTTGCTTGGCGAGTTCGAGTTCGGGGAATGCTTATGTTATGGTGTTCCCCAACAATCGCCATATTTTAGTCGAGTGCGGACTATCGTACCACGACTTGTTGTCTAAAATGATAAGCAATAATATGCAAATAACTGACATAAAAAGTTGTTTGATAACGCACAACCATAATGACCATTCTTTATCTAAAAGCGAATTATTAGAGCGAAACATTGATGTGTGGGCAAATAGTGCGACATTGAGCGGAATTGACCACAGGAAAGCACACATTATCGAAAGTGGCAATGTTTATGAAATACTGCCAGACCTCTTTGTTAAACCATTCGATGTGCAGCACGATACATCGGCGCTTGGATTTATGATTCACGATAAGGTTAGCAAAAAAACGATAATGTTTATCAACGATACCAAGACATTCGATACAGCACAAATATGCAAAGTGCCAATTGACTATCTATTCATCGAGTGCAACCATATTCGCAAACAACTTGAAGCGATATTAAAAACAGTGATGGAACACGCGCAAGGTAATGAAGATGACCCGATCGCTCGTAGCAAAATATATAAGTTTACACGACAAGCCCATTACCATTTATCGCTGGCGGGAACAAAAAAGGTCGTCAGAGAATTAAACAAAACGCAACTAAAAGGCATATTCCTAATGCACCTATCCGATGATATTGCGAACGAATATGTGATGAAGATGGAAATTGAAAAAGTGTTCAAAATACCAACATATGTGTGTGGGAAGAAAGGCGGAATTAAATAGTATGAAAAGGAAATGTATAGCGGAAGAAATTATATTGAGCGATGCTTATGTGTTGCTCTCGTTTGAAGCGAGGGCATTATACATTGCCTTGCTATTCTTTGCTGATGATGATGGTGTCGTAAACAATGCAATTATTACCGCCAGATTGATTGGCACTAACGAAAACGCGCTCGCTGAATTGATTGCCAAGAAATTCATTATTCACTTTGGCGAAAGTGGTGTTTGTGTGATTAAACATTGGTGGATTCATAACCCGAAAAGAAGCGATAGATATAGGGCTTCAAAGTATAGCGAAATCATGAGTAAATTAACACTTGAAAAGGATAAAATATACCGATTAAAAAGCCGAAAAAATGACGCTTCGGCAACCACTTGGCAACCACTTGGCAACCAAATGACACCCCAATATGTAAATAAATGTAATGTAATGGAATGTAATATAAAGACTATTGATCATCCAAAAACTACCACATCGCTACCGCTCGTTGATGATACGGTCAATGAACTCCAAAATGATATGGTCAATGATACGAAAAACGATGTGCCAAAAAAAGCAGTGCAAAATCGCATTAGTTTATTCGATGATTTTTGGAATAATTATCCACGAAAAATTGGCAAACAAAAATGCGCTAATTGGTTTAGAACACACAAGGTTGATAAACCACTACTCGATAAAATGCTAAATGCTATTAACGAGCAAAAACAAAGTGAACAATGGCAACGCGATAATGGACAATACATACCACATCCATACACCTGGTTAAATCAAGGGCGCTGGGATGATGAAACCGAAATTGACTTAACCGCGAAACCAACAAAAGAACAAACCGAAAAACAAAATCAAGTCGAACAAGAGTTTATTAAAGTCATGTCAAAAGAAAAAGTGGCGTTGCTTGAAAGACGATTAAAGGATGCCGAACCGAATAGTGCGTTTGCGTATTCGTTGGAACTTCAAATTAAAGTTGCAAAAGGTAATATCACGCAAGAACAAGCCGACCAAATGCTCGACCGTTATATCCCGCCAAAAAAAGACATCGACATTGACATACCATTATCGAAAATTGACTTCTCGGCGATGAAAGGAATTAAAAAGATATGAGTAAAAAAACTAAACAATACTTAATGGAAGCAGTCGAGGCGTTTATCGCCGAATACAAAAAGGGCAACATTGATGCCAACGATCACATCGAGTTTACCGCCGAAGAATTACGATTGATATTTGAAGATGAAGAATCCATAAATAAAAAGGAGATGAATTAAAATGCGAGGAATTAAACAAAAGTGTCGGTTAGTCATCGTTGCGTTATTAAAGGGCGACAGCAATGTCATCACAACCACAACCGAGATCGGTGAACACGAGAGCATTACCAAAGCCGAAAAGGTGTTGAAGTGGCGTAAAGCGAGCTTGCAACCAGAAGAACAACGCATCATTTATTCCAAAATCACACCGATAAACTAATAATAGAAAAAGATTGTGATATATTACTTATGAGGTCGATTGGCGGAACATATCCACACATAGCAAAACACTCCTCCACGCTGACCGACCTCCCTTAATTGCGTAAAATAGTGCCATTCGCCACAAAGACAAAGCAAGGTTAAGCGAAACGCACTAAATTGATAAATTATACCAAAAAAATAACTTCGCTTGAAATTAGGGCGTTTATGAAAGAAACACAATGAAAACATTTACTTACCTTGAATTATTAGATGAAATCGAGAGAGTGAATATCGCTATTGCTACATCGAAAAGCAATCACTTGAAAAACGATTATAAAAAATACTTGCGAAAACTATACAAAGAAATGCACAACTACGAAAGATTTAGAGGTTGGAAAACGCAATGAATGTATTTGAAGCAATATTGAGGGAGATGATTAGATGAATAGAATAGTATTTTTTAGCGGGGGCAAATCATCATTTGCGGTTGCCCATATTCTTATAACCAAATATCCAAATGATAATATTATTTTGTATTTTACTGATACTTGTTTTGAAGATGCCGACTTATACCGCTTTATTATTGAAGTTAGTAATAAATTAAAATTGCCATTGCTTATTCATTCGCTTGGTTTAACACCGCTTGATTTAATGAAAAAAGAAAACTTTGTTTATAATTCCCGAATTGCCAACTGTTCAAAAATCTTAAAATCGAAAGTAGCAAAGAAGTTTTTAGATAAAGGCATCAAGCCAAAAATCGAAAAGTGGCATAATAAGCAATATCTAAAAGACGATGCCTTTACCAATAGTCCAATTCTTTACTTCGGAATTGACTTTACCGAATCGCACCGCAGAATGGCAATACAAAATAATTGGCAACCTTATAAAGTCGAGTTCCCTCTAATTGACGAACTGATTGATTATGATCTACTATTCAATTTATATGATATTAAAAAGCCATCGCTTTATCAAAAAGGATTTACGCACAATAATTGTGGCGGGCGTTGCGTTAAAGGTGGTCAAGGTCATTGGCTTAACTTACTCATTCAAGATTATGGGCGATTCGAACAAATGCGTGATTTTGAGATTTATCTATCGGACAAAATCAATAAGAAAAACAACACTAATGTAAAACACTCATTTATGAAGCGAAAAAGCGAGCCATATATGCTTTATCAGTTCGAGAAAGATTATAAAAATAAGCCCCAGCAAATTGATTTATTTGATATTGGCGGTTGCGGTTGTTTTATAGATTAAGGGGGATGATTAGATGAAACGCTTTGTATCGTGGCTATGGAAATACTTAAAGCCATTTACTAATTGGCGATTCTTAATATCGTTTGGTCTTGCTTGGATAATAACTAATGGTATGTGGTATGTGTTTGCATTTATACCGATGAGATTGCCCGATTGGTTAGTGTGGTTTAGTCGCAGTTATATTGCCTTTCTATACATACCGACAACGCCCGAAAAGTTAATCACGATCCCGATGGCTATCTTCTTCCAAACACAACTATTCAAGGGCGATGAAAAGACCAAAGCACAATTAAACGATATGTATGCCCAAGCCAAAAGCGATTGGCAAAAAGTAAAACGAAAGTTTCGAGAGTTTATTAGAAAAATCAAAATTAAAATTGCTATCATCAAGCAAAGAAAAATGATGAAGAAAGAGGTAGAAAAATGAACTTGCGTGATAAGTTTCTTCGATGGCGGATTTGGCGAGTAATCAAAAAAAACTCGAAAAAAGCCAAGATTTATTCAGTGGGGCATATCACTGATGACAATGGCGAAAAAACCGAAATCAAAGCAATAAATATGACTAACTTAATACCACAAAAACTATATGCCAATAACCTATCGAACAGCGACCTAAAAGAAATACTCGATGATTTAATTATCAAGAAAGGAGGCAAAAAATGAAACTACTTAAAAGGTTAATGCTATTAGCATCAGTGCTATTTTTAGCAAGTTGCAGCAAACCACTCGGGCGATTAACCTATATTGAGTATTTAGCACCAACCGATGTGTTATTTATCGCATTTGAAGAAGAAACTCCTTTAAGTGATGGCGAAATACTCGAAATTGAAGAAATACATTATGTTGAATGGGACGATACATTCTTTCATTTCGCCGGCATCAATAGTGCTGAAATCAATGTTTGGTTAACGATGGACGATATAGTTTTTTGGGGCATTGATAGATAAAATCAATTAGCGTTCGGTGTCTTCGTAATGCTTATGAGAAACCGACAAAACCGACAAAAGCAGTAATGCGACGCTCGGCTAAAAGAAAGCGAGAACAAGTAAATGATTAACTTCGATGCCCTACACATAGCAAATAAAACCAAGTTATACATTATTAAAGAAGCACCAAACATTAAGTTATGGAAAGTTGTGCCATACGATGAATCGCCATACTACGCCATCATCAAAATCATCAATGCAGATAATAGTATAACCATCATCAAAGACAAATTAAGAATGGCAATTAGAACATTCAATAAACTGAAAAGGAGCAAAGTATGAAATACATTAGAACAAAATATGGTTTGGGCGAGTGGTTGACTATTGATAAGTGTTGGCATTATAGTTCAAGTATCACAATTGACGACAACCCAAGAAAACAACTTAAACCAATCAAGCAAGCCGACATTATTGAGGAATTGTGCGATGAGTTGATATGGATTTGGAATAAAAAGGAATACCCATATAGCACAGCGAGACAATATGTTCGCTATTCATTTGGCGATTTGAAGAGAGAAATGAGAGACCAATTAAATTATGGTAAAAATATCAATCTCGATTATATAATCTTCGGTGCGATTTGGACTGATAAAGGTCTTATCTATGTAGCAAAAATGAATGGAAAAGGAGAGTTAGAACTGATATGAAAGTGAGGACAAATAAATGAAACTGAAAAAGAACAAAGTTGATATTCTTGGCACGCAATACACGATTATCAAAGATAGTGTTGCGAATGACCCAAAACTGATTAACGCAAATGCCTATACCGAATTGCACACCCACAAGATTGTTTACGAGGAATCGTATCCAACATTAGAAACACTCGAAAAACTTGACGAGCGAAACAAAAAGTATATCCGCCACGAGGTCATCCACGCGTTTTTTCAAGAAAGCGGATTACGCAAATATAACGATGATGAAGTCCTTGTTGAATGGCTCGCCCTACAATTTGGTAAGATTGAAAAAGTTTTTAATGAATTAGGAATTAAGGAGGACAAGTAAATGAAACTAACCGATAAATTGATATATGCTTTATGCGGTATTCTTGTCGCTATCCTTGTAATTTCGATTGCGTTATCACTTTGTATAGCATTTAGCATATGAATAAATTAGAAATATCATTATTCAATATTCGCTACATTGCTGAAAAGTTGGGCGATAATCCAAGCAAAGCCGATTTGATTCGATACCAAAAGGAACTCTATAAAGAGTGCCGAAAATTAGAAGTGATAATTAAAAAGGAGTAATTATGATACGCAAAGACATCTATGGCGATTGGTGGTTTAACGATGATGATGGTGAACACGAAGCCATTAACCTAACCGAATTGTTTGGCAAAGGCAAAGAGCCAAAAACCGACGACGAAGTTATTAAAATTATTAAAGAAAAGCAAAAGTTTTTCAAAGCATAGGAAAGGAAGTATCGCGATTAAAGCGATCACAACTATAAAGCCATATTTAACGCCCATGTTTGCCATCTTCCAACAAACATGACAAATAAACAATATCGCTTCCTCACGAGGCGTTAGATAATGAGAAAGGAACATTAATGTATAGCGAAGAAGAAAAGAAAAATGCAATTTTGGTAATCAATTATCAGATGCGCGGGAACGAGTTGATGTATAGTTTCGATTGTCGAGGCGTGATTGCATATTGTAGTGAAGAATATTATAATAAAGCAGTTGAATATTGGCGTAATAAAAAACAAAAAGAAAGTGAGAACACCAACAATGAAAAATAGTTTAATCGAGTTCAAATTATACGACAATGTCGATGAAATTGGCGACGACATCCTTACTGACGCAGTAAAGAAAACATACCAGGACGCCAAGATTGCGTTTTTGAGTTATGGCAATTTTAGGATGTATTTCCCACTTGAAGCCGAATACGCGAGAAAGCACACACCAGACGAAATCAAAAAGCATTTGATTGCACCATTCAAGGACAATTATACAAACGCGAAACAACTACACGATGTTAGCAAGAAGAAAGATTAACAATTATGCGCGAAATACAATTCAAAAAACACAAACTTAATTGGTTATAATAAAAGTGTCTAAAAAAGCATAGAAATTTATAACCGGATTAAAAAACAAGTTGTATAAGCAAAAGTGTATGTAATACAATAAAAATTATAGTAATAGGTTAAGAAGTAGTAAATTAACCGTATATGCTCTCGCGCAGGAAAAAAGGGGAAACAAATGAAACCAGAAATTATCTATTTGCCGTTATCTGAAATTAAACCATATGAGAATAATCCACGACACAATGAGTCGGCGGTTGATGCGGTCGCACAATCCATCAAAGAGTTCGGTTTCAAAAACCCGATCATCGTGGATAAACACAAAGTCATCATCGCAGGACACACAAGATACAAGGCGGCACAACAACTTGGCTTGGAAGAAGTGCCTTGCATTATTGCCAGCGATTTAACCGATCAACAAGCGAAAGCATATCGCCTGGTGGATAACAAAGTGGGCGAATTAGCAGAATGGGATTTTCTTAAGCTTGAAAAAGAAATCACAGGACTTCCTGAATACGATTTTGAGGGATTCGGTTTTGATCTGCAGGAAATAGAGGACAATCTCGACATCGAAAAAGAAATTATTGATGACGCATACGAAATACCTGGAACGATTGAAACAAAAGTGAAAAGGGGAGAAGTGTGGCAACTTGGTAAGCATCGCCTATTATGTGGAGATAGCACCAAAGAAGAAGATATAGAAAAATTAATGGACGGGGCAGAGGCAGACCTTCTCTATACTGATCCGCCATACAATGTTAATGTAGAAAACAGTCAAGGAATGAAAATAATAAACGATAATATGGATAAAGGGTTATTCGAAGAATTTCTCGACAAATCATTTAAAAACGCAAGTGGTGTGCTTAAACTTGGTGGATCATTCTACATTTGGCACTCCGATAGTGAATCAACCAACTTTCGAACACGCTGTGATGAAAATGGGCTAATCGTTAAGCAATGTTTAATATGGGTTAAAAATGGCATTAATTTTGGCCGGCAAGATTATAAGTGGAAACACGAGCCATGCTTGTATGGATGGAAAGAAGGCGCAGGACATTACTTTGTTGGCGAATATAATCACCCAACTGTAATAGAGGACAATCTCGATCTCAATGCGATGAAAAAAGAAGAACTTAAACAAATGATTAAAGATATGCTTAAAGACACCATACCAACTACCGTCATAAAGCAAGATAAACCACTCAAAAACGATTTACATCCAACAATGAAACCTGTTCCTATGTGTGGGCAAATGATAAAAAACAGCACGAGAAATAAAGAAATAGTGCTTGACCTATTTGGAGGTAGCGGAAGCACAATGATAGCTTGTGAACAACTGAATCGCCAATGTTATATGATGGAACTTGATGAAAAATATGCCAGTGTGATCATCGATCGATGGGAGAAATTCACAGGTCAGGAAGCAAAAAAAATATGTTAAACGATTTATTAAAAGCATTATTAGAAACTTTATATATGACATTTGTTCCGTTATGTATAGCGTATGTTATTGCGATACCGCTCAGTTTCGTCTGCGTTGAAACAGCGAAAGACGGATTATACCCAAACCGCATCATTCACAAGATGTGTGATGGTGTCATAGCAATTGGCAGAGCTGTTCCGTTCGTGATATTAATGATTGTGCTTTTACCGTTCACGCGATTACTTATTGGAACAGGCATCGGCACAACTGCTGTTATCGTTCCATTAACCATAGCAACGATACCATTCGCAACACGCATTATTGAAACCGCATTGACAAAAGTTGATAGGTGGATTATATTGGCGTCGAAAGTGGACGGAGCGAACAACCTGCAAATCATGGGGCGCATTAAGTTTATGTGTGTCCTACCCGAAATTATCAATGGTATTGGCATTGTAGCAATCGCCATACTCGGTTATACAACGATGGCCGGTGTTATTGGAGGTGGCGGGCTTGGCAATTATGCAATGGTTTATGGCTTCTATCGCTATAATTGGATCGCCACAATGTTAGCAACCACACTTATCGTCGTCGTAGTATTTATAATACAAAGCACATTTCAAGCGATATCACAAAAGATAGAAAGGGGATAAAACATGAAAACACAAAACTATCTAATCGCAATTCTATTCGCATTTTTACTCGGTAGCTGTTCGCAAGCTAATATTGATGATAAAACCATCGTTATTGGCGCGAGTTCGACGCCACACGCTCTCATTCTTGAAGAAACAAGGGAATTCATCGAAAGCCACAATTACGCGCTGGATATCGTTGTTATGGCAGATTATGTAACCCCAAATATCGCACTCGACAGTGGAGATATTGATGCAAATTACTTTCAGCACCAACCATATTTAACGGACTTTAACGCAAACAATGGGACGGATTTAGTTAGTGTTGTCAAAGTCCACTTCGAGCCATTGGGAATATATGGCGGGAAGAAAACCACGATCGACAATATTCAAACGAGCGACACCGTTATCGTGCCAAATGACACATCAAATAAAGCAAGGGCTTTGGATTTACTTACAATTCATGGTTTGACAAACTGCAACATTATTGAAATGGAAGCACAAGCAATTCCATCGGCATTGCAAGACGCTGAATATGCTGTCATAAATGGAAACTATGCCCTTTCGTCTGGCGTGGTCGATAAAGTTATTATAACCGAAAGTCCAACGAGCGACATCGCTCAAGCAATGGGCAACATCATCGCCGTCAAGCGTGGCAATGAACACAAACCAGCAATTGAATTATTAGTTGAAGCCATTACACAAGAAAACATCAGAGATTTTATTGAAAATACATTTGGTGCATCAGTAATTCCGCTATTTTAATCAAAAAAGTTGTTATAATGAATTTAAAGGATAACCATGTCAAATGTAAAAGGAAGCAAAAAAGGTGTCTATGGCATAAAAATCGACAAAGACCAATTCGAACGGTTATGTTCGATCATGTGTTCCGTTGATGAAATATGTGGGTTTTTTGGTGTTTCATACGACACATTGAAGCGGTTTTGTAAACAAAACTACAACCAAAACTTCGAGGCGGTGCAAAAAGACAAATCAGCGCTGGGCAAAATATCATTGCGGCGGATACAATTCAAACAAGCCGAAAGATATCCCGCAATGGCTATTTTTCTCGGTAAACAATATTTAGGACAAACTGATAATGCACATCTGGACAATTTAAGTGATGAATTGTCGAAAAGCGCCGAAACGATTGTTATTAAGATAAGGGATAAAGCATATGACGAATCAGGTGACTGAGAACATTTTAGAGTTCTCTCCCAAACAATTTGAATATATACGCAATGCCAACAAACGATGGAATGCAAAAGTGGGCGCAACACAATGCGGTAAAACATATATTGATGTATCTTGGACGATTCCTTACCGTATTTTGGAACGCAAAGGGAAGCCAGGTCTTAACTTCCTGCTTGGTGTAAGCAAAAGTACGATTCAAAGAAATATTATAGAACCACTTCAAGAAAAATGGGGTGACACGCTTATAAGTGACATTAATTCGCAAAACGAAGCCAAGATGTTTGGCGAGACTGTTTATTGTTTAGGAACTGAAAAAGCAAGTCAAGTCTCAAAAATAAGAGGTGCAAGAATAAAATATTTATATTGGGATGAGATATGTGAAAGCAATGAGGAAGTGTTCGAATTGGTAAAATCGCGTCTTTCTTTACCATACTCGACTTGCGATTTCACAGGCAACCCGAAAAGTCCGAGTCACTTCATTAAAAAGTTTATTGACCGCGAAGATCTTGATATTTATTCACAAAGTTGGACGCTCTATGATAATCCATTTTTACCCAAAACATATATTGATGAATTGACAAAAGAATACGAAGGGACGATATATTTTAATCGCTACATTTTGGGCGAATGGAAAAGGGCAGAGGGCATCATCTATAAAAAGTTTGCCGATAACCCTAAATCATATATTATTGATAAAGCACCACCACTGATGACAGTTGAAGTCGGCATTGACTTTGGTGGCAATCGTTCAAAACACGCATTTACCGCAGTCGGCTTCACAATGGGTTATCGCGATATGATCGTCCTGGAAAGTCAAACAATTGACACAATGGTTGATCCCGATGAATTAAACTTACAATATACACAATTCGCAACTATGGTTTACAATAAATATGGTAAGGCATTTTTTACCAATTACGATAGTGCCGAGCCGGTGCTTGGTCGTGGTATCACATTAGCGTGTATCAAAGCCGGTTGTCGCACCAATGTCCGCTATGCTTTGAAGAAAAGCGTAAATGATCGAATTAAAGCATTGATTGGCTTGTTAGGAAGCAAACGATTATGGGTATTAAGTCATTGTAAAAATGTGATTGATGCCTTGCAAAGTGCAGTGTGGAATCCAAAAGCATTAAACGATGAACGATTGGATGATGGCTCGACCGATATTGATACATTAGATAGTTTAGAATATGCTTATGAAAGATATATAGTTGACTTACAACGCGGTGCATTATTGCCAACAAAGGAGAATTAAAGTTATGAATTATGAGAAACTGATTAAGGACTTAATTAAAGAGCATGGCGAGATTGCGGGAAGTAGCAGTTATATTTCTTTATGGACAAAATGGTATCAAGGTGTAGTGCCATCGTTTCATGTTTACAAAATCTTCAATGGCATCGAGTCCATCAAGCAACGCAAGTTATCAGCACAAGGTGCAAAAAAGGTATGTGAAGATTGGGCATCGCTTTTGATGAATGAAAAAGTCGAAATCATCACCGCCGATAAAGAGAGGTTTGATGCCGAATTGGAGAAAATGGACTTCTGGACAAAAGCAAATAAAGCGGTTGAGTATGGTTTTGCAACCTCGCTCGGTGCATTAGCGGTCGATATTGAAGCAGAAGCCGAAGAAGTTATTAATGAAGAAACCAAGCAACCTGAATTATTGTTTACAGGTATCAAAAGCATTGATTTATCAGTTCATAGTGCGTTGCGTATTGTGCCGATTACCATTAAAAACGAGTTAATAACCGAGTGTGCTTTCATCAATGAGAACACGAACGAAACCAAAGTATCATTGCACTTGCTTAATGAAAATGGCAATTATGATATTACGGTTGCTTCCGTAAATAGCAAATCAAAGGTCGTCAATTCCGTTTTCAAGATTCCACTTGATTGCCCTAAACCGACATTCGCATTATTGCATCCCAACATTGTCAATAACCTCGAAATTGATAGTGCAT
>LSQX01267122.1_pt1 | contig 13080 bp, 13 predicted proteins | sample 654561 | NCBI WGS metagenome assembly LSQX01 (sample SAMN04489861, study PRJNA283612) | anaerobic digester metagenome | isolation source: 4 biogas reactors fed with cattle manure at either 37C or 55C with and... | place: Denmark: Kongens Lyngby | collected 2014 | reverse complement strand
GCAATCACCCCGATGATAATACCCAGCATGGTGAGGAAGGAACGGATCTTATTGGCCGTGATGGACTCGAAGGCCATGCGTATGGATTGGAGGATCATGAGACCGCCTCCTCGTAGACCTTGCCGTCGAGAATATGGATCATCCGCTTGGCCGTCCCGGCGATGTCAGGATTGTGGGTGATCAGCAATATGGTATTGCCGGACCGGTGGAGCTGATGGAAGAGCTCAATGATTTCTGCTCCGGTTCGGGAATCCAGGTTGCCCGTCGGCTCATCCGCCAGCAGAAGTGAGGGTCGGGTGACCAGCGCCCGGGCGATCGCCACCCGCTGCTGTTGACCGCCGGACAACTCCTAGGGCTTGTGTTTCCGCCTGTCGTACAGGCCGACGAGATGCAAGGCCTCGGCAACCATCTTTTTGCGTTCACTCATGCTCCTGCGCTGGTAGATGAGTGGCAGTTCCACGTTGGCTTCGGCTGTCAGACGGGTGAGCAGATTGAATCCCTGGAAGACGAAACCGATTTTGCGGTTACGGATGACAGCCAGCTGTCGGTCGGTATAACGGTCGATCGACAAACCATCCAGGATGTAGTCGCCGCTGTCAGCGACATCCAGACAGCCGATGATGTTCATCATGGTGGTCTTGCCGCTGCCTGAGGGACCGACAATACTGACAAACTCTCCCTCGCCGATTGACAGCGAAGCCTGATCGAGCGCCCGGACCTCCTGACCGCCGACATGGTAAATCTTCGACACCTGGCGGAGCTCAATCATGGGCTTTTTCATCGCGAATTCCCTTCCCCGGGAGCTTCGTCTCCCCTGCTTCTATGCCCTGCGGGAGGGCTGAAGGGAAACATGCTGTCATTGGCGGTGACCTTGTAGAAGACTGTTTTTCCTTCTTCCGGGCCCTGCACGATCTCAACCTTCTCTCCATCCGAAAGCCCTGTGATCACCTCGACTTCACCTGAAAGTTCCAGCGTTTTCTCATCCTGCTCCGTATAAACGAAAACTCTGCCACCGCTTTCCTGGAGCGCCGCGACAGGCAGGAGCAGAATATCTTTTTTCTCATCAACGGTAATGACCGCGGTTACACTCATCCCTGTCCGCATCCTTTGATCGGAAGCGATCAGAACCCGGGCGGGATACTTGGCAATGCCTCCGGCCTCAATCGCCTGGTTGGCGACCCGGTCGATGACGCCTTCAAAGGTTTGACCGTCGATGGCGTCAAAACGAAGATCTGCCTCCTGACCCTCCTTGACCGACAGGACATCCAACTCATCGACCTCGATGGTGAGGGCAAGCAGATCAGACGGCGCCACGGTGAACGCGATGAAAGCCGGGTCCGCATTGATCGGATCGACCGCTTTTTCACCTTCGATCAAGGCGGTATCCAAAACAAAAAGATCAAAGGGCGCCGGCAGGATCCCTGTCTTTTGAAGGAGAAGAAGTTCATCCAACTTCTCTTTCAGATCTTCCCGGTCGGCCAGCAACTTGTCATAGTCTGATCCGACAGGCAGATCCTCCAGTGTGAAGAGCGCTTTGCCGACAGCAACCTTCTGGTTGAGGGTGACATGCAGATCCTTGACTTTCCCTTCCGGGGCGATGACCGCAAGCGGGCGGTGGATATGGAGCGCCCCTTCTCCCAAGTCCTGGCCGTCCGGGCTTTCAAGCTTGACCAATTCGCCTGGTTCCGGACCGTTATCAGTCAAGGTCACGGTGTAGGCTGTCCCCTCCCGCCTCTCAATCCTTCCGTCCCTGCTTCCGCCCTGCGGCAGAAGCACCCGGATCTTTTCGCCTGGCAGCAGTTCCAGAGGACTCTCAAAGGTCACCGCCATCAGGCCATCCAGCGACAGGAGGATGACAGCACCCTGGCGCTCGTACACCTCGGCGGCCAGATCACCTTTTTCAATATAAATGGCCTTGACGCGGCCTTCCTGGCCGGCCCTGATTACTTCCGTGCGATCTGCTGTTGATAATCGGCCGAGTGCCAGATCCAGGGCTTCGATCTCCTGGAGAATGGCGTCGATGGACAGCTGAATGGAGAGCGGGTCAAAGGAAGCCATCGGCTCCCCTTTCGCTACGCGATCACCTTTTTCCCGATAAACCCGATTGACCAGGAGGCCGGAAACGATCTCGACGGAAGAAGACTCCTGGTAGCCCAGATGTCCCGTCCCGATCACCGTCAAGGTCAGGCTCCCCTTCTCCACCGTCGCCTGGCGCAGGTTGAAGCCGGTCGACTGGCGTCTTCCTGGCAGGACCAAGATCAAAAGGACAAAGATGATGAGGAGGATCAATAGAACCCAGGGCCATTTTTTGCGTTTCTTACGCGTCATCAGTTTCTTATCTTCGCTCATTGATCTTGCCTCTCAACTCTTGTTTTTCAGACAAGGTTCAGAATACCCCACAATCGTGGCATCAAGGTGAAGGATTGGATTCATTCTGACAGGAAAAGATGGAACGACAAATCCGGGGACAGGAACCATTGACATGGCGTGTTCAAAGCACTTTACCAGGCGTTCTATTTCTTTTTTCGTGTTTGCCGCAGGCAGAAGCAACTAAAAATAATTCATTTAGTTTGCATTTATACGCATAGTGCACAAATGTTGCTTTCGCCAAATAAGGCAACAAGGCCGTAGGGACGCTATGTGCAAGTTATCCAATTGACAGCACCTGCAAATGATGTGTATAACTATGCAGGGGGAGACGTCCATGACACCCAAGCAAGTGCAAGAACTCATTGCGGAGTTTCGGAAACTGTCTGTAGGAAACTACCCAACTCCACTTGAAGCCATCGACAACTACAGTCGATCGATTGGTTTTGCCGGCCGGCTCTATATGAAGCGGGATGACATGACCGCCAACCCGGGAGGCAATAAGACCCGACACCTTGAGTATATCTTCGCAGACGCCCTGGCCAGTCAGGCGGATTTGTTTGTCATTGCCTGCCCTTTACAATCCAATTTCGGCACCATGTCTGCCATCCTTGGCAGGAAATTTAATTTCCCGGTCCTCCTCATCCATAACAGTGACCCGCCTTCGCATTATACGGGCAACGCTCTCCTGGATGAGCTCATGGGCGTGGAGCGCATATTTTTGGGCGATATTGATGAGTTCACCCGGGCAGACAGAGCACACGACATCGTTGAAACGATCCGAAGTCAGGGCAAGAAGCCCTATCTTTACGGTGAGGGGAATTCCAAACCTTTGTCTTCCATGGGTTATGTGGACTGTGTACTTGAACTGGTTGACCAAATGGAAAAGGAAGATAAATCCTTTGACCATCTTTTCCTTCCCGGTGGCACGGGAACGTGTGAAGCAGGCGTGATTTACGGCGTCGGGCTTTTGGACAAACCCTTCCACCTCCACATTGTGTCAGTTGAATATGAGAAAGACTACCTGATGGGCAACCTGGTCGAGAAGGTGCAGGAAATGGAAGCGCTCACTGGAGTCTCCCTGCCTCGCCCCATCGAAGAATTGATTACCATTTATGACCAATACAGAGGAGGAGGCTGGGCAGTTGACACGCCTGAAACATTGGAAGCTATCCATGAGATGGCCCGGACAGAAGGCATTTTTCTTGAAAAAATCTATACCGGGAAATGTGTTTCGGGGATGAAGGCCATCCTCCAGGAATCAATCGTCCATGCGACAAGTGCCTGCTATTTGCATACGGGCGGGTTTCCGTCCCTCTTCAGTCAATTTTAGAATCGGAGACTTGCCTTGGATTCATCATTCGACAAATATCCAATGAACAGACAGGGCCGGAGAGTCGGCTCAAGCTGTGAACGGGTAGAACAGATAAAAGGAGAAATCACATGAAGAAACTATTAGGTGCTGTTGGTATCATGCTGGTTCTGGTCATGGTGCTCACAGGATGCGCCGGTAAAGATCCCGCGCAGACAGCCGCTCCCTCGAAGTCAGATACGGCGGGCGCGGACGCGCCCGGTCAGACGGGAGACGGGAGGACAGACATTGTCATCGGCATGGCCGGCGAACCAGTCTCTGTCGAACCACAATCCGCTTACGACGCAGCCGGATCAAAAGTTGTCTGTAACGTCTATGATGGTCTGGTTGACGTCGACGATGACAACAACATCATCGCCAACCTGGCCAAAGACTGGGACATTTCAGACGACGGCCTGGTCTACACCTTCCACCTGCGCGATGATATTCGATTTCACAACGGTGATCCCCTGACCGCCGAGGATTTCGTCTATTCGATTGAAAAGGCCATTGAACTTGGCTATGGGGAAGAGACGACCGGGGTCATTGACCATGTTGAGGCAACCGGCGAACACACGCTGGACGTGACGCTGAAGCATCCTTACAAGCCCATGATGCAGAACTTCGCGCATTCGAAGTACCTCTACGTGGTCAATTCCAAGCTGGCCAAAGAAGCGGGCGACAATTTCGCCATCAACCCGGTTGGGGCGGGAACGGGACCCTACAAGTTTGTTTCATGGACTTCCGGTGTCAACGTCAAGCTGGAAGCAAATGAGGATTACCACAGAGGCGCTCCGGCCATCAAGGAAGCTACCTTCAAGTTCATTCCTGAGCAAAGCAGCGGTGCCATTGCTCTTGAGACCGGCGATGTAGACGTCTACACTGATCTGAGCTTCGTCGATGTCCCCAAGCTCATGGAAAAAGATGATATCCAGGTGGATGTGACCCTGGGCCGTTATGCCTACTACCTGTGCATGAACCAGACCAAGGAAATGTTCCAGGATATTCGTGTACGCCAGGCGCTTGCCTATTCGATCAATATGGATGAATTCATCCTGGCGGTTCTCAACGGGATCGGCGGCACCAAGACCGGCAACGTGGTCTTCCCCGACACCTTCGGTTATGCGGAAGGTTATCCTCCCTTTGAACAAAATGTCGAAGAAGCCAAACGGCTCCTTGCCGAGGCGGGCTACCCTGACGGGATCAGTTTCACCATCCTGGCGACAGATGGGTTGAGGAAAGTCTCAGCGGAAACCCTCCAGGGCATGATGGCCAAATCAGGCATCGACGTCAAAATTGACCTTTTGGATTTCTCAGCCATGGTGGACAAGCAGGTAACCGACCAACACGATGTCATCATCATGAACTCCTCCGCTCCGATCGAAGACGCGGACAGCGAGCTGACCGACAAGATCATGAGCGGCAAATGGGGTAACTTCTCCCGCTACGCCAATCCCGTCGTTGACGACCTGATGGTTCAGGCTCGAATGGAACTGGATGACGCCAAGCGTGCCGATCTGTACGCTCAAATCCAGGAAATCCTCCGGACAGAGTTGCCCATCGTCCCCATGTACTACGCTCATGTGGCGTCGGGTGCCAATGCCAATCTGAAAGGCTTCCGCGCCTGGGGATCCACCTACATTTTCCTGCGGGGCATGAGCTGGTAGGAAGGTTTGGGTCACACGTACAAACAGAATTACATCCGGCTCATATCCTGCCGGAATCGATTGACCCGGAGAGGGGATGAAGATGCTTCATCTCCTCTTCGATCAAGATCGGGGAGCATCGCGCATGCACAAGTATGTCCTCAAACGGCTGATTCTCATGGTTCCCATCATCCTGGGTGTTATTTTTATTGTCTTTACGATCACGTCACTTACGCCGGGGGATCCCGGCCGCATGATGCTGGGGATGACAGCCAGCCAGGAAGCAGTTGACAAGCTCAATGAGGAGCTGGGATTCAACGACCCTTACGTGGTACGCTTCGCCAAGTACCTTGGCAATATTGTCAGGGGAGATTTCGGTAAATCCTATAAAAACAACCAGCCTGTCTTTGATGAAATATTTGCCCGCTTCCCCACAACTTTGAAGCTGGCACTGGCCTCCATTACAGTGACCATCCTGATCGGGATTCCTCTCGGCGTCCTGGCGGCTGTCCGGCAATATTCCAAGCTTGACATGATCAGCACGGTTTCGGCCCTCTTCATCGCGGCGGTCCCCTCTTTTTGGCTGGCCTTGGTTTGTATTTTGGCTTTCTCCCTTCACTTGGGTTGGTTTCCACCTAATGGGATTGGGAGCATCGCCCATTACGTCATGCCAACTTTCACCCTTTCCGTCGTCTACGCTGCCTCCATCCTCAGGATGACCCGGACGACCATGCTCGAATCCATTCGCCAGGATTACGTACGAACCGCCCGGGGCAAGGGGGCGACTCCTGCTCAGGTCATCTGGCGGCATGCCTTGAAAAATGCCCTGCTTCCCGTAGTCACCTCCATGGGCATGTCTTTCGGGGGTCTGCTGGGAGGAGCGGTTGTCATCGAACAGGTCTTTGGCATGCCCGGGCTGGGCACGCTCTTGATCAACGCGATCAAGATGAAGGATATTCCCCAGGTCATGGCCATCACCATCTTTCTGGCGACCCTCTTTTGCACGATCATGCTCTTGGTCGACATCCTTTATGCCTTCATCGATCCCCGCATCAAAGCCAGATACACATCCTGAGGTAAATCCATGACGAGCAAAACTGCGAATTGGGAGTTCAGTGAAGAACTCTTTGAGGAATACAAGAAGAAAAGTCAGATCGCTGAAGTGTGGCGGAGGCTTAAGAAGAGCAAAACAGCCATGTTGGGACTCTTTGTTTTGACCACCATCATCCTTCTGGCCCTCTTTGCTGATCTGATCCGCAACTACCAATCCATGGCCATTGAACAAAATATCATGAACCGGCTCCAGTCGCCCAATTCGACGCACTGGTTCGGCACCGATGCCCAGGGGCGGGACTTGTTCGCCCGCGTCATACACGGAGCCAGGATCTCTTTGCTCCTTGGATTTTCCTGTACAGCCATTTCCGTTTTTGTCGGATTGATTCTGGGTTCGGTCGCCGGCTACTTTGGGGGAAAGATCGACGGCGTCATCATGCGGATCCTGGATAGCATCATGAGCATCCCGGCCATCCTGCTTTCCCTTGCCATCGTTGCCGTGCTGGGCCAAAGCATACCCAACCTGATCATCGCCATGACGGTGGCTTATGTACCCGGCTTCGCCCGAATCGTGCGGGCCTCCGTTCTCACCGTCATTGGCAATGAATACATCGAAGCGGCCAAGGCTTCCGGTTTGGGAACCTTCCGAATCATCAGCAAATATGTCCTCCCCAACGCTTTCGGGCCGATTATCGTGGAGATCACCATGTCTGTTGCCAGCGTGATCAAGGCCGTTGCCGGTCTCAGTTTTATTGGCTTGGGTATTATCCCTCCCACACCTGAATGGGGGGCCATGCTTTCCGAGAGCCGTGAATTCATGCGCTACAATCCTTATCTCGTCCTCTATCCGGGTTTAGCCATCGTCTTGACATCGCTTTCTCTCAACCTGCTGGGGGACGGTTTGCGAGACGCTTTGGATCCGCGCCTGAAGGATTAAAGGAGGAGGTTGAACATGAGCGAGGCATTCTTTACGATTCAAGACCTGTGGGTTCGTTATGTCACGGATCATGAAACCGTCTACGCCGTCAATGGCCTTTCCCTCTCCTTGAAGAGAGGACAGACCTTAGGACTGGTTGGAGAAACGGGAGCGGGCAAAACGACCACAGCCCTGTCGATCATGAGGCTTTTACCTCCCCGGGTCAGCCGGGTTGATCAAGGAAATATCCTTTTTAACGGTGTTTCTCTGATGGATTTGTCTGAAGAGGAGATGCGAAGGGTTCGGGGTGAGAAGATTGCCATGATCTATCAAGACCCCATGACCAGTCTCAACCCGGTTATGACAGTCGGTGATCAGGTTCAGGAGGTTCTGGAGCTCCATAAAAAACAATCTCGAAGAGCTCTCTACAAGCGGGTGGATGAACTTTTCGCCATGGTAGGGATTCCGCCTGACCGAAAAAAGGAATATCCCCACCAATTTTCCGGAGGGATGAAACAAAGGATTGTGATCGCCATGGCGTTGGCTTGTGAGCCTGAACTCTTGATTGCAGATGAACCCACGACGGCCCTGGATGTCACCATACAAGCTCAGGTTCTGCAGATGATTGCCAAGTTGAAAGACGAACTGGATACCTCCATGCTCCTGATCACCCACGATTTGGGTGTTGTCGCTCAGACTTGTGACATGGTCGCCATCATGTATGCCGGCAAAATCATTGAATCAGGGACAGTTCACGATATCTTCCACAACAAAGACCATCATCCTTACACCGAGGGCTTGTTCGGCTCTATCCCCAAGCTGACGGTTGAATCCCGCCGCCTGAGCCCCATCGAAGGCCTCATGCCCGATCCGACCAACCTGCCGGATGGATGTGCCTTCGCTGGCCGGTGCCCCGCATGCATGCCGATATGTATGGCCCAGGAACCGGATTATTGCCAGCGGGCATCCCATGCCATCAAATGCCACTTGTTCACAGGGGAGAATCGAGGTGAAGCCGTATGACACAACTCTTGGTTGAAACACGTGGATTAAGAAAATATTTTAATACAAGCCGGGGGAAACTCCATGCCGTGGATGGAGTTGATTTTTCAATCGAAGAGGGGAAAACGCTCGGGATTGTGGGCGAATCCGGCTGCGGCAAGAGCACGCTGGGCCGTGTCATTTTGCGGCTGACCGATGCGACAGAAGGAGAGGTCCTCTATCAGGGGAAGGATATCCTGACCTACGGGCGCAAGAAGATGTTGGATATGCGGAAAAAGATGCAGATGATCTTCCAGGATCCTTACGCGTCTCTCAACCCAAGGATGACCGTATCCGAGATCATCGCCGAACCCATCCGAATCATGAAGACCCTTGAGGATAAGCAACAGATCAACCGGCGCGTCTATCAGATGATGAATGTGGTCGGCCTGTCCGGCCGTCTGGTCAATGCTTACCCGCACGAGTTGGACGGAGGGAGACGTCAGCGGATTGGTGTGGCACGCGCCTTGGCAGTAGACCCCGCCTTCATCGTGTGTGACGAACCGGTCAGTGCCCTGGATGTATCCATCCAGGCCCAGATCCTCAACATGCTCATGGATCTCCAGGAAGAGTTCGGACTGACTTATATGTTTATCACACACGATTTGTCCGTGGTCAAACATATCAGCGATGACATCGGCGTCATGTACCTGGGGCAATGTGTAGAGCTCTCTTCCTCCCGTCAGCTCTTTGAACGCCCGCTCCACCCCTACACACAGGCGCTGCTTGATGCCATCCCCATGCCCGACCCCGACCATGCGATGGGGGAAATCTTGAAAGGAGAGGTCACCTCTCCTATTGAGCCAAGCCCCGGATGCCGGTTTGCCAACCGGTGCAAACATGCCCATGAAGCATGTCTCGGCCAGGACATCCCCGTATACCAACCCTTCCCCGGTCATCAGGTGAAATGTGTACTTTATCAGGAGGGCGCAGAATGATTCTTCGAACCAACGCCGACAAACTACCCGTCCTGTCTGTGCAGGGGACAATCCACCATCCGCAGTGCCTGGGTTATCTGGTGGATCCCCGGGGAGGAGCTCATGTTCTGCCTCAAATCGGAGGAATCACCTACAACGTCGGCTTGGGAGACAGTGTCTACGGCTGGGCCGGAGACCATGTCGAACCTGGGGTTTCTCTTTCCAATGATCGGGCTGACGATAATCGGGCCCTCAACATCCTCAGCTGTGTGGGTAATGACGCACTCGTCATGTCCGGAAAGGCTAAGGGGAATAAGGGAACCGTAATCGGTAAACACCTCAGCGTCGAGCTGAAATCCAGTCATGTCCTGCTCGATTTTGATCAGGATGTCCTTGAACTCCTTGATGTCGACGACACCATCCTGATTAAAGCCTGTGGGCAGGGTCTGGAGCTGACCGACTTTCCTGCCATCACGATCAGCCACCTGGACCCCCGAACTCTGAGCAGGATGGAACTTGAAAAAGATGGAGACCAATTACTGGTTCCAGTCACCGCCAAAGTGCCAGCGCAATTGCTGGGCTTTAAAACAGGCATGGACACCTATCGGGGTGATTTTGACCTGGTCACCGACGACATGGCCTTGCTCCAAAGCCATAACCTTTTGAGTTTGAAGATCGGCGATTTGATCCTCATCGAAGATTATGATTGCAGCTATAGTCCGGGATATCGACGGGGCGCGAGGACAATTGGGCTCATTGTGACGGGGGATGCGGTGCCTGCCGGCCAGGGACCGGGGATCTTGAGTTTGATGTCAAGTCAGACAGGCCAAATTGTCGGAAGAATTGATAAAACTTCCTCTTTGAATAAGTACCTGGACCGGATATGAAGAGGGAAGGCACATGACGATCACAACCAATGAAAACCGATTGATTCAACTTTCCCTGCAGGGCTTGATCAGCCACCCTTCCCAGGCTGGTTATCTGGTTGACAGGACAGGCCGGCCCAGAATCCTGCCCGGCATTGGCGGCATCACCTATAACTTGAGGCTGGGGGATCCTGCCTATGGTTGGGCCGGAGATCATGTCGAACCTGAAGTCTCTTTATGGAACCCCAACAAGGCAGACAGCGAGGCTCTGAATATCCTGGCCTGTATCGGAAATGAGGTGACGGTCACCCAGGGCGATGCAAAGGGAGAAAAGGGTTATGTCATAGGCAGACATAGTGGCGCAGAACATGTCATGATCCATTTTCCGAATTCCACAGCTTTGGATCACATGATGGTAGGAGACTCCATGCTTATTCGCGCCTGGGGCCAGGGAATAGTCGTAGCCGGTTATGAGGATATGGTAATCAATTGCCTGGATCCCCGTCTTTTGAATAAAATCGTCAAGATTGGCCAAGGTGACTGCCTTGAAGTGCCTGTCGTAGCGGAGATACCGGGCCTGTTCATGGGCTCCGGCATCGGGATGCACTCTTACCGGGGTGACTACGACATCATGTCAAGCGATGAAGAGATGGCACGGAAGCAAGGATTCGATCAACTTCGGCTGGGTGATCTGGTTCTCCTGCAAGATTGCTGGAATGACTTTGGCCGTGGCCGTCTTCAAGGTGCGGTCTCAATCGGAGTAATTGTACACAGCGATTGTGTCCTGGCCGGCCACGGACCGGGCGTTGTCAACGTATTGTCTTCCAAGTCAGGAAAAATTGAAGGTCGGTTGGATCCTGAAGCCAACTTGATCCATTATATGGATTGGATTGAATCCCATGAATAAAGAGCTTGTCCAAAAATTCGCCCGCTTGATTGTAGAAGTGGGTGTCGATGTCCAAAAAGGACAAAACCTTGTGATTAATGCTCCCCTTGAAGCCAGAGACCTGGTCCGGGAAATCAGCCGGATCGCTTACCAGGAACGCCAAGTTCAGTACGTCATCCCCCATTACGAGGATGACCGGGTCCTGGCGCTTCGACTCAAGTACTCGGAAGAAGATTTTCTATTCTATCAACCCGACTGGGAAAGCGCCTATCTGGAAGCCAGATCTTCAGGGAACCTGGCCGAGATTAATCTTCGGACTGCCGATCCGTCTTTAGCCGCGTCCGTGCACCCTCACCGCTTTGATCTCTACAACCGGGCCCAACTGAAGATTCGGCAAGGATACCGCCGTCACTTCAATGAAATGCGTATCAACTGGGTTTCCTTGATCTACCCAACACAGGAATGGGCGAAACAAGTATATCCTGATCTCCCTGATTCGGAAGCTTACCAGGCTCTCATGCAGGATTTCATCAAAATTAATCGACTTGACCAAGAAGATCCTGTCCAGGTTTGGAAAGACCATTTTGCCTCCATTGACCGGCGAAAACGAGAACTGGACGATCTGGATATTGTCCGGCTTCACTTTGAGGGACCGGGCACCCAGCTTGAGGTCGGTTTAGTTGAGGGAGGACGTTGGGCAGGTGGGGCTCTCCACCTGGACGGCAAAACCTTTGCCCCCAACATTCCCACGGAAGAGGTTTTTCACCTGCCGCACAAATACAAGGTTCAGGGAACTGTGCGGTCCACCCTCCCGCTCAGCTACCAGGGTAAGCTTCTGGACGGAATGACTTTTACATTCCGGGATGGAAAAGTGGTGGACTTCTCCGCACAGAAGGGGCAGGATGTCTTGCAAAAGATCCTGGAGGTCGATTCGGGTTCCTCTTACCTGGGCGAGGTAGCCTTGGTCACCACGGACTCACCGATTTTTCAAAGCGGCAAAACATTCTATACAACACTCTACGATGAAAACGCGGTCTGCCATCTGGCTTTGGGCAACTACGCCTCCGCCGTCGTGGATGGGATCGAAGCCATGACAGAAGAAGAAACCAATGCGCGCGGAATCAACAGGAGCCTCCTCCATGTGGACTTCATGATTGGTTCGACCCGGCTCGACGTCCTGGCCGATTTGCGGGATGGAAAGACAATGAAGATCATGGAAGCCGGGAAGTGGCTGATATAAATTTCTATTTGACGAAGGAGATCTTGAATGGATACCAAAACATTGATGGATGAAGCTTTAAAAATGGCGGGTCTTGACGCCATTCCCTATGACTCAACAATCAACCACCCGGGCACCGGCATCCGGAAGATTCTGGCCGGCGTGGATATGGAAACAGCGGAGCTGCTCCTTGCCAGGGAACTGGGATGTGACTGCGTCGTCAGCCACCACCCGGTCGGAGATACCGCCCTGACCGATTGTGGCAAGATCATCGACAGTCAGATCGACCATATGGTCCGCTACGGCGTACCGATCAACAAGGCTCAAAAGGCCCTGACAGAGGCCAACAAGAAGGCGGATTATCATTTCCACGTTTCGAACTACGACCGATTTTCATCTGCCGCACGCCTGCTGGATATGCCCTATTTGAACATTCATCAGCCGGCAGACCTGATCACAGAACAAACCGTACAGGATCACTTGGATAAGGAGCTGGCGGGACAAGACAAGGCGACGCTCCAGGATGTCATCGACGCTCTCATGAAAATGAATGAATATCAGCAAGCACTGACCAGACCGGTCATCCGGGTCGGAGGGGAAGACAGCTACGCCGGCAGGGTCGTCGTCACCATGGCAGGAGGAACCGATGGAGGGACGCCCGTCCACAAGGCTTATTTTGAAGCCGGAGTTGGAACCTTGGTTCTCATGCATGTGAATGAAAAAGTCGCAGAAGAAGATACGAAGCTGAACCTGGGCAACATAATCGTTGCCGGCCACATGGCCAGTGACTCTGTCGGTCTTAATAAGATCATCGACCT
>LSQX01112674.1_pt1 | contig 13082 bp, 15 predicted proteins | sample 654561 | NCBI WGS metagenome assembly LSQX01 (sample SAMN04489861, study PRJNA283612) | anaerobic digester metagenome | isolation source: 4 biogas reactors fed with cattle manure at either 37C or 55C with and... | place: Denmark: Kongens Lyngby | collected 2014 | reverse complement strand
CTTGAAATGGAAAATGATATTTTAAAGCAAGCAGCGCTGATTATGGGACGAAAGTCAAAATAATAAAACAAAACCAAGATAAGTATCCAATCAGCACAATGTGCAAACTCCTAAAGATCAGTCGCTCCAACTATTACACATATCACCAACGAAAGATAGTTGAAGATCCACTGACTCAAGACATCGTTAGAATTTTCCATGACAACAAGAAAGTCTATGGCACTCGAAGAATAAAAGCAGTGTTACAAAACCAAGGAAATCGAGTGTCTCGGCGACGAATAGGTCGTATTATGCGTCATGAAGGTCTCGTGTCTGTATACACCGTTGCTCAATATAAAGTTGCTACTTCGGGTTCAAATGAATCGCAAGTAACGAATGTCCTTAACCGTGTTAAGCCTGTTTCTTCTAACTGTTTTATTTGTACCGAATTCAACGCATGCATTGGGAATAGAGAGTAACTACAGTGAGCTAGTAACAGTAGTCCAAAATGATTATCCAACAAAATCTTATACTAGGTGGTTTCATTATACAAGATGGGCAGATATTCCTGAAAAAAGGGTATATGGGTATCAAGAAGGTTCTCACTATTATTGGTCAGGTACGTTGTATAGATATAAAATTGTCAATGTCTACAGCAATAATGTTTTAGTAGGATACGATGTTAAGTTTAAGGGGACATTGACTCGATTTCCTATAGAAATTGTAATGGGATTTGAACTAGAACAATAATTCAATCTTAAATCTACACCTTTCAATTGAATCTTTGACATGAAGGAGGTGAATTATGATTAAGTTTGAGATCCATAAAGCACTTAAAAACCGTTCAATTTATATCGTTATTTTTATTGCGTTGTTGCTAACTGGATATGGGAACTTTGTTAATACTCAGTCCTTTTTATCCTATCATTCTATTGAGTATGGTGTAAGTTCATACACATTATTAGATGAAGTAATGGCTGATCAGAATTTCTATACCGAATATGATTTTGTTAATAAAGAATATATATTAATTGGTGCGCCTCATGAACTTTCAGAACAGTATAGTGAATTAGCCAAACAATTACCAAAATTTGATCCATTTAACCAAGAAATTTATGATACTGATTATCCTGTTTTATCAAGCGAATTTAGTTATGGAATTCTTGATTTAATACAACAACATAATTTGACAGTCAATTCCTACTCAAGAATGATGTTCTCTACTCAGCTCATGCGTATGAGTATTTAGAATCGAACAACATTGATATTGATGTCTTTATTAACCCAACCGAGCTAACTTTCCAATCGATTCTATTTGGCAATATTGATTTAAATCTTGGTTGGATTCCAATGATATTGATTATGCTAATTGTAGCAAACTCTTTAATCAACGAGTATCAAGATCAAAAGATAGATTTCCTATGGACACAATCTAAGAAACATTCAACAATTCTAGCCAATAAGATTATACTGGGTGCTTTATTATCTCTTTTGTATATTATTAGTCTGATTTTATTCTCTTTATTGTTTGGTTTAATTAGAAATGATTTAACTTTTTATGCATTTTATCCTTTAAAGGTGTTTAGTCTATCTAATATTGAAATGCCTTTAATCCTCTTCTTTATCAAATCAGTATTATTATTTTTTGCCAAGTCATTTTTATTAACATCAATTGTCATATTTCTGCCCTAGTTTTTAAAGATAGAGCGAAATTTAATATTATAGCTATGTTTAGTATTATCATGTTGTGGATATTAACTCAGGCTAATGCACAACTACAAAATGTTTTAAATCCATTTTATAGTTCTTTATCTAATGTCATTCGTGGTCAACATACAATTGCTGATAATGTGATAAGGAATTATTATTTGGAGTATTTACCCCCTAATTTTCACTATTTTTCCCTTTTCATTCTTATATCGATAGGGTTAATCATTGTTTTATTATCGTATTTTTTAATACCTAAAGAATTAACTGTTAATCGACATACATCTGAGAAGATAAATAAAAAACGACTGGGCAATATTCCTTGGGAATTTTTTAAACAAAACAACTTTTCAAAAAATACTATTATATATCCAATCACTTTTATGTTGTTAAGTGTCCTAATTTTTATAACAATTGCTGGTGATCAGTATTTGATACAAGCGAATGTCTTTAAAGATTCTCGGATCTCAAGTTATAGAAAACAATTGGATGAGGATTCTGCTAATCTAGAACGAGAAAAGGGACTTCTAGCTGAAGCGAATAGTGAAGAAGAAACTGAAATTCAGAAGAGAATCGATTTATTAGAATCCCAAATTGCTTATTACATGGAAATTATTGATGACTTATCAGTTTTGAAAAGTTTCTATTTGAAGGGTGATTCAATGAGTTATTATCAACGCCTTCAATCTGAATATTCTGATGCTAATTCTCACAGTAATCCTAACCAAGTTATTGGGCGTTTTGTTTCCGAAAACCCGTTACTGACTCCTGATGATTTAGAAAACAAAGAAATAAGTGAATTTTCGAAGTTGGTCAATACCCATTTTAGAGAATTACTAATAGAATCTGAAGTAAAACCTTTGGCACTCCATTATGATCAAGCTTTAACTTATTATGATAAGACAACAGATATGACATTAATCAACGATGTGATTACAGAGCAATTACCCAAAGAAAGTTCATCCTTTATGTTGTTGTATAGATTGTTTCAGTCTAGGTATTTAGGTCTATTGTTGGTGCTGATATCCTGTGGATTATTTGGTGCTAACTATTATTTAGATTTTGAAACAGGAAATCAACTTGCTTTTCTAAATACCAGTTCAATGTCAAGTCAGAAAATTTTCATTTCAAAATTTGTAGCTGGCTTAATCAAAATAACAAAGTATTTATTAATTGCTATTCTATTTATACTTATCGTTGAATTAGGTGCAAGTTCAAACGAAACTCTTAATTTTCCAATCTTGAAGTATATTGGTGTAGTTAATAACCCCATGGAAGTATTGGAATATTCGCAATATTACGATTTTATTACTATAAAACAATATTTAATTGAATCGTTAAGTCTTATTTATCTTGGTGCTGTATTTACCTATAGTTTGTTACATTTGTATTCTACTTTCTTAAGAAGTCGTGCTCAAATTTATTTTGTTACTGCTCTCACTTTTCTAGTTATGCTTATACTCTTATTGCTTTTACCGGAATTTGCTGGATATAATCCTATCACTTATTTATACTCTTCAAGAGTTGTTACAGGTGAGATAGGTGTTAGATTTGGTTTACTAAATACAAATGTGCTTACAGGGGCGATGATATTAGGCTTGTCTTCGATTGTATTATTCGTTGTTGGTTTGTTTTTATCGGATAGAAATAAGGTCTAATGTGCATTTTTATTGATGTGAAATACTACATTTATTTAGTTAGGAACCTCGCTTTTTTATACTAGTATGATTTCAAAATCACTTTTGTTAATGGTAAAATTGTTCAAAATTCTATAATTGTTCTATAAACTTAAGGGTCGTTTAGATTTGATTAAATGACTTACTGCTATCAAAAAGTCTGAAAACCATGGGTATGGTGTGAACCGTGAGAAAAAATCTCCAAACATTACTCAAGTACTGGCAAAAGAAATTCAATAGGTCACATCTACAATAAAATATAAATCGCTAAATAGCCAGCAAAGTACGTCACTAAAACTCACACATTCTAATATCGTGTTACACCTAATGATTATCCAAGTGCTCTAGGTTATACAGAACCAGATCCAGGTAGACTTGGTCCAAAACCTTAAAAAATCCAATTAGATTGAGTTATGTTTATCAAACAAGCGGTTATAAAATTATTGTAAGATACTTAGGAGTTGTTACGTACTATCCAGAAATTTGGCCAGATTAAATCTATAATATTATTATTCTAATATGAGATAAACTTCACATTTATCGCATAATAGTTTATAGTTATACTATAAAATTAAGAGTGTGTTGTAAATTATGTTAGGAGTGAACTGTTAATGGAATATATTTCATTTGAACTGAAAAAAATGTGGTCTCAAAAAGTGTTCTTAATGGTTACACTTCTTTCTCTTGTAATGGTGATACTCTCAATTCAAACAATAAAATCACCTAATTTCTTTAACCCAACAAATAGTATGGACTACTCTACAGCATCTGTTGGTGATAGAAATGATATTCATAATTACGGTATGGGGCTAATGAACTCTTCGAGTGATAACCTATCATCTTTGGAAAAGGAATTCTTAAAGGTGTTTGAAAGTTACATTAATGAATCTAGTCAAATCCCACAGTATGAGTTAGGATTAGGAGAATCTATCATTAAATCAGACTCGGAATACTACCAAGCGGTGATGAGATCAAATTTAGCTTACACGCAACTATTAACCGAATTTCATTTTGAAGCTACACCTTCTGAATTAGATAATTTACAATTTGAGCTCAATGATGTTCAATATAAGCTTGATAACAACATGAGTTTTGAGAATGGCTACCTTGGTACTTTCACTGCAAGCATAGTGTTCAGATATGGTATGGAAATACTTTATGGCTTTGTGCCTATGTTATTGATGTTATTGATATTTGCTCAGTCTGTTTCTGATGAAGTTGAAACAAATACTATGAATTTTTTACTCACTAAGCCAAAAAAGAAACGACATATTTTGATTGGTAAGTTTTTTGCTTATCTGATAGTTTTACTTGGGTATATCGTACTGTCAGTCACATTTGTGTTATTGTATTTTTCCGTGTTTGGTGATGGAATTGGACATTTTGATTATCCTTTGCGACTGTTTGGTCAGCCTTCGCAACTCATTCTTCTATGGCAATATATGCTCATTGTTTTGGGCTATTTTATACTAATCACGAGTGTCTTTGTTTTGTTGTCATATTGGTTAGGATTAATAATTAAGAATAAATTTATTACAACATTGTTAGTTATCCTAATGCTCTTTATGGGATTTATTTTGACGGATTCACTTTCAGAACTACATTTATGGTACAATCCTTTTTATATTTTAAATTATAGGATATATGTTTTAGGCAATCTGTCTTTCTTCCAAGGGCGAATCGATGGTGGTATAACTACATTTGGACATTTTACGAAGGGTTTTATGATCTTGGGTATTCTAATTATTGCTTTTATGATAGCTAGTTTAGTTGGTTTGAATAATTTAAACTAAACACGAAAAAACAAGCAACAGAAACTTCCTATCACCAATCACAAACGACTTTCGTTTGAAACAAATAAACTTCTTGCTGCTTCAAATATAACTAAGAGTTTCATCGTAGTTAGTGTCGTCATTTCTTCTCTATTATTCCAAATTATTTTTCAAGATGCCTCAAGAATAAACAGTTATATTGAGAGTGAAAAGCGAAATATACAAAATCTTGAACAAATAGCTCAGCATAGCGGATTGGATTCTGAACATTTCAATGAGAATATTGAGAGAGCAGAGCTATTTATTACGGCTTATGAAACAAAAGACACTGTAGCGTTCTATCCGTATATGAAACAGGAAACGTTAGTGCACTTTAATTGGTTGCATCGCCGGTCACTTCTAACTCAAGAAAACAACCCACTCTATAAAAGAGGTTCACAAACATTTGTTGGATACTTAGTTTCAAGATTGTTTTTAGCGGAACTTAGAGATCGTGAGATTGAACCTATTTTACCTTCATCAGTTCAATTTAATGTGTATGATGAGTATGTTAGCACAGCAGCATTAAATCTAGATAGGGAACTTTACACACCATCAGTTATGACAGGGTTCAATAGTTTGCATCGATTGAATGAAACGTATAGTTTAGATATTCTTTTATTGTTAATTGTTATTGTGTTATTTGGAGGTGGTTTCGCTCTTGAAAAAGAGAATGGAAATCAGTTAGTGACATTGTTTACCCAACCTCTAAATAGATGGCAGATTACTAGAGATAAGTTTGTATCTGCAGTAACAATCTCGTTATCTTTCTTAGCGATAATCTTTTTGGTTATCTTTGGTTTTGGTGTTCTAAAAGGTGGTCTTGGTCATTGGGATTATCCGATTCTTCACTATGATAAAATCATTTTAGATCCGATGATCGTCAGTGATTTTATAGGACATCATTATTTTATGAGTCTTGGTCAATATTGGATTAATATACTATTAATAGTAGTGTTCGCGACATTCTTTGTAATTAGTGTTTCACAACTCTTTTCAAACTTTATAAAGAATAGAATTTATTTATTATTTACAACAGTATTTATTTGTGGGGCTGGTTATTTTTTTAGTCTACAAGGATATTTTGGAAATCTTTCTGCATTTCTTCCAACGACGTATTTGAGTGCGGGTAAAATAGCTGATGGGTCTATGAAAATTCTAGCAAACTCTGAATATGTGAGTGTCTTAGTAGGGCTTGGTGTTCTTTTAACATGGACACTTTTATTCATGATATTAAATATTGAGATTAGTGAGAGAAAGGAAGTGTTATAGACGATGGTTAAGAAAATTATGATCTATCTTATTTTTGGTATAATTGGTGTGACAGTAATTATTGCAGGGGTTAATCGTATTAACCAATCATCCGAAATAATTGAACCTGTGATTGATGTTTTGCAGGAAGAAAAACACATCGAAATCGATTCACTCCGTGTACTATTAAATGAATATGAAGATCCTGATGAGTTTATTCAATTGGTGAGTACAGAACTAGGAACTTCATTTTCGGGAAGTCTTTACTTATTAGAAGTAGAAACTAATAGTCAGACCAATCGAAGAACTGCTATTTATGGTGGTAAACTTTATGTCGAAATCGACATGGATTACTAAGTGAGGTATAAAATATGATAAAAGTTAATAATGTCTTTAAAGCTTATGGCAAACACAAGGTCCTTAATGGTTGTACGTTCTCAATTGAAGAACCTAGTATTGTGGCGCTTGTTGGGCCTAATGGTTCAGGAAAATCAACGTTATTGAATGTCATCACAAATCTTTTGAATGCAGATGAGGGCAGTGTACAACTGGTTGGATTATCAAATAAGGATCCCAATGTCTTTCGCGAGATTTCTTATTTAAAGGATAATACTGTTTTATACCCTTATCTTAGTGGCTATGATCATTTAAAAGCAATTGAGTCCTTTCAAAATCTACCAAAAGAAAGATTAATGGAAGTAGCAAAGAAGATTGGCATTACAGACTATATGAATCGACGTGTTAGAACCTATTCTTTAGGAATGAAACAGCATCTTCTCTTAGCTATGGCAATCATGAACAATCCAAAATTAATGTTGATGGATGAACCTTTAACTGGATTAGATCCAACGAGCATCATTAAGGTTCGAGAACTATTAAAGGAACTTCTAGCCCAAGGGACAACATTTCTACTCTCATCTCACACTTTAAGTGAGATTGATTTAATCACAAATCATATCTTGTTTCTAAAAGATGGACAAATCATTGAAGAAAATCTGAAAGACTTTGAAAAGACTGCTTATCGTATAGTTCTTGAACAAACAGGGGACTTAGACGAGTTGATTCATCAAACTGATAAGCTAACATTAATAGGATCTGAATTAATTTATGTTGATTCAAATCCTAATTTACAGAAATTATTAGATAATCTTCGTGAGAGAAATCTTGTGATTAAGAGTATTCGTCAGCATAGAGTTGGAGCTGAACAAAGGTACAAGGCTATTTTCGAGACTGAAATGGATATGTAGTGACGTTTATTTCTTTTTACACTCCAATCTTTTATTTATAAATGGTTGTAGATTTTAAAATAAATGGAAGACTATAGACGAATGTGATAGTGACACTTTCAAAATCTAGTTAACGATTAGAAATTACGATAAGGCTATTATTCAATTTCGTTATTAGTTGAATGTACATCTGATGATATCTTTAATACAGACTGTTTCTTGTTAATAGCATGATTTTTTAGTGCATAGTAACTCATTTTTAGAGAACTTCTCTAAGATAAAAATGTGACATTTTAGGTTGAATTATACCGCTTATAGAACTACGTTACATGCGATTATCAAAGGTTTATTTGACTAAAAGTAATCGCTTTTTGTTGTTTTTTAAACCTTGTGACTTTCGCTCTACACATTGAAGAATCAGACTGATACGTAATTGATACATGTCTCTGTCGTTCAATGTTGTCAATTCATTGATTTCTACTTAACTAATACTATAATTTAGAAGTTCGAAATTTTGATTTCGTTAAATTTACATTTTATAGTAGAAAGAGTAGAAGATAAATATGGATAAATACAAATTCACAAAAAACATTGAAAAGCTAGTAGACCCAATTAATGTAGGTTCAATTCATTTTTTACAGCAATTTTTGAATTTACTACCCAAGAAAACTCAAAACAATATCATAGAAAATGCTTCAAATAAGACACCTCATATGGGATTTGTTGTAGAGCCATACAGCTCTTTTTTATGTTATGTAGTAAAGGACGTTGAACAAGCCAATAGTTTATTATCAGATAATTTTGAAATGGTAAAAAGTAAAGTTTTAGAGGATGAAGAACCAAATTATTATGCTTTATTTGGCTCTTTTAATGTTCATACTAGTGCTTTTTGGGGGCAACGTATGGAATTTTATTTAGTTGCAAGAGATAAAACTACGGGACTTCTCACTTGGGTGATTATTGATTATGACACAAACACAATAAGTTACGATAAGAAAGGTGGTTTAACTAGTCCTACAACTGAACATTCAATTATAACCATAGATTTCGATGGAAATGTAATTGTTGATGTAAAAAGAAATCAATCAGAAAAGGAACTAGTTTATGATTGTAACGTAAATAAAGGAAAGCTAACACAAATGGGCAAAGAGCTCTGGATTTATGGGAATTTATCAATCGGTTATGGTAAATCATTATCAGAAAATAGCCCAGATGTATTTTCTTTAAAATTCGACCCAAAAGAAGTCGAAAAAGCAATAAAAATTGATAAAGATGGATATTCAGTTGATAAAAATACTTGGTATCCAGGATTGCTTGAGAGTGAGCCTAATCATGTTCTTGTATTTCCATATGCACAGCACATGCTATCTGACTCTCCAGGAAATTCGAGCTTGCTCAAAGACGTTGAATCAATGTTAGAAGCAAAAAATGCAATTGATTTTAATAATATGGAGGTTTATAATCCTAAAGAAACTACGAATTTAATAAAAGGTGGTTTTGTTATTTCTACATTGCTTATTATAGTCTTACTCGGTTTGCTTATCATAAATTAATTCACATCATTTAAGATATAGTTATTGATATTTCTTGGGTGCTTTTAAGTGGACAGTATAAAATATCTTGTGTAAACACCTTCAACCACTAAACCTTTTCTAAGGTATAGAAAAAGGAAGCTTAACTTTGTAAAATTAGTTTGACGAAAAATTTCAAAGGAGCTTCCCATGACACATTTTACCACAAGTTTATTAAGCGCCGTAGCCAGAGGTGAGAATATTGATGAGTTATTTTGTAAAGAACTAGAATTTGCAGTCAATGAACTTCTCAAAACAGAACTGACTGCGTTCTAAGATTACGAGAAATACGATCCCATTGGATACAATTCTGGCAATTCTAGAAACGGATACTATCACCGTACTTTAAAAACTAAGTATGGTGAAATCGATGTCCAAATACCTCGTGATCGTAATGATGAGTTTAATCAACAGACAGTATCACCTTATAAACGTCAAACCAACGATTTAGAAACGACTGTTCTTCAACTTTATTCAAAAGGTATCACTACCTCTGAAATCGCTGATCTCATTGAAAAGATGTACGGTCATGCTTATTCGCCTGCTACGATATCTAACATGACCAAGATTGTTGAAGAGAATGTGACTGCTTTTCATCAAAGACCCCTTAATAAGAGATATGCAGTCATCTATTGCGATGTAACGTATCTTAACGTAAGACGCGATAGTGTCTCTAAAGAGGCGCTACACATCCTTCTTGGAATTACCCCTGAAGGCTATAAGGAAATCATTTCATTCAGGCTTTACCCAACTGAATCAAGCGAAAATAATCGAGAAATGTTACAGGATATTCAGAATCGCGGTGTCCAACAAGTCCTGCTATTTGTGAGTGATGGACTAAAAGGTTTAACACAAGCTTGCCTCAATCACTTTCCCAAATCCCACTATCAACCGTGTTGGGTTCATATTATTCGTAATATTCTCAGACACGTACGAGCCAATGAGAAATCGTCGGTTGCTTCGCACCTAAGGGAAATACATCAAGCCAGGTCACTTGAAGAAGCTCAAGTAAAACTTGAGGCGTTCAAAGAAGCTATGGCTAAGAAATACCCAAAAGTGGTCGCAATCCTTGAAAGAACAGAGTACTTATTCAACTATCTAAGCTTTCCAAAGGCAATTCAAAGATCAATCTATTCGACGAATATCGTTGAAGGATACAATAAGCAGCTTAAAAAGCAAACAAAACGCAAAGAACAGTTTCCCAATGAGTCATCACTCGAGCGATTTGTATGTGACCATATGATTCAGTACAACCATCGTTTCTCCAATCGGATTCATAAAGGTTTCAATGTAGTTCAAGCAGAACTTAATGAGATGTTTGAGCGACAGTATTCCATTTAAATGTCATCCACAACTAACATACAAAGTTGAGTTTACACAAAATTATTGACACTACCGTTAAACTGAAGGGGATATGATACACTTTATTTGTCACACAGAAAGGATACCACCTAATAATGAGAAAAACCTATGACAAAGCATTCAAAATTGAAATAGCAAGCCAAATAGTAGCCAAGAAGACAACTGTCTCAGCAGTTGCATCTGAATATAAAATTTCAAGACCCATTGTTTCAAGATGGGTATCTGAATTCAATCGTTACGGAAATCAGGCTTTCAGTGGAAAGGGTAAAAGGTTACCCGATAAAGCAAAGCAGTATGCCTTGGAGGAAGAAGTTAAACGACTCAAGGAGGAAAATGAAATCTTAAAAAAGTTCGCAGCGTTTGTGAAGCAAGAAAAGAAATAAGATTTCAGTTTATCCATAAACATAAAACACAGTACTCCATTACATTGATGGCCCGCTTACTGTCCGTCACCCGTCAAGGATATTATGAATGGATCAAACGCAAACCCAGTCAAACTAAACTAAAACATCAATTCCTAGAAGGAGAAATCAAGCGTGTTTTTCAAGAACATAAAGGACGATACGGTTCACCTAGAATTGCACTCCAACTCTATGACGAAGGAATCGAAACCAATAAAAGGGTTGTAGCGGTTCTTATGCGAAAAATGGGTCTTTGTGCCAAAGGATATCATCGAAGAACCCCATCTTATGGAAAGTCCAAACCCATTGAGACAGCTGTTAAGGAAAATCTTCTAAATAGGGAGTTTGACCAAGAAACTATTGATGCAATATGGGCCACCGATATCACATACATAACCTGTTCAGATGGACGGTTATACTTAAGTACTTATATTGATTTGACAACCCGTATTCCAAGATGTTTTGCAGTAAAAACACATATGCGAAAAGACATTGTTATCAATCCTTTGAAGTACTATAAAGGCACACTACCAAAAATGATACACTCTGATCGTGGGTCTCAATATCGGTCATATGACTATCAAGAACTGCTCGAAATCCATGGCATTACACACTCCATGAGTGAACCTGGGACACCTGTAGATAATGCGGTTATTGAGTCTTATCATCGTTCAATCAAGAGAGAACTCATTCTTCCGAATAGACACAAAACCAAAGCAGAGATGAAAGTACTGATTGAAGATTATTTGATGGATTATTACCCTAATAAACGCATTCATACCAAATTAAAAATGACACCAAAGAAGTTTGAGAGTCAACTCTTGATGGAGAGGTTATAATAAAGTAGACAGGAAGTTAAGCGAATTTGATGAAAATGGAGGTAAAAATAAATGACAAGAAGAAGTTTTTCAGCAGAATTCAAACGGCAAGCTGTTCTACTCGTATTGAACGAAGGAGTCCCGGTTCAAACGGTCGCAATAAAACTGGAAATTCATACGAATACATTGTATCGATGGATTCAAGAATATGAGAAGCATGGTGAACGTGCTTTTCCAGGTAAAGGCAGCCATGAGTTTGTACGCCAAAATGAAATGAAACGCCTTGAGAAAGAAAACAAAAAACTTAAGGAGGAACTTGATCTGCTAAAAAAGTTCAAGGCCTTCCTCAAGGCAAACCAAAAATAGTGTTTCGCTTTATTGAAGGATACCAAGGACCACTCAGTATTGCTGAAACGTGTACTATATTGAAAGTGTCTCGAGCCGGATATTATAAACATAAACAGCGCTGCCCATCAGCTACTGAAATTGAAAATGAAGTGTTGAGTGAGTTGCTCTCAGCTATTTTTCAGGAGCATAAAGAACGCTATGGATCCCGACGTATTCAATTTATACTCAAAAGAGATTACCAATTAGCGGTGAGTCGACGACGCATTACCCGTTTACTGCAGGCACAAGGGATGTATACGCGAGGTACACGCCGCAAATATCGACGACAACAACAGGAAAATCCCGTGGTTCAAAACAACAAGGTAAATCAAAATTTTGAAGTAAGTAGTAAAAATATCTTGTGGTTTGGCGATATTACGTACATTCAAACTGCAGAAGGCACTTTGTACTTAAGCAGCTACATTGATGCTTACTCGCGTCGAGTCGTGGGTTACCAGATTGAAAATCATATGCGAGATGAGTTAGTCATAGAATGCCTCATTGCAGCTGTGAACAGAGAAAAGCCTAAACCAGGATTAATAATTCATGTGGATCAAGGAACCCAATATACAGGACACCGTTTCTTTGATGCCATTCAAGACCATGAACTTGTTCTTAGTCATTCAAGGAAAGGAAATCCCTATGACAATGCCGTGATGGAATCATTTTACAAAACCCTAAAACGAGAAGTTCTGGAGAAATACGGTTTTAAAACCAAATCAGATGCGGTGATGATTATTGTGGATTACTTGGAAAACTATTACAATTCAAAGCGTATTCACTCGAGTTTGAACTATTTGACTCCAGATGAATATATACTTTCACCAAATTAACTTATCTTTTTGTCTACTAATGTATTGACAGTCCATGATATAACTATTTTATTTGTCCTC
>LSQX01111630.1_pt1 | contig 13082 bp, 12 predicted proteins | sample 654561 | NCBI WGS metagenome assembly LSQX01 (sample SAMN04489861, study PRJNA283612) | anaerobic digester metagenome | isolation source: 4 biogas reactors fed with cattle manure at either 37C or 55C with and... | place: Denmark: Kongens Lyngby | collected 2014 | reverse complement strand
TGTAGTTGGCCATGCCCACCACTTCGTGGGGCACCACCTGACCGATGGACAGGATCAGATCATAGCCGCCCTCCACCAGCTCCCGGTTGATCTCCACCGCGATGGAATAGTCCAAAAGCCCCTCGGATACTTCCTCCACAAATCCGCCGGGCACAACCCCCACCCGGGTAACATCGGTCCTCCAGTTGTGATCGATATATGCCTCGGGAGGAAGTTCGACTCCAAAGATACGCCTCTTCTCCTCAAGCGTCATGGGGACGTGGGTGCCCAAGGCAGGCAGGACCCTCACCTCCGCTGGCTGTAGCAGCTTGTACAGCATATTGGTAATTGGACCCGCTAGGCTGTGCCCCCGGGTACCGTCGGGCGGGATCAGAAGCACCTTGTTCAGGGGCCGGTTCAGTCCCTCCAGCCACTCCTTAAACGTGTCCTGCAATTTATCTAGACTTATCGGTCCGTCTGCAAGAAAACAGCTTCGCATACAGCTCACCTATTTCCAATTCTTGTGGCCAAAACGCTACGCTTCAGATCCATCGATGCTATTCTTGAACTGCGTACTCACTATTAATTCAGATCTCGGAACTCCCTGATCTTCTCCCGGCAAAATTCCACCAGTCTCTCCCTAACCTCGAGGAACGTTGGGACTGGCTTCACCTGTACACCGTGGGTGCTGAAGTAGTCAGAGATCGAGCGCGTGTAAAGAAGCATATAGTCTGTACCAACGTTTATCTTAGCTATGCCGTGGCGAATTGCCTCCCGAATTTCCTCTTTTGGCGTACCTGATCCGCCATGGAGGACGAGGGGAACCTCAGTGAGAGACCTTATCTCCTTCAGCCGCTCGATATCGATTTTTGGCGGAAACTTGTAATGGCCATGGGCTGTTCCCACACATACAGCCAGAGCATCCACACCGGTTTGGGCCACAAACTCCCTGGCTTCACGAGGATCAGTCATCAGCTTCTGCATCTCAGCATAGGAGTCCGGAAGTTCGTCGCCGGTGGTCATGTGTCCGATTTCCCCTTCTACGCTCACTCCTACAGCATGAGCCAGTTGGCTCACCTGTTTGGTTATGGCCACATTACCCTCAAACGGCAGACTCGATCCATCGATCATAACGGAAGAAAACCCGCCCCGAATCGCTTGAACGATTTTATCCAGCGTCTTGGCATGATCGAGATGCAGGCTGATGGGAATATTGACCTTACTCGCTTCTACCCGCACAATCTCCCCGTACAGATCAGCCGAAATGTAAGAGTCGAGGTTTCCCTCGTACACGGCGACAATGACGGGACTCTGTTCCTCTTGAGCCGCTGTGATCACGGCTTGGATACTCTCCAAATTGGTTACATTAATAGCTGGAATGGCATAGTTGTTTCGCTGTGCATCCAACAACAGTTCTTTCATTGGCAATAGCACCGATGTTTTCCTCCAAACGTATAAATGTTATTAGTCTATCCTAAAGCGTATAGTCCCTTCATCGGCTTTAACAGAGCCATCTTGGGCGAGAATAGGTTTGACCCTGAGTGACTATGCGAGTTTGAGGTTTCCGCAGCGGATCCCGCGTTCCCTAAGAAACTCCTCAACTTCGTTCAACGTTGGCAGGGCCTCAATTCCACCCATGCGCGAGCATTTGATTGCCGCTACCGCATTGGCAAATACCACGGAGTCGTGCAAGGAAAAGCCTTGATAAAGGCCGTAGATGAACCCGCCTCGGAATGAGTCTCCCGCTCCTGTTGTATCAACAGCTTTCACACTAAACCCGGGAACCTTCTGGCTATCCTTAGGTGTGACTATCAGAGCCCCGTGTTCGCCACGAGTTAGGACAGCTACTTGAGAATCGTTTGTGAACATGGCCCTTGCAGCAGCTACTTGATCATCTATCCCGGTATAGGCCGTTGCAAAACGATCGGGCACAACCACGAAGTCTGCCAAGGCAAAGAACTCCGGAAGTCTCGGGTTCGTATCATGGGCGCTGATATCGATCGTAATAGTGATCCCCTTTTTCTTCGCTTCATGCGCTATCTTTAGGGCATCACTAAACCAGTTACCGTCAAGGTGCAGAATCCGACATCCCGTCAGGGAAGGGAGCTTTAGTGAGTACCCAGTTCGCTGCACGCCTCTATCATGTACTATGGTACGCCGCGCTTCTGCATCGACCATAACAAAACTGTATGCGGTAACACCACCGTTCACAGTTTGCACGTTGGTGCAATCTACCCCCACAGCCTGCAGTTGCTCCACCGCAAACTCGCCGAAATGGTCATCGCCGATGGCTGAGGTCAACTCCGCGCGGATGCCCAGTTTTGCAAGGGTCGCTAGCGCTATAGCGACCATTCCCCCTACTTCCGTGTTGGATCGCTCAGTGTATACCGTCCCATCTAGTTCAGGAATCGTCTCTACAAAGCACCGAAGATCTACTACTGTTTGCCCTAGACCAACTACCTTACCCACCGATACCGCCCCTTTCCCCCAAAAAAGTCCTTACTTCAACGCACCTACAGTTAGACCACGGACTAAGTATCTTTGTACGAATAACCCTGCTACGAAAATCGGGAGCATAATGAGAATAGCAGCGGCTGTCAACTCACCCCACAAGATCTGATGTTCTTGCACAAACATAGACGCGCCAATGGGCAGAGTCCGAACATTGCGTGCCGTTAAGATCAGCGCAAACAGATACTCATTCCAACACTGGATCAGAACCAGAATCGAAGTTGCAGCAATTCCGGGTGACGCCAGGGGCAAGATCACTTTCCAAAAAGCCCTATACCGGGAGCAACCGTCTACCAGAGCCGCCTCCTCCAGCTCCATCGGGAGGTTTTGGAAGAAGCCCATCAACATCCAGATACCAAAAGGTAGGTTAAACCCGGTATAGACCATGATGAGGCCTGGATAGGTATCGAGCATCCCATAAGTCCTAAATAGAATGAAAACAGGCAACACAATCGCCATTGGCGGTAGCATCCTGAATAGAAGCACGTACTTACCCATCTCCACGCCGCGAGCCTGGTAGCGAGTAACGCTGTATGCCCCCAAGGACCCAACCACCATAATCACTACGGTCGAAACCACGGCCACAACTATGCTGTCAAAAAAGTACTTACCAAATGGCTGTTTCTCGAAAACGTTCATGTAATTGCTCAGAGTGGGTTGGAAGATCCATTTCGGCGGCATCGCGAAAGCGTCAACATTGGACTTGATCGATGTGAGGAAGGTCCAAATCACCGGAAAAAGGCTTACAAGACACGCTCCGACGACGAGAAGGGCAAGAACAGCGGTGCTGACAATTTTAGCGTTCCTTCGGGACACCTAATCACCCCCAGTTTTCTAGGAATCGGTGGAGATGCGGCTTACTCTCAAAGCCAACCAAGTCAACAGGACGATGATGACTAGAATTATCTGCGCAATGCTAGCTGCTTCCCCGAGGCGGAACCAGCGAAATGCTATCCTATGCATGTGAACGTTCAGTGCTTCGGTAGCCGTACCCGGTCCTCCACCTGTCAAAACGTTGATCTTGTCAAAGATCTTAAACGAGTCGATGAGGCGGAAGGTAACTGCCACTAGGATTGGGCCGGACATGAAAGGCAGGGTCAAAAAGCGGAACACCTGAAGCCTTGAAGCCCCATCTACTCTGGCAGCCTCAAAAGGTTCCTGCGGTAAAGACTCTAGCCCCGCGAGTAATATGAGAAAGACAAACGGCGTCTGCTGCCAAACATCCGATATGATCAGGCTCCAGAAGGCCAACGTTTGGTCGCCCAACCATGGATACCTACCGAGACCAAGCACTGACATCAAGTAGTTGATTATGCCTATTTGGTAGTCTAGCATCAGCTTCCACATCAGGGCAACGACTACAGGAGTCAGCATCAAGGGTGTTAACAGACAGGCGATTACAATGGACCGTTTCTTGGCACCTTTGATGTTATAGACAAGCTGGGCTAAGAAAAATCCAAACACAAGCTCAAGTGCAGTTGAAATGCCGGAAAAAAGAATGGCCACCCGGAAGGAATTCCAGAATTCTGCACGAGTCAGCGTATGAAGGTAGTTCCGCAGTCCAACGAACGAAAAACCCGTCAGGAAGTTGAGCAAGGTTGCATTCGTAAAGCTTAGCCAAATGGAGTAGCCCAAGGGATAGACTACAACCGCAAGCAGAATGATGATGGTAGGAAGTAGTAAGAGGAAAAGAAACCGCTTCTCAATAAACCGGCTGAACCAATTGTGCTGCAAGCTCTTGTTGGAATGGGCCGGCATGGATACACCTCCCTGCGCAAACTGCAATTCGCATTGCGGAAGCCAAACAACCGAGAAAGACTCGGTTGTTTGGCTTCCCCCATTGTTAGTTGTAGTAGCCAGCCGCCTTCAGCAGTTCGGTTACTTGCTGTGCGGCGTCGTCCAGAGCTTCTTTGGGAGTGAGTTCGCCGACGAACACCCGCGAGTGAGCTACTTGGAGAATGTCGCTGATCTGGGCCCATTCAGGGATCGACGGTTTCGCCTTAGCATACTTCAGGGTCTCTGCAAGAATGGGCAACTCAGGCCGTACGCTAACAAACTCGGGGTTGCTCAGCACAGATTGGCGAGCGGGAGTTCCGCCAGCCAAGAGATATATTCTGGCTGCTTCTGTTCCGGTGACCCACTTGATGAAGTCCGCCGCAGCTTCCTTGTTCCTGGAGCTAGCGGGGATTCCCAAGCCCCAACCGTGGGTCAACGGTGTTCTTCTAATGGTGCCATCAGGCTGCCTTACACCGGGAATCAAAGTGACACCCAGGTTATTGGCTACCCTCGGAGACCTCTCAGGATCCATGAAGATAACGGTGTCCGAGTTCCAGTGCTGGAGAAAAGCAGACTTTTCTTGCCTAAAGGACTCGATTACACCTGCGGCATCGAGGGACGCTACGTCTGGCGGAACAACGCCCCACTCGAGGAACAAGCCGGAGTGGAATTCGAGAGCCGCTACACCAATCTCGTCGTTGAACCGCGGTCTCCAGTTTTCGTCAAACAGCTCGCCACCCATGGCCCACAGAATCTGGAACCATTCGGCGATAGGAGATTCACTGCCACGCATTCCCCTTACGTTTGTCCCGTATTCCGTAGGAGAATCGGGGTTGTACTTCTTGGTAAATTGCTTGGCCAACTCCAAGTACTCGTCGTAGGTTTCTGGAACTTGAGTCTCATCTAGGAACTTCGTGTTGTAATGGAACAACCATGTGCTAACGTCTGTAGGTAGACCGTAGATCTCGCCTTTGTAGCTAAAGGCATCAATCATTGCCGGGTAGAAGTCGTCAAGGTCCATGGACTCATCGCTGTGCAGGTAGTCGCTCATGGGCGCAAGCAAACCGGCGGATGCCCAAGCGGCAGCATAGTCACTCATGTATAAAATTACGTCTACATCAGTTCCCGCCATCAAGGAAATGGCTTGTCTTTCGAAGTATCCATCTCGACCGGCCTCATCGATGACGACTTTGTTACCTGTGATACGCTCATATTCAGGGACAACAGCCTTAATGGCGTCTCCCTCGGGGCCAACTCTTGTCATAACTACAATGGTAGTCGGAGCAGCAAAGAGCGGCATGCTAACCAAAGAGACTAGCAACAACGAAAGGAAAACCATTCTGGTCAGTCTTCTTGTCACGTCGAACCCTCCATTCAGTATTTTACAATTCTACTTCTCGCTCCCAACCTCAGTGAACCAGGACGACTCGTAGCGCTTTCACCCCCTCTAGTTTTAGTTTAAACAGCGAGCATTGAAGACTCTGGCACAAACAACACAAACGCAAACACATGGTAACACCTGTTACGTATTTTCTGATTTAGTATAACGAAGATTTTTGCGCTTGTCAATGATTTTTTGCTCAAACCAATAAACTGTCCGCGGTAAGTGTCCTAACTGTCCCCATAGACAGCACCAAACATGGCTGTCCCATTAGCGAAAAACGCTGCTAAACACGGAGGGATGAGCTCTCCCGTCCGCGGCCTGTCTGAACTCGCAGTCGCAGTCGTCCACACTCTTTGTTGCCCATCACAACAAACTGCCCGTGTTATGTTGACACAAACTGTAAATTCGGCTATACTATCCTCAAGCCTTTGTTAACACGTGTTATCATTGGCTAATCATTAAGAAAAGGAGCACTATAATGAACCAGTTTTACTTGCCTACACAGATCGTAGCAGGAGAGGGCAGTCTAGCGCTTTTAGGAAGTCATGCACGCTCTTTCGGTTCGCGCGCATTGGTCGTATGCGGCAAACGCTTTCTTCGTGGAAGTGGACACCTGAACAAGATACAACAAAGCTTGGCTGAGTCTGGAGTCAGTTACACTATCTTTGATGAGGTCACTCCTGACCCGACGGCAGCAATCGTTGAGCGAGGGATCGCAGCGGCCCGTACGTTTCAAACCGACGTGGTCATTGGAATAGGCGGCGGCAGTGCCATGGACGTTGCTAAAGCTGTCGCGTCGGCCGCTAACGAATCATTGTCCATCGAAGAACTGATAGACCAAGGATTGTCCAGAAAGGGACTTCCCTGCATCTGCATCCCCACAACTTCAGGAACTGGCTCCGAAGTAACAGGCATCTCGGTGCTCACTATCCCGGCTGCCCAGAGAAAAACGGCGCTGCGCGGGGTTCACAACTTCCCGAACGTAGCGATTATCGACCCCGTGTTAACCTACTCTCTCCCTCCCCAACTCACCGCAATTACTGGCGTGGATGCCTTGACGCACGCCATTGAAGCGTATCTTTCTGCCCGTGCCACAGCCTTTTCGGATGCGGTCGCGGAACGTGCGATTCAGATGATCGGCAATTCCCTGCTTACGGTGTTTGCCAACCCCTCCGACCGCCAAGCCCGCTCTGATATGGCCATGGCCAGCTGTCTAGCCGGGATAGCTATTTCTCAAGCAGGCACGGGCGGAGCCCACGGGATTGGCATGAGTCTAGGCGGCTTGTTCAACGTTCCACATGGTATGGCTGTGGGCAGCGTACTTCCCCACATTTTGAGGTTCAATGCACGCTGCTGTCAGAAAAAGCTTAGTAGAATCGCCACTCTGTTGGGCCATGCCTCATCTGATCACACCGCGGATGGTGCAACCGCCGCCATAAAGATCATCGTAGATCTTCTGGAGAAGCTCGAACTGCCAACAAGCTTGGCTCACCTAGGCTTGAGCCCTAGTGACCAAGAGAGGCTCCTCGAAGACACATTGAGCCAAAAAGCATGGGCCACCAATCCACGCACCGCATCGAGACAGGACGTTCAAACGCTCATATCAGAGCTGGTTCGGGATTAACCGGAGCTCACTACAAACTAATCACCAACGGATGTTGGGGGGAGGCTGCCTATGAGCAGAGTAACGAGCGAAGACGTGGCGCGCTTGGCGGGAGTGTCCCGCACTACGGTTTCCTTCGTGCTTAACAACAAACCTGATGCGCGCATCTCGGAAACTACCAGAGCAAAGGTTCTGCAAGCAGCTGCGAAACTCGGCTACTTGCCCAACAGAATTGCGCAGAGCCTGAAGACGAATCGCACCGGCGTTATCGGTCTCGTTCTGCCGACCATCTCTAACTCGTTCTTTCCGTTGATTGCCCAAGGAGTGGAAGATACAGCCTGGAAGCATGGCTATGCCACCCTAATCTGCAGCAGCTCCCGCAACCCGGTCAAGGAGGAGTCATATATCACAGCCCTCGCCTCCAGAAGGGTAGATGGTGTGATCCTGGCGCCGGTGAGCGGTTCCGCAAGACACCTGGAGCCTCTAACTCGTTCGGAGACTCCCATCGTATCCCTGGACAGGAAATTGTCCGACTCGAATATCGATTGTGTTCGAGTCAATGACATGGAGGGCGGAGAAATGGCAGTCAGTTATCTGCTCTCCTTGGGACACCGCAATATTGGTTTCATTTCCAGCCCTACAACGGTCACTAGCAGGCAGGACCGCTTGTTAGGTTACCGAAAGGCACTAGAAAAGGCGAGGATACCATACGACAAACGACGCGTTCTAGTCTACGAAGGAGAAGAGGATGAGTGCCTAGATGTAACCTATGAGTTTCAAGTTGGACTGGCTTTAGGGAAGCGACTACTTGAAGACAACCCGGAGACAACCGCGATATTTGCCGCCAACGACATGATCGCTATCGGTGCAATCAAGGCGATTCAAGCGTTGGGTTTATCCGTCCCCGACGATGTCTCGGTAATCGGTTTTGACGATGTCCCCATAGCCCAGATGTGCATACCTCCCCTGACAACCTTGGCGCAGCCGAAGTACGAAATAGGAAAGGCTGCAACGGAAATGCTGATCACCCGCGTCGAACAAGGCGCGAACTTCGATTATGTTGGCACAAAGCTCTTCAGTCCGAAACTGGTTGAGCGAGAAAGCTGCAGACCGCCAAACCGGAGGCTTTAGTTTAGAGCACAATGAGCAGATCTCTAGGCCCAGCAGACCCCGCTGGGCCTAGTTTTCGATCATCTCTGGAATCCTCTACTCCGTCTCGATACCCAAGGCCCGCAGATGTCGGCCGATATGGGCAACTAGGTACCGTTCGTAGACGTCTTCGTGAGATCTGAGGACCGCGAAAACCCGCTCACCCAGTACAGGATCAGCCAGGATAAACCCGTAAGTGATATGCAGCAACTGCCGAGCGTGATCATGATCAAGGAGACCAGGAAGCTCTGCGTCGGATAGGCTGTCCAAAGACGGAACGGCACCGATATTCAGGCGAACTTTGTAAAATGCGCGAGCTTGATCTACTGTGTCCAGGGCCTTCCGATGCATCATGCGATATAGCGCCGGCTCTTGGGAGGCAATCACCCGAACGGCTTCGAGCCAGTTAGTGCCTGCCGTCTTGATATGGTAGCCACTGCTGCTGGCATGCTTGCCGATCGCGGGAAAAATGCTAAACTTGTCGCTTCCCGAATGGATGCTCAGTCTGTAACCAAAATGCCGGGCAATCTTCGTATGGAGCCCAAACTCTTCCTCGAACTGCTGGTGATCACCAACGTAATCGATCCCTTTTTCGAACGAGCCACAGAAGCGTGGGGCCAAGGAAGTCACCTCAACGCCCCTTCTTCGCAACTCACTGGCTACAAAAAAGTGATCTTGCGGACTAGTGGGCGTAGCAACTTCGTCAATACTGTTTTCAAAATCTATGGGCCGCGCCTGCCGAGCAATCACAGTCTCATAGACCATGGCTATGAAATCCAAAGTCCGGTAATACGTGAGCACCATGCGGTGAAACTGCACGTCGCCCATATCAACAAAAGCACCGTCGCTCAGTTCGTAGCGACGCTCCCGGTACAGCTCTGCAAAGAGTCCTCGCAGGTCACCCGGAAGCTCGCCATAGCGCCTCTCAACCTCCGAATCTGCCAGATGGGCCACTTCATCGTCAATATGCTCTGAGCAGTCAAGAGTAATCATGCTGAATCCCAGATCCAACGCTGCCTGGATGTGTTCTACTTTCTTGAGATGATCTCCGTCCGCGCCATAGCCCGCTTGGTATCCCTCTTGAAAGACTGCCCAAGTAGCCGCATCCAGCACATCCTGATATGTGCGCTGAGTCAGATCCAGTTCCCGCATGGACTGCTGGGCTAAGACGGGACGTACTCGAGTATGGCGGATGGCCTTTATGTGCCCTGGTGAAGCCAATCCTAGGCGATCGCCCAGACCCATGGAAATGCCTTCTCTCCCGAACGCCTGCGGGGCTGTCCAAGGCACAACCGATCTCAGCACCTTCGCATTCTGGCTGGTGAGTTGAGCCATGTGGACTGTAAACTGCCCCATGGTGGTCTTGCTCTCAGCCGCAAATGGAGTGTTGGCGCCTTTTGTCACGATTACTAGTAGTTTCTCCAGCTGGTCTCGGACCAAGAACAGCAACTGGCCATCCAAGAACTGAACAGAAGCGCCGTACACACCGGGCACTTGGCCGCTTCGTAGCCCTTCCGCTAAGGACGGAAGGTCGGCTGCCCGTTCAACTTCCTGCCTCCAAGTCTTCAACAGACACTCCTCCTCAAACGCGGCATCTTTCTAGTTAACGACGCAATCAGCTAAAGTCCGTTTCGAGTCCCGTTAGCCCAGCAGGACTCTTCGGCAGGCTTGGGAGACTCCCAACCAGAGGACTGATGTCCAGCTAGCGGCCTACGAAAGATCGAAAGTTGCCTTGAAACAGATGGGCAATGTCCCTTTCCAGCTCCTCTTCGGTTAACTCCCAGCCGGACGCCAGAAGATCCTCATACTTACCCAGCAGTACTCGGCCAATGATCTCTCTGGCATGTTCCCATTTATAGACCAGATGTTCTAAGACCCTGGCGTCGGAATGCTGGGGGATGAAGGACAATCCCAGGGTCTCTAGGCGCATGGCTGTAATCTCCTCCACCAAACTTGGGTTGTTGAGGAACCACCAGCAACCAAACACCATCAGATTCCTGTATTTGCGCGCCGCTACGGCCAGTTCATGCTGATTCTCCCGAGAGAGCATGGTCACGAGGAACTTGTTGTGAGGATACTCGCTACACAATTCTTCCACGACTCGAATGTCGGCTTTTCCTACAGAATCGCCTGCCAATCCAAGCTGCTTGTTCCCCAGCTTCTTCACGCCGATCATCATGGCGAACGGAACGCCAAGTTCGCGGGACACAGGCAAGAGGCACTCTTTAACTATCCTGACCATCACAGTATCCCCAGCGACGCTAAAGGTTGGCGGGAGCGATGCCGCCATGTAGAGAGCATCCATCCGACGGACCCAATCCTCTAGAAACCTGCGCACCTCCGCAGCGGACTGTCCGCTGAAATCCGCGGTGACGTCATAGCCTTCCCCCTGCAGAACCTTGACCGCCTCGGCAAAGTTGACCAAGAGCGGATCGATCCGCAGCGCTGACCTGAACCGCGCATCCGGCTCGACTCCTCGCTTCCAGATCGCTCTTTCCTGCGGATCAAACGGGTCATTGGTCATGACAGCCTCTTTCACACCGGCTAACCTGAACACATTGCCTATGTGTTCACCCAGCGATAGTCCTCTAAAATGCTGGCGGTAGTCTTCCAGTGAACGCGCAGATACATCGAGCCCCAGACGCTGGAGAATGGTCAGCACGCCACGCTGGGCTTCGCTGACAGGTGAGCGCTCCAAGAACAGAGTCTGCCACACCAGATCAGCCTGCTCCGCTTTGGGCAGCTGGAAGAACTGTTCATAGTCCATGGAGCTGTAGCGAAAGTACTCGGCGATCAGATAGTGATAGGTCAGTATCTCATCTATGCCCCACAGCAATAGGCCATCAAACGATGCCGGGAAGAGATGCGTATGCACATCTAACACTTGAACACTTGCTAACTTCTCGTCGATTTTTGCTTTTAGTTGCTCTTGCGTAATAAGCATGGTTACCCCCTAGTTTCTCGTAGGCTATTCGAGCAGTTCCCTGAACACAAGAGTCGCTGCTCCGATCGTTACAGAATCGGCCCCCAGTCCAACCGGCTCAATGCGAAGCGCCGGTTTCACAATGTCCAATACCCGTGCTTGTACGATTTCCCTAATGCTCGGCAGCAAGTAGTCAATGACTGGAAGAATGTCACCGCCGATCAGTACCTTTTCGGGACTCAACATGTTGATCGCATTGGCTATGGCCAGGCCCAAGTAACTAGCCGCTTCCTCCCACACGTGGCGCGCCAAGGGGTGATCGCAGCGTGTAGCATAGACCAAATGCTCAAACGTCATCTGATCGGGATCCGCACCCGTCAGTTCCAACAGACTACGGCCAATACCCCCTTTTAGGATAACCCTCAGCTTACGCAACACGGCCTTAATGGAAGCTTCCGTTTCTAGGCACCCGTAGTTGCCACAATTGCACAACACACCGTCGGAGACCACTGTGGTATGCCCTATTTCCCCAGCGCCGAACTGTGCGCCGGCGAAGAGTTGACTGTTGAGAATGATCCCGGAACCGATAGCTTCTCCTACCTTGACGGCAAGGAGGTGCTGCAGACCCCTTCCGCTACCAAACCAGTATTCTCCAAGGGCCATGGCGCGGGCATTGTTCTCTATACGCACTGGTAGGCCGCAATGTTCCTCTATGAGCGCAGCCAGAGGTAGATCCCGCCATCTAAACGCTGGAGCAAAAAGGCTAATGCCGCGGGTGCTGTCCACCATGCCGTGCACCGCTACTCCTACTCCCACAGGGTTTGTTACCCGTTCCCCCGCCCGGTTCAGAAGCTCATTAACGACGCGGTAGGTGTTCTCAAGGACAGCATCCTGGGAGGTATCTGGTCCGAAATCTACTTCGATTCTGTCCATGACCCGTGCCCCAAGATTGACCAATACGCCGGCGACAAAGGTTGATTCCACAGCCACACCAACCGCATGCACGGCATCATCGACGAGACTCAGAACAATGGGCTTACGCCCTAGTTCATTGTGGCCCTCTCCGCCTTCCCGCAGTAATCCCTCCTCAATCAGCGACGCCACAATTCGGGTGATCGTAGAGGGATGCAGGCCAGTCCTGCGCGCCAAATCGGCCCGGGAGATGCCTTCCTCTTCTCTAACCAGGCGAAGAATCAGTCTCGGATTGGGCTCCTGTAACAGAGGTAGACGCTCGAGAATACCCAATACAGTCATCTTCCTCTCAAACTGGCATACATTGCACAGTCATAACAATTTATTGTTGCGTACAACATATTCCACTCGGGTCCAGGCAATTCCTCCCTCGGAAAAAAGAGGAATATTTCGCAAGTTCTTGCGCTCAACATAGAGGGCACACATCATATTAGTTGCTTTGCGCAATTCTTTTCCTACTTCTACCTTGGATACGATCCTCTGCAAGCAGGAATGCATCGCCTTCCACACCGGGGTCACTAGCGCCGACTCCGGTAGATAGATTCGAGTGTTGGGGGCAATCCCCGTAAAGAGGAAAATGATACACGATCCAGAAGTAAGGGACCTAGCGGGAACTAGACCTGTAAGCAGGAGAATAACGATCAGTCCGGGCCGGGATTGGCGAACACTCTATGGGAAAGGTGGAGAGCGGTGCTTCTTGGAGTGACAAACATGACTTTTGTCTACCGTCCGATTCTGGAAGCAGTGGAGATCATCGCCCGGTGCGGCTTTGACTGCGTGGAGAT
>LSQX01249629.1_pt2 | contig 13084 bp, 10 predicted proteins | sample 654561 | NCBI WGS metagenome assembly LSQX01 (sample SAMN04489861, study PRJNA283612) | anaerobic digester metagenome | isolation source: 4 biogas reactors fed with cattle manure at either 37C or 55C with and... | place: Denmark: Kongens Lyngby | collected 2014 | reverse complement strand
CTCGCCGCCTGCGGAGCAAAAGAGGCGGCTGTTCCCGCCGCGGAAGCTCTTCCTGCGGAAGCGCCCCCTGCGGAATCTCCGCCCGCGGAAACTCCGCCCGAGGCACTGCCTGCCGAACCGGCGCAGGAGCCTGCGGCCGATGCAGCCATAGGCGGTTCCGAGACCTTTGAATGCCGCATATACTGAAAACCTACGGCACCGAGCTTGACAACTCCTACCATTTGATTCCGCCCTGCCTTATCGACTTTGTCGGCATGGAAGAGTTTGTAAAATGGTCGGAAACCTTCAAAAACGACCCGGAGGGATACAATGTCTCCCGCTTCGTCTCCGACTTCAAAGTCCCGAAAGATACATTTGAATTCATACTCAAATATTTCGGAGCCGAGAAATATTACTTCGACCGGAACGCCGACGCCGTATACGACGGAACTGCGGATGAGTATTACAGCGACAAAAACCGCGGCGAGCGGCTGAGAATCCATTTCCTGAACAATTTCATTTACTGCCTCAAATCCAACCTTATAACCTATGTAACCGAAAACAAGCCGGACGCCTGTCAGGCGTGGTGCGCGCGTCAGAACGATACCCGCGAATGGCTCCGCGACCCGGTACCCGAGGGAATAAGCGAAGAATTCTTAGTCTTCGACGGTCAGCCCTCCCGCTGGGACATCGCGCCGTTCATCGCCGAATTCGGCATTGAAAAAGCGGAAGTCGAAAAGTTGACGGCACTGTTTTCTTCAAACATCGACACCGGTCAGTCGCTTAAAATCGACGAGCTTTTCGCCGACGTCGCCTCCGGAAATTTCAAAGCGGACGAGGATTACATCTTGAGTGTTGTGCCGGATATGCCGGCTGAAATCGACCCGAATTCGGGCGAAGCGCCGTCTGCGGAAGTTCACGGCGAAGCTGCGGCAGAGGCTCCTGCAGCCGAGGCAGCTCCGCTCGCACCGTAAATCGATAAATCATTACTTACCAGGACTTAGCCAAAGTCCCGGGTTTTTATCGGTTTCAGCTGTATTGCCCTTATCCCCGCCGCGCCCCGTACCACAGCCGCGCCGCGTGATACGCCGCTTCATAGAGATCGCCTTTTGCGCGTCCGGCAAGCTCTTCCGGGCGGACGGCGCCGCGCTGGGAGCAAAGCACTGAAGTTACGCCGTATTCCGACAGCAATTCCGGCGGGAGAATATCAACAGATCCGGCGATTACGAGTACCGGAACGCCCGCCGCTTTCGCCCTTGCCGCCGCCGCGCCGACCGCCTTTCCGTTGAGGCTGGTGTGGTCGAATTTCCCTTCTCCGGTCACTACAAGCGCAGCTTCTTTCAGCAGTCCGTCAAAATCGGCGGCGTCAAGCACCACCTCGGCGCCCGGGCGAAGCCGTCCGCCCAAAAACACCGCCGCCCCCGCGCCCGCCCCGCCTGCGGCGCCCCCGCCTTCAAGCTCAAGTATATCGGCGGAGCAAAGCCCGGATTCCACCCAAAGCGCGGCGAGATGCCGCAGTCCTCTGTCAAGCCGCTCCACCATCGCCGCGTCCGCGCCTTTCTGCGGCGCGAAGTTCGCCGACGCTCCCCGCGCCCCCGCCATCGGGAATTTAACGTCGCACATGACGTCGACGTCAGTCCCGGCAAGCCGGGAATCAAGCCCGGAGAGATCGATTTTCGCGATATCCGAAAGACTGCCGCCTGTGGGAATGAAGCTTCTGCCGTCTTTGTCGGTGAAAACGGCGCCCAATGCCGCCGCCATCCCTGCGCCGCCGTCGTTTGTCGCGCTGCCGCCGAGGGTGAGTATCAGCCGCTTTGCCCCGAAATCGAGCGCGGCTTTGATAAGCTCCCCGACGCCGTATGTCGTCGCGAGTTCCGGGTTTCGCCGCTCGCTTTGGGTAAGCGCCGCGGCGGCGGCGAGTTCGACAACGCCGGCAATGCCGTCTTCCGCGTCCAGAATTCCGAAAAATCCCTTTACCCGCTGTCCCGTCGGCTCTCCTTTGAGCGATATTAGGGCGTCGGGGCCGCAGACATCCTTATAAATCAGCTTTGCGCCGAGGGCGGCGGTCGTTCCCTCTCCGCCGTCTGCCATAATAAGGCGGCTGAAGCGCGGCGGTGAAGCGCCGATGTCGCAAGCAGCGGATTTGAACGCCTCCGCGATAATCTCCCCCGCATCGGCGGAAGATATTGTCCCCTTGAACGAATCGGGGGCTATGATAATTAATTCTGATGACTTCATTAATTTTTCCTTTCGCGCTTGACACGGCGCTTTCGGTGTGGTATCATTAAGATGACGAAACAGGTGTATTATTGAACATATAATAAGGATATACAAAATGACCGATATATTGGAAATCTCCGCGCTGTCGGCGGAACAGCTTTCAAAAATCGAGCGGCTGCGGGAAGCGGCGCTTCACTCCGGCTTTGACACATCGGAATATTGGTATCTTTTCTGGAAGAGTTTCCGGGAAAACAGCTGGACGGTCGGGCTTCAGACGCGGTACGCAAAGGCATTAAGCTATATATTCGAAAACGTCGAAATCGCCCTCGACCCGAACGACCTCATCCCGGGGCGGATAAGCTCAAGGAAGCTGACCGAAGCGGAGGAAGAGGAATACAAGCTGCTGCGCGAATGGACGATGGCGGGCGGCGCCGCTCCGGTCGGGCAGGAGTCGCACATGGCTGTCGATTACGAGCTTCTGATGAAAGAAGGCCTCTGCGGAATAGCCGAAAAAATCGACCGGCATCTCACCGCTCTTGATTTAAATACGCCGGAAGGACTTGCAAAGCAGGAGTTTTTTGGTGCGGCGAAAAAATGCCTTGACGCCGTCGTAAACTTCGCCCACCGCTACGCCGACGCGGCGAGAGAGCTGGCAAAAACCGCCTCCGGCGACGACAAAGCCGAGCTTGAACTCATCGCCGACGACCTTCAAAGAGTGCCGGAATACCCGCCGGAGAGCTTTCTTCAGGCGGTAAGATCGGCGCATTTCGTGACTTTCTGCCTTACGATGAAGCCGCTGAAGCACGTTTCGAGCCAGTATCAGCTCGGCCGCCCCGACAGATATCTATACCCCTTTTACGAGCGGGATATCAAATCCGGCAGGCTCACCCCCGCCCGCGCGCGGCTTATCTGCGACGCGCTTGCGATATCCATCAACCGCCGGGTGCCGCACGGCCTCAGCTGCGGCTACATGGTCGGCGGAAGACGCCCCGACGGCTCTGTCGTTTCAAACGACCTTACCCGGCTTCTGATGAACGCCGTCGCCGATACACGGCTTGTCTATCCGTCCGTCGGATTCTGCGTCTGCGCCGACGGAGAGGCGACGCCGGACGAAGACATCAATCTCGCCTGCAAAATCCTCGCCTCCGGCCGCTCGCATCCGGCTTTCTTCAACGACGACGTCATCCGCCGCGGGCTTATGATGTACGGCGTTTCGGAGGAGGAAAGCTGCCTTTACATCCATTCGACCTGCGTCGAGATAACTCCGGCAAACTCATCCAACGTCTGGGTTGCAAGCCCTTATCACAATCTGGTTCAGACGCTGCTCGACACCCTCAAAGACAGGGACTTCGGCTCAACCGAGGAGATTTTAGGCGAGTTTTACCTTCAGCTTGCAAACCGCATCCGGCAGGGCTGGAGAAACGAGTGCCTCAACCGCTATGAGCGGACGCTGAGCTGCGACCCGCTGCTTTCCTGCTTTGTGAACGACTGTCTTGCCGAAGGCGTCGACATCGAGCGGGGCGGGGCGAGATACAACTGGATAATGCCCTCTTTTGTCGGGCTTTCCAACGTCTGCGACGCCCTCGCCGCTATTGAGGAGCTGGTATTCGGGCAGAAACGGCTGACGCTCGGCGAGATAAAAGCCGCCTGCGCCGCCGACTTCAAGGGAGCGGAAGAAATCAAAGAGCTGCTGCTATCGGCGCCGAAATACGGCAACGACGACGACACAGTCGACAGACGGGCGCTCGAAATCTCCGATTTCATCAAAAAAGAGTGCGAAAAATATTCAACGCCGCTTAAAAACGGCCGCCTCGTCCCCTCGATGTTCTGCTGGATAATGCACGACTACTTCGGTCAGGCGACCGGCGCTTCCCCCGACGGCCGAAACGCGGGATTCCCGCTCGGCGACGGCTCGGGACCGGCGCAGGGGAGGGAGAGAAAAGGCCCGACCGCGTCTCTGATTTCAAGCACCAAATGGGACCACGCGCCGTTCATCGGCGGAGTTGCCGTCAATATCAAATTCTCGAAAAGCCTGCTTTCCGACAACGCAGTCCCGCTGCTCGCCGCCCTTGCCAGGGGCTACCTGAAACGCGGCGGATTTGAGCTGCAGATAAACGTGACCGACAGAGCGCTGCTGCTCGACGCGGTTAAAAACCCGCAGAACCACCGCGACTTAGTCGTACGGATAGGCGGGTACAGCGACTATTTCGTCACCCTCTCAAAGACAATGCAGGCGGAAGTGCTCGCAAGAACCGAACATCAGATATAAAAGAATTAAAGCATATAAAAACAAAGCCGCGCCGGGAGATATTTCCGATGCGGCTTTTTAAGCTTATTCGACGAAGAAGCTGCGGTAGTTGTCCGCGACGAGTTCATGCGCGTTCCAGCCGCCTTCGTCCTTTACGGGAGTTCCGAGCAGCTCAAGCATTACCTTCTTCGGGTCGCACCAGGTGGTTATCATCAGTCCCTTGATGTGTCCGCGGTCGCGGGAGACGGCGTAATCGGCGAAAGCGTGGGCGTTGGCACGGTAGCGCCACGGGCAGAGGATGATTTCATAGCCGTGGTCGGCAAAGACGTCGACGGACGGATATTTCTCCATCATTTCGTAATGCCAGTCGCAGATGATGATGTCTTTCGGCAGCATATCTATCGCCAAGTCAGTTCCGTTGTTCGAAGCCTCCCAGCCGCCGTAGCCGGTTTCATCGCCGTTCAGCAGGCGGTCGCCCCACATCATCGTCTTTATCCCGCGCTCGGCGAGATGCTCGTAAAGCGAATTTATCCAGCCGGCGAACAGCTCGGCGTTGGACTTTTTGCGGCAGAGGGGACATTTGCCGATTTCAAACACCTCGTCGCAGCCGATATGCATCGTCGATGCGCCGAAAGCGTCGCACATTTCGTCCATAAGGTTGCAGACGATGTTTAGGCACTCGCCGTTCGACGGGCAGAGGCTGCGGCAGTATTCGACGGTGTCGAGGTCGGGAGTTTCGTCGAATTCCGGATGCCCCCGGAGCAGTCCGTCCATGCTCTCGCGGCTTTTTCCCGACTGATGCCCCATTAAGTTCATCTTCGGTATCAGCTCGATTCCGGCGTCGGAGCAGATTTTCTTTATCCGCCGGGCGTCTTCGTAGCTTAAGGGGTTGTCGGCGCGGCATTCGGGGTGCGAATCGAAGGCGTAGCGATAGCGGGTAAGCAGCACGAGGGTGTTTATACCGTCCTTTTGAAGCCGCTCGTTTACGAATCTTTCGAACAGGCCGATATCGCCGCTCTGCGGCGCGCCGAGGCAGATTCCTTTCAATGGCCAGGGATAGCTGTACATTTCAATACCTCCGTTTAAAAGCTGCGGGTGGATTCTCGTTTATCTCAGTTTTGGTTTTTCAGGCTCCAGAGACCGAGCGCCGGGTTCGGGATATAATAGATAAGCTCGCCGTCGACTTCGTTGTATCCGATTTTCAGCTTCGCCGGGTCGTATTTTTTAATCGTCTCCTCGTAATCCATCCATCCGAAGCTGACCCCGCGGACGGCTTCCTCGGTCAGGTTCTCCGGCTTTGTGCAGTAGGTTATGTTGAAGCGGCCGTCGGAGCTGCCGTGGATAAGATGCGCCGCGACGGACATATTCGCAAGCAGGTCTTTGTTATTCTCGTCTTTTACCAAATCAAGCACGTTTTCCCGGCCGACATAGCCGTATTTGCGGATAAGCCGGTCGTTTTCGTCGTCTTCGCCGAATTTAATGACGCCGGGCGCAAGCACGATAAGCTCCCCGTCGTCGGCAATCGCCATCCGGGTGCGGTAAACCGCCTTGTTGCCGAGCCATGTCGACTTGAACTCGCGCGGGTCGAGGAAAACGACGGCTTTTTTTATCGGCTCGTCAAGCGCGATGAGGTTATATCCCTGACTGTCCTTTACCGCCGCCTCAAAATATTCGCGGCCGCGGCCGATATAAAGCCCGTGGATGAAGACGTCGTCGCCGACGTTTGTCGTCGTGGTAAGGACGTATAAAACCGGGACATCCGAGAGAAAATGCGTCTCGGCGTAGTCAAACACCTTTCTTACCGGCGAAAAATCCCGCCCCATTATCCGCTCAAGGCCGTAAAACGCGCCGAGCATATGGGAGGAGTTTATCATCGAAGCGCCGCCGCAGCCGACGAAGATATTCTTCGAGTAGTTCGCCATGCCGACGACTTCGTGCGGCACGACCTGCCCCATCGAGATGATAAGTCCGTATTCGCCGGAAACGATATGCTTGTTGACTTCGACTTCGATGGGATTGTCGACAAGCCCTTCCGACACTTCTTTTACAAATTCCGCCGGGACTTCGCCCAGCTTTACGACGTCATCCCTCCAGCGGTGGACTATGATTCTATCCATCGGCACGACGCCCAAAAAGAAGTCTTCGACTTCCGCCTCAGTCATCGGAACGTGCGTTCCCAGCGCCGGCATAACCCGGCACTCAACTCCCTGCGATTCAAGCCAGGAGTAATATTCGGCGCAGATAAGCCCCGCGCCGCTGTAAAGGCGGGTATAGTCGGGCGGCAGCAGCAGCGCTTTTTTCGGAAGGTCGCCCGGCAGCGATTCTATCAGCGCTTTGCGTATCTCCTCGCGGGAAAGCCCCTCTTTGCTTCTGAGTATCATGAAATCCTCCTTATGTCAATCGGACTGCCGTCGGCATTTCGTCCGGCTTATATTTCGTTAATTAAGTTTCGGTTTCAAACATCGTCCGCGCAAGCTCATACGCGAACAGCAGATGCATCTCGCGGGACGGGTGGTTCAAAAGGTTCGAAAGCAGCGCCGTCGTGTCAACTCCGCCCCGGCGCAGCGACATCCATCTTTCGTAGCAGTCGCAGAGGACGGCTCCCTCCGCCGCGGCGGTTTCGCGGGCGCAGTTCATGTAAAGATCAAGGACGCCGCCGTTCTGGAGCGCGGCGAATTTTTCGGCTATCTCCCGCTGCGTCTTGCTCAAAAGCCGCTTGTGAACGTAGTAATTCATCGGCTGCGGCGTCATGACAATGACTTCGCTCCCCGCGGCTTTGATGGCGCGGATAAGTCCGGTCATCGCTTCGCGGTAATTGCCGAGATTTTCCGGTCCGCCGTTTACGTCGTTGAGTCCGTAGCAGATAACAGTCAAATCCGGCTTATACGGAATCAGATCGCGGTAAACCCGCCGCAGGCCTCCCGGCGCCGAGTCGCCGTTTATCGCGGCGTTGACTATGTTGAGCTGCCCGTGGGGGTAAAGCGTCATCAGCATCTTGCGCAAAATCGACGCATAGTTGTTCTCGGTGTCGTAAACGGCTTCGATGCCGCCGTCCGAGTGGTCGAGCACTTCAAAACAGCCGTTTGATACGCTGTCGCCGATGATGCCGAGGACGGCGGGGCGGGCGCCGTAAGCATCCGCCGACTTTATCGCAAGCAAAGACAAAAAATTCATCATGATATATGGTTACCCGTTCTGTTATTATATGCGGCAGAGCCCGCCGCAGTTTGTGTTTTTCCTTAAGTTATACCAATTATACATCTTATATTTCTTTTTGTCAACCGCCTTATTGACAAAAGCCGGGGTATGCTGTATAATTAGAATCAAAGAAAGACGGAGGTTTTTTTATGTCAAACCTTTTATATATTCTCGCAGGCGTTGATGAAAAAGCGGGCGGCGGCGTGCTGCTCTGCCGGACGGACGGCGGACTTCCCGAAAAGGTAAAGCTGTTCCCGCTTACAGGCCCGATGTATATGGAGCTTTCCGGCGGACGGCTCGATGTCGTCTTCCGGCGCGGCGGCGGGACGGTCGGCGTCTTCGGCGACGTTGTATCCGAATCATTCTATACTTATGCCGAATCAGCTCCCGACGGCGAGCTTTCCGACTTTTCCCCGCCGGTGTCCTGCGAAGGGACTTCCGGATGCCACATTACCCGCAGCGGCGGCGACGTTTATGTCGCAAATTACGGCTCCGGCTCTGCCGTGAAGCTAAGTCCCGATGAGTGCGGCGAATACCATGTGACCGCAAGGGTGAAACACGCCGGGAGCGGACCATTTGTCGGGAGGCAGGAGAAGGCGCATCTGCATCAGGTTATCTTCACCCCCGACGGTGAGCAGATCTGCGCCGTCGACCTCGGCATTGATAAAGTGGTCTTATATGACCGCGACCTGCGGCTGCAGAGCTTCGTTTCGCTGCCGCCGAGATCGGGAGCGCGGCATATGATTTTCAGTCCGGACGGAAAGGCCGCGTATACGATAAACGAGCTTGACAGCACCGTCCACCGCCTTTCCTACGACGGACGGCGGCTGAAATACGTCGCAAGCTGCGACCTGCTTGAACCGGGACACGACATGGCTTACCGCGACCTCTGCACCGGCGCGGCAATAAGGTTTTCTCCCTGCGGAAACTATCTTTACACCTGCGTCCGCTATGACAACTCAATTCAAGTCTTCGCCCGCAACTCGGACAACAGCCTTACAAAGCTGCAACACATACCCTGCGGCGGCGACTGGCCGAGAGATATCAATATCTCACCCGACGGAAAGCTGCTCCTTTCGGCAAACGAGCGGGAGAACACCGTGACCGCGTTTTCCGTCGGCGAAGACGGCATGCTGACCCGACTGCCGGGAGAACTCTCCGTTCCCGCGCCGAACAACATCGTATTTTTAGGCTGACCGACCATTGATTCAGATGAAAGGATAAAACCATGGCAAGAAAGATTAAAACCGGCGTCTTCGGCGGCAACCGGGGACATTCGATGATCTCGGCGCTGCTGCGGAACCCCGACGCCGAACTCGTCGCCGTCTGCGACAAATACACCCCCCTGCTCGATTCCGTCAAAGCCGAAGCGGACAGATTAGGGGTAAAAGTCGAGCTGTTCGACAACTTCGACGACTTCATCAAATGCGACATGGACGCCGTCGTCCTTGCAAACTACGCGACGGAACACGGCATTTACGCGCTGAAATGCTTCGAAAAGGGAAAGCACGTCATGTCGGAGGTGCTGCCGACCGAAACGATGGGTCAGCTCGTCGAGCTTATCGAAGCGGTGGAAGACAGCGGGCTTGTCTACGCCTACGCCGAAAACTACTGCTACATGGACAAGACCTTCGAAATCTGGCGGCGGTATCAGAACGGCGACATCGGCGAAGTCAATTACGCCGAATGTCATTACATCCACGACTGCGCCTCCTGCTGGCTTGATATCACTTACGGCGAAAAGGACCACTGGCGCAACCGGCTCATCCCGACATTCTACTGCACTCACTCATTGGGTCCGATTATCATGGCGACAGGGCGGCGGCCGGTTCAGGTGGTCGGCTTCGAAAACCCGCCGATCGAGGAGTTTTATCACCTCGGACACCCCGGCGGCCACGCCTCCGGAATCGAGATGGTGACCCTCGACAACGGTGCCGTCGTCAAATCACTTCACGGGGCGCTCAAGCGCGGCGCCGAAGGCGTCTTTTATTCAATTTACGGCGAGCGCGGCTGTCTCGAAGCGCTCGGCGACGGCAAAGTCCGCTGCTATATCGAAAATCCCGACTGGAGCGGTAATAACGAGATATACGTCCCGGAAAAGTTCGTCTCGGCGGAGCTTGCCGCAAGAAGCGGAATGTCCGGCCACGGCGGCTCCGACTTCTATCCGACTTATTTCTTTATCGAAAAGATATTGGGACGCGAGGACGGCAAATGGTCTATCGACGTCCATCAGGCGGCGATGATGAGCATGTGCGGACTGCTCGCCTACCGCTCCATCCTCGACGGCAGCAAGCCGTGGGCTGTCCCCGACCTGCGCGACAAAAAGGAGCGGGACAAATGGCGGAATGATCATCACTGCACAAATCCCGCCGTCGCCGGCGATCAGCTGCTTCCGACAAGCAAATACGGCGACAGGGACATCCCCGATTCGGTTTATGAGGGGCTGAGGAAACAGTGGCTGGAAAACCATTCGTAATGTTTTCAAAGCACCGGCGGCTAATCGCCCGAAACCCATACATCCCCTGAAATAAAAAAACGCTTCTATCGGAAGCCGATGCAGCCAACAGGTTATTACAATGAAAATGAATAAACTTTTGTTAATCTGCATATTAATCTGCGTCTGCGCATTGTCCGCTCAATCCTGCTTATACGTCGAAACAGGCGAAACTGGCGAAGATACAAATATCGAAAATTCGCTACGATTCAGCGCGGCGCCGCTGGGATACGGCGGCTATAACCTCAACATCCGCATCGAAAGCGACGATTTAATACAGGTTTCGTCAAAAGTTCAGGGCGATGACGATATAATTCTCGTGCACAGCCCCTCGTCGCCGGATAAGGTTATAATTAGCGACTGGAGCGTGTCGAATGACTTCACGACTTTAGGTTCATTCACGCTCAATGTATTTCCGGTCGGAAAGAAGATATCCGAAGAAACGCGGCAGGGCAAACTGATACAGCCCTCAACGCTGACCGACCGCAAATATTACATCGACATAAAGACATTTACCCCCGACCTTCGTCCGAAAGTGACGGCGCAGCTGAAGCTCACGGTGCTTAAAGATGATTATTACCCATGGCAGGAGCCGAAAGAAAACCGCTTCTACGGCACCGGCGAGGAACAGTCGCGCTTTGTGCAGATCGAGCTTGTCAAATACGGATTCAGCGACACCGCGCTGCTTGACGAGTTCGAGCGGTATGACGAGCTTTACGGGTGATTTTGGGCGATATTTCGCCGACGGGATTCGGCGTAAACCGCGGTAAAAAACAATTAAGGAACGGTTTTCCGCCGTTCCTTTATTATTCACACAAGCCCGAAATACTTCAAAAGATTCCAGATGTTCAAAAGAATTATCAGCGTTCCTACAATCCCGAGCAGCGGCTTTACCGGCAGCTTTTTGCAGAGAGCTGCGGCTATCGGCGCGGCGATTACGCCGCCGATGACTATCGCAAGCACCATCTCCGCATACCGGAGAAACTCCCCGGTCAGAACCGGGATGAACGCGATTGTCTCCGCCATTGTGACGACGAATTCGGCGGTGTTTACCGTGCCGATAGTGCGCTTGACGTCGTATCCGGTAGCGACCATCGTCGATGTGACGATAGGTCCCCAGCCCCCGCCGCCCGCGGCGTCGCAGAAGCCGCCGACAAACCCCAGCGGGTAAACGTAAGCGCCCGGCTCCTTCGGTGGCTTGTCTTTTTTGGAAAAAGCCTTCGAGATTATTATCCCGCCCATCACGATAAGATAGGCGTCGATGAACGGCTCCAGAAAATCGCCTTTGTTCGTCAGCAGATAAGCTCCGACGACCCCGCCGACAACGCCGGGAATCATCAGCTTCAGAAGCAGCTTTTTGTCGACGTTTTTCAGCTTCATGTGCGAGATGCCGGAGGCGAGCGTCGTCGGGACCTCGGAAAGATGCGTCAGCGCGGACGCCAGCGCCGCCGGAACTCCGGTCGTTTTCAGAAAGGTGCGGCAGGAGACGCCGTAAGCCATCCCCATCGTGCCGTCGATCATCTGGGCGCAGAAGCCGATTATCATAAAAGATATGAACTTTAAAGCAAATTCCATAAAGCTTACCTCGGTATTTTTGTCGCCATGTATTATATCATATCGGTTATGATTTTGCAACGGTTTTGTTATACTCAATTCCAACGAACTTTAGCCTCTATGGATTAACTTTTTGTCTATTCGGCCGAAAACCGAGAGAAGCGGCTTATTACAAGAGAAAAACCGCCCGAACGGGATGTTTGTTTTGAAAAAATTAACTTTAAATAACAAAGAGTGCTTGAAAAATCCGGCGGGATGAAGTATAATGTGTATTTGAAGGTTAAACCCGCACAAACAACCGACTGATATAAAAATACAATGAACAAAACCGCAGATATCAAAGAAAAAAACACCCCCGGCAGTCTTGTCGACGGGGATTTTATAAGAAATCCGGAGCATGAATCCGGCAAAAACCCGTTTCTCTGGTCGCTTGAAAACCTCACGCCGGATCAGATCGCCGCGCCGGTGCCGCCGAAGAAAAAGTCGGTGACCGATTATGTGATCGACATAGCGCGGAATCTGCTGCTCCTGATCTGCCTCGGCGTTTTTGCCTATTCCGCTTACGCGATCGTGCAGCAGCTGATCGACTACCGCCGCGCCGAGCTGCTCTACACCGAAGCGGCCGACATGATGGGGGAATTCGACCCGCAGAACTTCGACCCCGCCGCGTTCGAGAACCCCGACGCCGCCTACCAAAGCAGTCCCGCGCTGCGCAAATCGGCGGTCATGCCCCGCTTTGACAACACAAAGATTGCGGCAATCGCATCCGAAGAGCTCGGAGAAGCGCTCTCAAACGTGACCGTCTCCGGCTACAACGCCCGCCTTGAGAAGATGAAATCGAAGCTGAACGCGATGGCGCTGAAAAACCCGGATACCTTCGGCTGGATAATCGTCGGCGGAACGCAGATAAGCTACCCGATAATGCAGAGCACCGACAACGACTACTATCTCAAGCGCGCCTACAACGGCGAGTACCTGCCCGCCGGCTCCATCTTCGCCGATTACCGCAACTACAAGTCGATAATGAAGAATTTCAACACGGTAATCTACGGCCACAATATGCTGGACGGGCTGATGTTCAACGGAATCGTCTATTTCATGGACGAGGAATTCTTCAGGAATAACAAATACATCGACGTTTACACATCGGAAGGAATTTACACCTACGAGGTGTTCAGCATCTACAAGGCAAGATACGACGAGGGATATATCCGCACCGAGTTCGAAAACTACGACCAGTTCATCGAATTCGAGCAGCTATGCAATTCAAAATCCCTCTTCCAGAGAGAGGGCATAGAATTCAAAGAAGGCGACCGGATGCTCACCCTGTCGACCTGCACCAACGGCCCGTGGTATTATAGGTATGCCCTCCATGCCATACTTATCAATGT
>LSQX01333271.1_pt1 | contig 13085 bp, 5 predicted proteins | sample 654561 | NCBI WGS metagenome assembly LSQX01 (sample SAMN04489861, study PRJNA283612) | anaerobic digester metagenome | isolation source: 4 biogas reactors fed with cattle manure at either 37C or 55C with and... | place: Denmark: Kongens Lyngby | collected 2014 | reverse complement strand
AAGGATCGGGGGGCAGGTCACTCGCACTCGCGTATGCCCGAGACAATCTGCCCATCCACCACCTGCAGGTACCAAACGCAGTTGGCGGATAAGAACCTGGCGGCGACGGAGAGCACCTTGGCCATGGTTTCCTCCAGGGATGCCTGGGTATCCACCCGCAGCGTCCAGGCAACCTCCCGGGTGGAGGTCTGGAAGCGCAAATCCTCCTCATTCTGCCGGAGGCGGTCCTTGTAAATCTGGTTCACCATCACCATGTTGTAGGCCGCGTAGGCCATGCTGATGATGCGCAGCAGGTAGTCAATGCTGTTGACCATGGTGGGTTGGGGGCCGATGGTGATGTACATGTATATCTGCAGCAGCACCTGCAGCAGGGTTGCCACCAGCATGACGCTGATGTTGTTGTACAAAACCGAGGTGACAAAGAAGGGGAAGATGATGGTCCATACCGTCAGCGCGCCGGTCCGGGCGTAGGAAAAGACGCTGACGGTAATCATAACGGCCACCAGGCTGGTCAGCACAAACTCCTGGGCTCTGGTGTTGATGCCCCACAGCTGGGCGTTCATCACCAGAAAACCGCCCAAAAGAATCAGGCCGCTTACCACGATGGCGCCGCCCCAGAACAGTTCCCCGGTCAGTTCCCTGGCTATCAGCACCCGGTACGCCAGGTTGACAAAGCCCATGGCGTAAATGAACAGGCCGTTGTTGCGGTATACCATGGCGCGCTGGTGCTCGTTCAGGATGGTGCTGGCCCCCGTGGGGGCTTCTTCCTGCTTGATGGGGATAAAGTTGAACCGCTTGATGGCCAGCAGGATCGCTCCGGCGGGAAAAGCCAGAAAGACAACCGTCAGCTGGGGGGAGTAGCCCCCCGTCAGGCGGCCCAGCACCGTGTCCGTGCCGATGCTTAGCGCGGCGGCGGCTACAAAGGAGATGCCAATGAGGGAAGCGTGCTTCCTTTCGTGGGGCTGCCGGGCTTTCTTCGCCCAGTTGTATACCAGCAGCAAAATGGCAGCGGCGAACAGCAGGTAGTACACCGTATGGAAGTGGTTCCAGAAGGTGTCCACCCACAGGCTGCTCCAGCCCCAGACGGTCATCACCAGATGGTAATTTTGGTCGGAATACGCGCCCGGCAGCGCGAATACAACAAGGTTTATCAGGGCAGGCGCGTAGATAAGTCCCAGCAGCCAGGGCCTTTTTTTGTGAAGGGTGCTGCCGGAAAACTCCAGACAGACGTGCAGCACTACGCGGTATACCGTGCCCCAGCCGAAGGCGGAAATCTTTCGCCAGAAGAGGGCCATCTGCATGGTGGGGGCGACGGTGGAAATGGTCATGCTGAAAGCCCACAGCGCCATCAGCCCCATCAGCAGCAGGAAGGAGCGTACAAGCAGGGTAAAGGGCCTGAGCCTTGCGATGTAGCCAAAGGACAGGGAGAAAGCAATGAACACCAGGTAATAGGTCCACGCCAAAGCGGACTGCAAAGCACTCATTCTTTCTCCCCCCTTTCTTTGGGAACAATATACCCATTCTTTTTAAATAATATACTATAATCAATAACCAAAATGCAACGAACAGTGCGGGTATACTCTAAGAAGCGAAGCAAGCGGATGATGGCGTCCTCTTCTACTGGCCGCGGCCTTTCGCTAAAATCCTACACTTTGTCATGGTTTGCCTTCATTGACGATGGAAAAGCCATAGTAGTATAGTAAAAAAGAAAAGAAAGGCGCGTTTACCCAGGCCTGCCGCGGGCAGCGACGCAATGGCCGCCGGGCGATGGGAACGCAGTGGTATTTGTATCAACACTGCATTTATCTGGCTTTTAAGCATTCTTTCCCTGGGCTACGCGCTGGCAGCGCAGTTTATGATGCGCGAACCCGGCACCGACGGGCGCCGGCAGCTGGCAAGCCTGCTATTGTCCAGCTTAAGTATCTGGGCGCTTTGCTATGCGGTGTCCCTGAGCCGGCCGGATGCCCAGAGCGCGCTGTTGTGGCGCAAGCTGTCCACCCTCGGCTGGGGTACTTTCTATAGCCTGCTCTATCACTTTGTGGTGCTGGTAACAGGCAATCAAGCCCAAACCAGGCGCCCCTGGTTTTATTTTTTTGTTTATGCCGGCGCTGCCCTGAACATCATCCTGTTCCTGATTCTACCCGGGTTTTCTTCCGCCCAGTACCAGATGGTCTACCTGTATGGCTTCTGGGTGAACCAGTGGATTGATACCCCCGCCAACTGGTACTACATGGCGTACTACCTGTTCTTTTTTACCCTCAGCGTCCTCTTGCTGATCCGCTGGGCCAAACAGGCGGCGGATTCCAACGAGAAACGCCACGCCCTGCTGTTTCTTCTATCCCTGGCGGCGGCGGTGCTGCTTAGCTTTCTGCTGGATGGGGTGCTGCAAACCTATGTGCAGGGGCGCATGCTGGCCCAGATTCTGGTGGTCTGCGCGCTGATTCCGGCGTTCACCATCAATTACATCATGCGCCGCTACGCCTTCATGCGCCCGGACACCGGGGAGGAGCAGACGCCCAACGACCACATCCTCACCCGCGAAGCCCGCAGAAAGACCTACTTCATCGCCGCGCTGTGCCTCTATGTGCTGAGCTTTGTGGCCTTTTACTCCTCCATGATGGGGGTGGACATGTTCCTGCCCGCCGCGAACACGCTGGGCAACCTGGTCATCGCGTTGCTGCTGATGGCGGTTTCCCAGGTGATTTTTGTGCTGGACAGGATGAAGCTGCCCGTGCATATCCAGGAGAATGTGCTGTTCGTCGCCTTCCTTGCCCTGGATATGATGCTGTTCCTGCGCTACGCCAGCAACGGCGCGGTCACGGTGTGGGCCACCATTTTGATGCTGGTGATTCCTTCCATCATGTTCAACAACATTACCCTGGTGATGGTGGGAGGCGCGGTGCACATGCTGTTCATGGCGGCGACGGCGGCGCGCTACCCGAACCTGCAGGTGATTGTGAACATGGAGGATCATATCTGGCGCATGCTGTTCATCCTTGCGGCGCTGGTGATGGCTTACTTTATCAACCGCATCTACCGCCTGCGCCTGTTGGAAAACAGCCAGTACGCCCTGCAGCAGCAGAGCGTTTCCCGTGTGGCTACCCTATTTTCCGAGGGCGGTTTGGACGAGTACGAGCACCGCTGCCGCCAGGCGCTGACCAACGCGCAGACCTATCTCGCGCCTGACGAATTGTTCCTGGTGGAAGCGCCGGCGCGGGCGAAGGGTCTGGAACAAAATGGCCCTCAGCCGCTGCCGGACATCCATATCAACCCCTGCTGGCTGGGCAGCCTGCCCCTTGACCAGCAGCTGGAGCGTCTCTTTGTACGGGACGCCCAAGGGGGTTACTGCGTCCAGGTGAAAAATCTGGACAAACAGGCGGCGCCCCTGCGCCTGGCGCTGACGGAAAAACAGCTGACCATGCTGCATATCTACCCCCTGAACACGCCCGACCGGGAGCGCAGCCTGCTGCTGGCCGTCCACAAGCAGGAGCGGGCGGAGCAGTCGCGCCACCGCAACCAGGGGTTCGCGCAGATTCTGTCCAGCCTGCTGACCAGCTACATTGTGCGCACCTATTCCGAGGCGGAACTGGAGTATACCGCCTACCACGACCGGCTGACCCGCCTGCTCAAACGCGAGCGCTTTCTGGAGCTGATGGAAGCAAGATTGCACAATCCAGGGGGCGCGGGAGAGTTCCAGGGGCTGCTGTTCCTGGATATCAACGGCTTCAAGCGCATCAACGATGTGGCTGGCCACATCGCGGGCGACCAGGCGCTGAGCGAAGTGGCCAGGCGCCTGCAGGTTAACGCCACCAAGGAAGACCTGATCGGCCGCTTCGGCGGTGACGAGTTTGTGGTGTTCATTACCCGCATGTCCAGGGAGGAGATAGAGGGCACCGCCCACATGCTGCAGGAGGCGCTTTCCTTTGACTATGCGCACGAGAGCGGCGTTTTCCCCTTAAGCGTGGCGGCGGGCCTTGCCCTGGCGGACAAGGGCAGCGCCATCGACCAGCTGATTGCCAGGGCGGACGAAGCCATGTACGCCGATAAAAGACGCAGAAAGTTGTCCCGGTAGCCGCTTTGCCGGTGCAAAGCCGGGAAAGTTGGGTACAACATACTATGCAATCGGCCCGTATCGTGCCGAAGGAAGGGAGGGAGTCAGGTGCAGTTTTCAGACATGCTGGAGGAACTGATCAAAGCCAGCCGTACCCAGAAACAGGCGCTTTCCTCCGCGCTGCTCTACTCACCCAGCGAGGTGAGCAAGTACCTGTCCGGGCAGCGCCTGCCCTCTCCCGCGTCGATCCAGGAAATGGCGGACCGCTGCGCGGTCTTTTTCGCCGAGGCATTCTGGACCAACGGCTTCGGGGAAGGCTTTGACACCCTTTTCCCCATGCTGGTGCCCTTCCGCGACCGGCAGGAACTGGAGGATCTGCTCCGCATGGCTCTGCTCAACGCCTACCGCATCAGCAGCCAGACGGCCGCGGGCTCCCTCGCCCAGCGCGCGGGGAGCGATACCCTGCTGACCGGATGGCCGGATATCGTGCGCACCCTCACCCTGAATATGTCCGAAGCCGCCCGGGGCAAGCAAAGCCTGGACAGCTACTACACCCTGGATGTGTATACCTCCCTGCTGGAGCGCCGCAGCCTGCCCCTGCCCACCAGCTGGTGGGGGGGCAGCGTCAACATCAACATCCTGGTGTCGCCCATCACCACCCTGGACGAGCTGAATCTGAACAAACTGCAGCTGCTGCTGGAGCATTGGATCAGCGACAAAGCCAGGTACGAGCTGCGCTTCTTTGAAGGGCCTCAGGTCTATGTGCAACCCGCGGTTTTTGTGCCCGAGAGCTTTACCCTTCAGATGCTGGCCAGCGTGCCCGGCTTGCCCGCTGGGGCGTTTTTTCGCAGCGCCAGGTACCTGATGGAATACGAACTCTACAACCTGACCAGGCACACCAAGCCCATTTCCTTCAGCTCCCGGGAAGCGCTGCAGGCGATGCTGCAAAACCCGGAAAAGGCGATGGACATGCTGGCGGGCTGCGAGGCCATCTTTGCCTTTGACAGCGTCAGCTTCTTCCTGTCGGAAAGGGAAATGGACATGGTGCCCGGCGACGCCCAGAACAAGCAGCTGGTGCTGGACGCGCTGACCATTCTCCGCAACCTGCCCATCCCCATGGTGGTCTCCTACGACGCGGTGGGGTATTTCAGCAACACCGGGCGGGCCATCATCCCCATGTTGGGCTTGCTGGAGCTGGACGCGCTTAAAAGCGTCACCTATATGCAGAGTTACAATACCCTGCTGGCCCAGGAAAAGCATGCGACGGTGTACGCCACCAGGCGCACCTTCGCCCGGGCTACCTTCCTGCTGCTTAAGGACTATTTGCTGATTATGATGCCCCTATCCAGCGAAGCGGAGCAGAAGTTCCTGCTGCTTCCCCGCTCCATGTGCGGGTATCTGGTGAATGAGCTGAAAAGCATTTTGCAAAGCGAAGCCGCGCTCCTTTCTGATGAGCTGTGGGGGCACTTCCTGCGCCATCTGCCCCAAGGGAGCATTTTTGTGATTATGCTATGTTTTGCGCGGTATTATGGGGCTATCAGCAGCGAAAAGCTGCACACCAAGTAGGTGCACAGCGCATCAGCGCGATGGGAGGAATTATGTCAGTATTTGAAAAATTGCTTGATGGCCAAACCAAACTGGCGGTGGTGGGCCTTGGATATGTGGGGATGCCCCTGCTTTTTGGTTTTGCCGATCATGTACAGGTCATTGGGTTTGATATCAGCGATGAAAAGGTAGCGCTTTGCAAGTTTGGGCCGGACAGCCGGCCGGACTTTGGCAAGGCGCGCCGCAACGACAACATTTTATGCACCAACCGGGAAGAGGATTTGCGGGAGGCGCAGGTTATCATCGTGGCCGTGCCCACCCCCGTGCACAAGGACAACACCCCCGACATGCGCATTTTACAAAGCGCCAGCGAGCTGGTGGGGCGCAACCTGCAAAAAGGCGCCATAGTCGCCTACGAGTCCACCGTTTACCCGGGCGCTACGGAGGAAGTGTGCGTCCCCATCCTGGAAAGGGCTTCCGGGCTGAAAGCCGGGGTTGATTTCAAGGTGGGCTACTCCCCAGAGCGCATCAACCCGGGCGACAAGTTCAACAAGCTGGAAACCATCGTCAAGATTGTCTCGGGCATGGATGAGGAAACCCTGGCTGAACTGCGCGGCGTCTACGGCCTGGTGGCCAAGGGCGGCATCCACAGCGTCTCCGCCATCAAGGTGGCGGAGGCCGCCAAGGTGGCCGAGAACAGCCAGCGGGATACCAACATCGCCTTCGTCAACGAATTGGCCATGATGTTCCACGCCATGGGCATTGATACCCTGGAAGTCATCGATGCCATGAACTCCAAATGGAACGCCCTGGGTTTCACACCCGGTCTGGTAGGCGGGCACTGCATCGGCGTGGATCCCCATTACCTCCTGCACAAAGCGGAGGAGATGGGCTACACCGCCCGCATCATCGGGGAAAGCCGCCGGCTCAATGACGCCGTGGGGCCCTACATCGCCAGGGAGGGCATCAAACTGCTGTCCAAACTGGACAAGCCCCTGCACCAGACAAAGGTGGCTATCCTGGGTTACACCTTCAAGGAAAACTCGGACGATACCCGCAACACCAAGGTGGAGGACATCGCCCGGGAACTGGAAAATTTCGGCGTGCAGGTGCTGGTGTATGACGACCACGCCCACGCGCCGGATGTGGAGCATGAATACGGCAGGCGGCTGAACCGCCTGGAAGAGATTGAGGACGCCGACTGCCTGCTGGTGGCTGTAGCCCATGACGAGTTCAGAACCTTCAGCGCGGCCCAGTGGGCAGCCTTCTATGGAAGCAACAAGCAACGGGTGCTCATGGACATCAAGGGCATCATCCCATCGACCGTCAGGCAGGCGCTCAACTGCGCTTACTGGAAGTTATAAGGAGTACACCATGGAAAAACATCAAGTGAGAAAACGCATACTATCGCTCCTGTGCGCTGCCCTGCTGATATTTGGAACAGCCGCGCCGGCTTTGGCCCAGGAATCCCCGGCGCCCGAAGCGCCAGCTAGCCAGATGGCTCAAATCGTGACGGGATACCCCATCACCCAGCAGGAATACAGCCTGGTGTTTGAAGGGGAAATCGGCACGGCGCTGCTGGAGCGGCTACTGCAGGTTCTGGACAGCCACGGCGTGAAAGCCGGCTTCTTCGTGCCCGCGATGACCCTGGCGGAACAGCCTGACATCGCGCAGCGCATCACCGCCGCCGGCCACTGGATGGGCAACTACCTGCTGCGCGGGGAACGCCGCGTGCAGAACTTAAGTGAGCAGGAGCAGCAAAGCAGCCTGCAGCGCGCCCAGGAAATCCTGACCGGGCAGACGGGGACAGCCCCTGTCTTCGCCCGCGCAAATGTGACAGAATATAATGACTCTTTGCGCCGGGTGATTGCCCAGGCGGGCATCCCCTACATCCTGGCGCCCAATACCTTCCTGAACCATACCAGCTTCACCACCCCCGAGCAGACCAGGAACTATCTTGGCAGGCTGCCTTTGGGCGGCATCATCAGCTTCAAGGTGAACCAGCCCCTGGAGGCGTCCGAGATGCCCGAGCGGGCTGCCAAACCCACCCAGCAAGCCGCCCCGGACGCTACCCCCGGCCCCAAGGCAGGGGGCGAACCCATGCCGACCTATAATACGGAGGAACGCTTCCTGCAGGTGGTGGACTGGCTGCTGAGCGCTGCTAAAGAGCATCAGCGCGGCGCGGTCAGCCCCCAGACCCTGATGGAGCATCAGCAGGGCGCGTACGGCACCCTGATGCGGCAGGTGGGGGAGGAAACCCACTCCGCGGCGCTGGCGCTGCAGCTCAACGACCAAAGCCCCAAAGCCCGCGTCCTTTCCTCCCAGGAAACCCTGCAGAAGGAAATCAGCCTCGTGTTTGAGGGAACCGCTTCTCCCCAGACCCTGTCGGCGATCCGCGGCATCTTACAGAGCCGGGGCCTCAAGGCTGCCTTCTTCGTGCCGGCCATGGGCGCCTTGCAGGCAGCCCAGCAGCTGAGCGATCTGGCAGCCGACGGACATGTTATCGGCAACTACCTGCTGGAAGGCGAGCGCCACGCGGAGCAGCTGGCCAGAGAAACCCAGGTGCGCAGCATCCTGCGCGCCCAGATGATATTGGAAGGCCTGGGCTTTACGCCCAGCGTACTGCGCGCCAACCTCAGCCAGGCAGATGACGGCTTGCTGCAAGCGGCTGCCGCGGCGGGGATTACCCAATTGGTGGTGCCCACCCGCTTCCTGAACCATACCAGCTTCACTTCTCCCACCCAGGCGGACAGCTACATCCAGCGCCTGCGCAGCGGCACGGTGGTTTCCATTAAAATGAACCAGGTGCTGGATGCATCGGAGGTGGAAGCGCCCAAGGCAACCAAGGCGCCCGACCCCACCCCGACACCTACCGCGTCCCAGCAACCTGTCAGCGACGTCAGCGACCCCACCCCTGTGCCCGCCCAGCAGGCGGAGCAGCTCCCCGTGGAGGAGAGACTGCTGCATGTGGTGGACTGGACCACCCAGGCGTTGACGAAACAGAAGTTCGCCCTCACTTCCCTCGCCCAGCTGGAGCAAAACCAGCAGGCCCCCCTGGCGGCAAAGGTGCGGGACATCATGGGGGACGAAACCGGCAAGGAATTGGCCCAGGGCTTGGACGATCACGCCGAAAAGGCAATCGTCATCCAGTCGGGCACCGACATCATGAACACCAAACGCTATTCCCTGGTGTTTGAAGGCACCATCAGCCAGGAAGGCCTGACGGAATTGGGCGCGCTGCTTAGCGGCCATGGTGTCACAGCCAGCTTCTTTCTGCCCGGCCGCGACCTGCCCGCCTTGGCCCAGCCCCTTCAGCAGCTGATCGCCCAGGGCAATGAAGTGGGCAACTACCTATTGCAGGGCGAAAAGCAGGCGGACACCCTGCCTGATACGGACATCGCTATCAGCCTGGACCGCGCCCAGAAAATCGCCGCCGCGGCGTTGGGCAAGGCGCCAGCCCTAATGAAGGGCAACGACACCCAGCCCAGCGTAAGCCTGCTGCGAATTGCGAAAAAAGCAGGCCTTCAAGCCTATGTGCAGCCTTTGCAGTATCTGAACCATACCAGCTTTACCAATCAGCAGCAGGCGGCATCCTTCGTGGGCCGCGCCCAGCCGGGCACCATCGTGGCCATCAAGGTCAACGATACCTTAAGCGCTTCTGAATTGAAAAAGCCGGAAGAAACCCCCAAGCCCTCCACCCTGGCGGCGCCTCCCAATCAACCCCAGCCCACCGACACCAGAACACCCGAGGAGCGGGTGATAGAAATCACCGGCTGGCTGCTGGACGCCTACGCTTCCGCCGGTTACACGGCCGTGCTGCCCGGGGGCATCACCCAGGGCCAGATATTCCTCTATGGCGATCATAATCAGGAACTTCAGGCGACTGAGGAAATGGTTTCCGCCGGCTTACTGGCCAGCCTGAACGGGGAAAGCCCCCAGGCCGAGGTCATCGCGTCCGGCGCGGTGCAGCAGAAGGAAATCAGCCTGATTATCGAGGCGATGGAAGACCTGAACGCCGTGGAAAGTGCCGCGGCCATCCTGAACAACTACCAGATCAAAGCCGCCTTCTTCCTGCCCGCCACGCTACTGCATCAGCGTCCGCAACTGGCCAGGTCCCTGCGGGACGCGGGGCACCAGGTGGGCAACTATATGCTCAATGGCGAAACCAAAGTCCAGAACCTCAGCACCCTCTGGCAGGCGGAGAGCATCCTGCGGGCACAGCAGATGCTGGCGGATGCCTCCGGCCAGGCGCCTGAGCTGTTCAAGGGCAATATCAGTGCGTACAGCCCCGGCCTGCTGCAGGTGGTAAAGGCCGCTGGCCTTACATACGCCCTTGAGCCGGGTACCGTGCTCAACGCCACCAGCTTTACCAGCCAGCAGCAGACAGAAAGCTTCGCCAGACGCACCCAGCCAGGCGCGCTGATTACCATCAAACTGGATCGGGCCATCGATATCTCCGAGGTGCCTGCCAGGGAGCAATCGGCTGGGGAAAGCGAAGCGCAAAAGAGCCCCGCGCCGCCCGCGGCCAGCCAGGTGCCCATCCCCGACATCCTTCCGGCAGCGGATGATACCGCCGGGCAGCCTACCATCCAGGCAGGCGGAAACGCCCTGCCCATCATCGAGTGGCTGGCCCTTGCCTACTCCTTGGAAGGCTTCACCTTCGTCAGCCCCCAGCAGCTTGCTAAGGCGCAGCAAAGCATGTACGCCCGGTTCATGCGGGCGGTAGAGGAAGAGAAGATTTCCGACGGCCTGATAAACGGCCTGACATCCTCTTCCCCCAAGGCGCAATTGCTGCAGAACACCCCCATCCTCGACAAGCAAATCAGCCTGGTCATCGAAGGCGTGGCGCAGGACGCCACCGTTCATGCCCTGCTGGAGCAGCTGGAGGAACTGCAGATCAAAGCCCTGTTCTTCCTGCCGGCAAACCATGCCGCCGCGCATCCGGACACCGTCAAAAGCATCATCGACGCGGGCCATCGGGTAGGCAACTACGGCTTGAACGGGGAAACCCGGATGCAGGACATGTCCGCTGGGGAAGCCATCAAGAGCATCTACGGCGCCCAGCTGATTCTTACCAACCTGACGGGCATAAGGCCCGATACATTCAAAGGCAGCATGAGCCAGTACAGCGACACCCTGCTGCAGGCCGTGCGCGCGGTGGACATTCCGGCGGCTGTACAGCCAAACCTGTTTGTCAACCATTCCAGCTTCCGGGACAGCGCACAGGTCAACAACTTTGTCCAGCGAACAGACTGGGGCAGCATCCTCTCCATCAAATGGAACCAGGCGCTGGACACGTCCGAACTGCCGGCGGCTACCCCCCGGGTCACCGCTATGCCGCCGGAAGCGACCCCCCTGCCGGAAACCACCCAGGCCCCGGATACAACCCCCGCCCCTACGCTCACGCCGCGGCCCACCCCCGAGCCCCAGCGTATCCCAGAGGATCTGCACAACGAGGGCAAGCTGCTGCTGGCGACCCAGTGGCTGTTGGAAAGCTATATCGACCAGGGCTTCACCTTCGTCAGCCCCGAGGAAATCGCCAAGGGCGAGAACCAGGAACTGACAGCCCTGCTGACCAGCGCGAAAAAGCCCAGCGGTGAGGAAGCGGTTCTTGTCACCCAAGCGCTCACCACCGATAAGGAACTTTCCCTGCTGATTAGACTGCCCCAAAACCCGCAGGATTTGGCGGCGGTGCGGGAATACCTGAAGAAAAGCAATGAAAAATCCGCCATCATCGTTACCGGGCAGGACGCGGCGGCCCAGCCGGAAGTTATCAAGGAGCTGGCCAAGGCAGGCCACGCCATCGTCAACGGCGGCTTCACCGGCGGCAGCGTCAGCGGCCTGAACTATCAGGAAGCCTACCAGGAAATCCAGCGCAATGCCCTGCTGCTCAAAGAAAAGCTGGGGGTGGAAACCAAACACTACGCGCCGCTGAGCGGTCGCAGCGGGGTGGAAACCCTGCAGGCGGCCAGCGACGCGGGGGTCAGCCTGCTCAGCTTCCAAACCAGGGTAGCGCCGCTTGGGAGCCAGACAGCCCAGGATGTGCTGGCGGACCGCTTCAAATGGGGCGTGCGCCGCGGCGATATCATCCGGGTGGACCTGGACGGATATACACAAACCACCGAACTATTGCAAGGCATCGAGCATATCGTGGCCGATACCGGCTACCGCCTGGTGACACCCGATGCGCTGCTGGACAACACCTACACCTTGCAGCCCCTGGAGTCCATCCCCGGGTGGAACAGCGTTCGGGTGAACATGGATTACGACAAGGACGCGCCCCTGGGGCAGGGGTACCTCAGCAGGCTGGTAACTGATGAGCGCCGTGTGTTCCTGGTTATCGACGACTGGGGCAGCGACAAAACCATCACCCGCATGCTGGAGATCCTCAAGGAGCATGATGTAAAGGCAACCTTCTTCGTCATCGCCAGCCGTGCGGCCAACAACCCCAACCTGCTGCGCGCCATAGATGAGGCGGGGCACAGCATCGGCAACCATTCCTACAACCATGAGCTGATGCCCTATACCGATCCCCAATTGCTGCAGGAGCTTACCGTGAAGGCCTTCCAGGAGGTAACAGTCGCCCTTGGACACACGCCCGATTTGCTGTTCCAGCCGCCGCAGCTCTCCGCCGACCAGAAGTCCATCAACGCCATTCTGGCCACCGGCTATCAGGCTGTGATTGGCTCGCGCGTCAGTACCCACGACTACACACGCAATGCTCAGCAAGTGCTGCGCTTTGTCAAACGATACATCAACAACGGAGCCATGGTGCTCATCCACTCCAGCGACAACGCGTCCGCAAACGAGGCTTTACCGGAAATCATCGAATATGCCCGGTCCCAGGGATTCACCTTCGACCGGCTGGGCGATTATTTCCCGCTGAAGATGCAGGACGGAAGGGCGGTACCACATGCGAAATAAGCAAATAAAAGAGGTGCTATCCAACGCCAAAACAGACCGGAGAATATTATCCCATGTTCCCGATCCCTTCCAGGTGAGGGGCAAGGATGACCGAAGAAACGCATTCACCAAAGACCAGAAGGTGGCGCACAGCAAAGAACCTGGAAAACGCTTCCTGGCTCAGTTCCCGGTGAAGGTGCGCTCCAAGAAAGGGGCGCTGCGCGCCACCAGCATCGACGTATCCCAAAGCGGCATCCTGCTCAAGGCCGCCACGGCTCAGGAGTATGAGCGCCTGTCCGGCATGGACGACGCCACCCTCTCCTTCCGCATCCCCCCGGGGGCGATGGAGGAGGGCATGGAGAAGAAACCCCTGATTATCCGCGCCGCCAAGATCCGCACCCTGCCTGAGGAGCAAGCGGTGGCCTACGCCTTCGAAAAACCCATGAGCCGCTACTTCCGGGCGCGAGAGACCGTGTACGCCACCATCGCCTTCGCGGCGCTGCTGCTGATCTCCCTGGTCGCCATGCTGCTCAGGGCCGAGAGCCTGTTCTTCTTCCGCTTCAACCGCATCACCGCGGTGTACAGC
>LSQX01185783.1_pt2 | contig 13085 bp, 1 predicted proteins | sample 654561 | NCBI WGS metagenome assembly LSQX01 (sample SAMN04489861, study PRJNA283612) | anaerobic digester metagenome | isolation source: 4 biogas reactors fed with cattle manure at either 37C or 55C with and... | place: Denmark: Kongens Lyngby | collected 2014 | reverse complement strand
TATAAAAAAGCAAATATAGACCGCAAATTGTTTTCCAAGATACGCAATGATAAAAATTACAAGCCAAGCAAACCTACAGTCCTTGCTTTTGCTATTGCTCTCAGACTTAATCTTGACGAAACAAAGGATTTGTTGTTAAGGGCGGGTTTTGCACTTTCTTATAGCAGTAAATTTGATATTATAATTCAGTATTTTATTGAAAATGCCAATTATGATATATTTGAAATCAATGAAGCCTTATTTGCCTTTGATCAAAATTTATTAGGAGTTTGACTACAAGATCATAAGTGTTAGGGACGGTTTTTTTTGCTTTTTTATTAACTGCGTTTGTTTTTGCAATCTTCATTCATATGAAGTATAATAAATCAGAAATAATATGCGCAGGTGATTACATGGACTACATAACAATAAAAGAAGCAGCAGCAAAGTGGGGAGTATCTACACGGGCGGTCACATATCATGTGGCGGGCGGACGAGTTGAGGGTGCGGCAAAAAGAGGAAACTTATGGCTTATCCCTAAAGATACTTTACAGCCAGAGGATAGGCGAAAAAAAAGTCTGCTATTGGAGCATAAGGAACCGCCGATAGGTAGTAAACAAAAGTTTTCATGGGGTTTTCAGTCGTTATATGAAAACAAAGAACTGTTTAAGGAGATTGTGAAGAACTTTCCCTATCCCATGCATATCTGTGCGCCGGACGGCACCATACTTTTGGCAAATGAAGCATTTCTAAAATTTGCCAAAATATCCAATCCTGAAAGATTGTATAAAAAACATAATATTATGATGAACCCCGCCCTTGAAAGGTGGGGTATAAAGGATTTCGTTATGCGGGCGTTTAAGGGTGAGACAATCCACGTGTACGATATCAAAGTACCATACCAGGAGATAGTCGAGCGTCTGGGGGATAATAAAGAGATAGTTACCGAAAGTTTATTTCAAAACATCTCTGCTTTGCCCATTCGTAACAGTACTGATGAATTGTTGTTTGTTGTGTTTATTTTTATCACATCCAGGTCTTATAAAGATATAGATGAAATTATGAAAGGTAAAGAATACATCGATACACACTGGAAAGAAGAATTCGATATAAGCAAGCTCGTAAATGCTGTACATATGAGCAAATATCATTATATCCGGATATTCAAACAGCATACGGGCATGACCCCATATAATTATTATCAAAATGTAAAGGTGAATAAACTAAAAGAAAAGTTATGTGACAGGAGTTTATCCATAGTACAGGCATTTTCTGAATGTGGTTTGGATTATGGCGGAAATTTTTCAAAAGTTTTTAAACAAAGGATAGGTATTTCGCCATTAAAATTCAGAAATAGGGTTATGGGTAAATAGTGGCATATTAAGTCGAAAGATAGCATGGAACACCGGAAAATGAGCAATATTTTACTATATTGTTTTTTTTTATTCCCTTATAATCATACCAAGGGTTTATTATAAGATGATTACTTTAAATGAATCAAATGTGCAGGCTTGTAAAGGCGCAAAGCATTCATCAATTGAGGCTATTTTCTAAGTTAAAGGAGAGAAATATATGATAAAGATTAAGAGGATTATTTCAATTGTTCTTATTATTGTTCTAATATCTGCCCAATTTCCGATTGCTTCTGCGGCCGAGAGCATTGACATATCCGAGTTTTCTATTGGCGAAAGATTTGGCGCCGATGAAACAAATGATGATTCCTGTGATTCATTATATGATGATGGTGCAGACGGCGAAGACACGTTTTGGACGGAAAAGGATTTGCGTTCTGAACCCGACGAAGCAGAAGGTGTTGAGCCGCAGGAAGAACCATTGCATTATTCTACTGAGACAAGCCTTATTCCAAGCCCCGAGATATTATACGGGGTAATGGCAGAAGATAACAGTTATATTGAGATATATTTTAATATGGGTGTCTATGCGGCCGGATTGGAACCCTTAACCCTTTCAAATTTCAGGAGTAAATTCTATAGCAACGAAGGAAATTTCTTCAATGTAATACCTACGGCTTTAACAAAGATTGATGGGACGGAAGTTTTGGGCGGCGAGGATGCCCTTCGCCTTTTTTTTGAAATGGGCGGGGAACCGACGGGTAAAGAGACCATAGAGATAAAGCCCTCCGGAGGGCTTTCAATATTTAATCTGAACGGAGATGCAATGGAGTCGGGTCAAAGCACCGGGCAGATAAAGCTTGGGGCTACTGTTCAAAGCATTATTTCCATGGAAATGGCCGTGGATAATTCCTATGTGGATGTAACTTTCAATATGGGGGTATACGGGGACAGCAACCGCTTGGAACCTGTGACAAAAGATGATTTCGTCCTTGCTTTTATGCAAAATGGCGGCAGTGCAACCAGCGTTGTTATTAAGGATATTACACGGGTTGACGGTACCACCCTCCAAGGCGGGGAAACGGAGCTGAGATTCAATTTAAATATTATGGGATCGCCGAATGGGGATGAGGCTGTTGAGATATGGGCGGCGATACAATCCGTTTATTCGCCTTCCGGAATTGCAATGTCTCATTATCGCTCTTCCGGGCAGATAAAACTAAGCCCACCCAAACCGGAATTAATTTCTATAGAGTTGGCCTCGGATAACAGCTATTTGGATATCACGTTTAATACGGGTGTATATGGCGATTGGTACCTTAACGAAGATAAACCTTGCGGCATCGACCCGGTGAAGATATGGAACTTCAGGGTATTCTTTACGGGTGGGGGAGCGGATAGTGAATTTGGCTGGATGTCCTCAGTAAAGAAGGATGACTATAGTGTTGAATCTAAGGCTGGAGAACTAAAAGGCGGAGAAAGAACCATCAGGATATTTTTAGATATAAAAGGCGTACCCACAGGTGAAGAATACATCATATTCAAAGCTGACGGGATATTTAACAAAAAAGGAGTGTTATATGATCCTGTAGTTGAAGACACATACATAAAAATGAACGCCCTAACCTTGGGCTTCGAGTTGCCCTGGCTGGAGTGGAACAACCGCTATATAGACCTTAATTTTACTTCCGGTGTATACGGTTCCATTGACTGCACAACACCTGTTGCTATAGAAGATTTCACGCTGATATATGATAAGAATGACGGTCTTACAGAAAACGTTATTATAGAAGCCGTTACACAGCCGGATAGTGTTGATATAGCAAAGGCAACCCCACTTATCGGCGGTGAGAAGACGGTACGTGCATTTCTTAAACTGTCCAATCCTTCTGCAGGTCAAGGGGAGACTATAGAAATAAAGCCTGCTGATGGCAGTTCAATATGGAACGGTGCGGGGATTCCCATGGATGAGAACAGGACTACGAAGAAAATAAATCTTTTTGCCTCAAGACCGGGTATTATATCCTATAAATTAGCACGAGACAATAGTTATATTGATTTGCATTTTAATTTTGGCGTCTATGGGGTCGATGACAAAAATACCCCCGTGGCGTCCGAGAACTTCTATTTGTCTATGTATCGCAATGACGGACAAGCAACGGCCGCTTACATTTATTCAATAAAGCAGGCGGACAACGCAAATGAAGAACAAGCCTCTCCCCTTGTGGGGGGAGAGGATAAAGTGCGTCTTTTCTTAGATATAATGGGATTCCCAAGCGGGGAAGAGAGTATTGTCGTACGTCATGGAAAACCTCTATATAATATATTGGGAAATACAACCTTGCCGCCGGAATATGGGAGCCAATTTACCAATGAAATAAAATTAAATAGCAAACTAAGGATAGTCTCAGCTTCCTTATCAAAAGATATGAGCTATTTAGACGTATTTTTTAATATTGGGGTATATGGGGACAAGGAGCACACTAAACCTACAACAGCTGATGATTTCATTTTGGATTTTAATCAAAACGATGGGACAGCGTCAAATGTTACAATAAAATCTGTTAAGAAGAGTGATGATGCCACCGAAGCGAATTCATCCGAACTTACGGGCGGGGAAACGGTATTGCGGTTTTTCCTCAATATATCCGGTACTGTCAGTGGTGAAGAGACCATAAAGCTAAGCCCTAATTATGAGCACCCCCCTTATAGCGACTCGGGAAATCCCATTCCAGCAGATCAAGCTACAAAAGCAATCAGCCTTACTGCCCCTTCCCCCCAAATAGTCGCTGCGCGGCTGGCAAGGGATAATAGCTATATCGATATTGACTTTAATATGGGGGTTTATGGAGATTCAAACCGTAGCTTAGGAGTGGGAATTTTGGGTTTTGAGGTTTTAGTGGATCAAAACGGGGGCGACACATATTTAGTAAGCATTACTGATGTAAAAAGTCCCGATAGTGAGGGTTACGCTGAGGCATCAGTTTTACAAGGCGGCGAGAAAACCTTGCGACTTTTCCTAAGGCTTGAACCATCAGCCGGGGGCGGCGAAACTATTGAAATTATCCCTTCCTTTGACGGAGGAAATCATATATTTTCAGATTTGGGAAAACCAATAGAAAATGAAGAAACGACAGGTCTTATGCCTCTTTATCCTTTTCCGAAAATTATCTCGGAGAAGACTTCTGATGATTGCAGCTTCGTCGATGTCACTTTCAGCACCGGTGTATACGGAAATGACGAACATACTTTGCCGGTTACCACAGATAGCTTTATACTAACCTTTAACCGCAATGGGGGCAGCATGCTCAGCGCCAACATCAAGTCCGTGAAAAAGACGGATGGGGTAAAGGAAAGCATAGCATCGGACCTTGCGGGCGGCGAGGAAACAGTCCGTGTATTCTTGAGCACTTTAGGCACGGCCAACGGCAATGAAACTATTGCCATTGATAAAAAAGCCAATTCTATATTTGATAAAGAAGGTCGGGCTATTCCCGAGGATAAATATGTAAAACCCATAAGGCTTATGAATACGCCTTTGAAATTTATTAATGCTGTATTTGCGGAAGATAACAGCTATCTGGATTTGCGTTTCAACGCAGGGGTATATGGTGCACCGGACGGTGCGACCCCCGTCACGGCAGACTTCTTTAAATTCAGATATGATTATCCGGGAGTGAAGATATCCTCCGTAAAGCAGTCGGACAGCGAGAATGAGAATGAAGCTTCTACTTTGCAAGGTGGGGAGACAGCCCTTAGGTTATTCTTTATATATGAAATTACTCCCGACGGCAGCAATGGTTTTGAAATTATATCCTCATCCGGCGAAAATCAGATATACGGTCTGTCAGGTTCGCCGTTAAAGTCAGGCTGGACTACCGGTTATATTCCTGTAAAGGATATGCGGATAAAAATGTTATCGACACAAATGGCTTATGATAACAGCTATGTGGATATAGTGTTTAATAAAGACATTTATGGTGATAAAAATTGCACAGAAGGGGTGAAAGCCTCCAACTTTGATCTGATATATTTTCCCGGCCCGGACAGCCCCTTATATGATTTGGGCATCAAAGCTGTTACAAAGACTGATGGATATACGGCAGAAAGTGCATCTCAACTGTCAGGCGGGGAATCCGAGCTCAGGTTTTTCCTTGATTTTGAGAGTAAACCCATAGGTGGAGAAAAAATAATTATAGTGCCAAAGGATGGCCATATTTTTGATATAAAGGGATACTCTGGATTTAAAACCCCTGATATCATCAATTTTGCTAATCCGGCTCCCCTGATTACCTCCGCTTTGCTATCCGAAGATAATTGGTATATTGATATAGCCTTTAGCACGGGTGTATACGGGGACAATGGACATATCGCCCCGGTTACCACAAGTAACTTCGATTTAACCTTTAACCAAAATGGGGGCAACGTGTCAGCTGTGACCATTAAATCGGTAAAAAAGACTGATGCCGTGACTGATGAAGGAGCATCTAATTTAATCGGTTGTGAAAAGATAATAAGGATCTTTCTTAATTGGGACGGCACGCCGCAGGGGTCAGAAACCATAGAGATTGGTCCCACAGACGGGCAATCAATTTTTTCATCATCCGGAAATGCCATGGATTCATCGCAAACTACCGGTAAGCTCCTTATGAATTCCTATTATCCTAAAATCATTTCTTGGGATATAGATGAGGATAACAAATACATTGACATAACCTTTAATACAGGCGTATATGACATGTATATGGGCGGCGTACCGCCCCAGCCATTTGTTGTGACTATGAATGGAGATGAATCTATTCCCGTCGGCAAACGGATGATTCTTAACAATTGGAGTTTTGGGAAGAGTCCATGGGAATTCCCACCCACAGGAGGGGAAAAGGTTTTAAGGATTTTCCTTAAAACCGAAGGCGAATCAAAGGGGGCAGAAACCATTGAGATAAAGCTGAGAGGCGAATATCCCGTTTATTCCACATATAATGTGGCATCGGAGGAGCAAACAATAACAGTACCCATAAGCAGACCAAAACCCCGTATCATATTCGTTTCTGCAGCAAGCATAGAAGGCGAAGGACAATATATAGACGTAGAGTTTAATGCAGGAATTTATGGCGATTCTGAATTGACTTATGGAGTTTACCCGGAACTATTTGAGCTTATATTTAATAAAAACGGGGGCAACGCAGATTTTGCAAAAATATCTTATATTTCAGGAAAAGACAACGCACCCATAAGCGGAGGGGAGGAAGCCATTCGTTTTCATATCGAAACAGATAATTTGCCTGATGGAAAAGAGACGATGGAGGTTAAAACCCGCGGTAATAGCTTCATTTACAATTCATTCGGAAAACTTAATACCGATATAATGACCACCAACGCCGTAAAACTTAGGAATACTTTGACAGTGGTGGAAAGCGCAAAAATGGGTGATTACAACAGATATGTGGATGTTGCTTACAGCTATGGACTAAACGCAAGCGGGAGAGAAATATACAACTGGGACTTTGATATGGTGTTTAGCAAAAACGGCGGTACCGCAAAAGATGTAAAAATAAAATCCATAAAACAAAACAACAGCTCTGTGGAAAGTGATGCAAGAGAACTTGTTGGCAACGAAAGAATACTCAGATTCTTTTTAGAGGTCACAGGTGTACCCAGCGGCCAAGAAACCATTGAAATCAGGCCTGTCAAAGATGGAATAATTTTTTCTGAAATAGGTGTCCCCGTATCCGTGTCCTGTGCAACTGAACCGATAAAACTGTTGAGCCTATATCCCGTATCCTGGACCCAGTCCGAAAGCAGCGGTATCGAGCCTTTTGGATGGATGTCCGATATATATATTTCAAACAGTAACTCCGAAGCTCTGGTGCTTAAAAATAACGGTGAAGTTGCTGCCCCTATCCATTCTTTCTTCCCCAAAACCGGCGTTAAGAATGCCATAGCCGTTGCCGCGGGAAGCGGCTTTGGACTTGCTTTAAAAAGAGACGGGACTGTGGAAGGCTGGGGTGATATAAAGATACCCGATGGGCTTTCCGGTGTAAGGGCAATAGATGCCGGTCATTCCACCGCATATGTGCTTCTTGGGGATGCCACAATAGGACGCTTTACAAAGGATGGAGTCTTAGAGAAATTTGTGGATCAGACCCCTGAGCCCATTGTTTCCTTTTCAGCAGGGGATGACGATCATTGGCTGATTTTATATAAAGACGGTTCCATAGGCGGAGATATATGTGGCCGCCCCAGCGGTCTCATGAATGTAAAAGCCATTGCAGCGGGGAACGGCTATTCTCTGGCAGTAAAAGATGACGGCACCGCTTTTGGCTGGGGCAATGTGAAACTGCCGGAAGACCTCAACGATGTGGCGGCTGTATCCGCAGGCAATGCCGGTTATATGGTGCTTAAAAACGATAAAAGAGCTTTTCTTTATGATATAAACGGTAATGTTATGGATATCCCTGAGGGATTAAAGGAATTGGACGATATTATTGCCATATCCGCCGGGGACGATATTTATTCCGTTATCCGTGAAAATGGCAGTGCTGAAATATGGACCAGCAAGAATACTTTTTCTTCCGTAAGCATTTACGCAAATGAGCTTTTGGTTTTTCCCGGCTTTGACGAGAATACATATTTGGATATCGTCATAGAAAACTCAGGGGAGAGGTTAGGCATCTATGGTCAAACGGGCCCCTTGAAAAAGGAAGACCTGAAGCTGATTTATAAAGATAAAAGCCCCTTTGTCTATGATATCAGCATTAAAAAAATTGGCAGGCCCGGTGATGATAACACCGATCCGGAAAAGGCAGCTCCGGCGGAACCGGGAGACGAGAAGATTAGAGTATTTTTAGATATAAAGGGTACGCCTAACGGCACTGAGACAATAGAGATCATGCCGGCTACAGGATATAGCGTATATACATCAAAAGGTGATGGTACTTTGTTAAGCAGCTTGTTGAGCAACCAAAAAGGCGTAATTGACTTTAAACTTTTTCGAGAACAAATGGAAGACAGCCTGGGAAATAGGATCAGCGCAGGCTGGCAGCACGGTCTGGCAATTAAAGAGAATGGCACTGTGCTTGCCTGGGGCAGCAACGCCGACGGCAAAACAGATGTGCCGGAGGACCTGGGTACGGCCATGCAGGTTTCTGCGGGGTATCATCATTCCGTTGCGTTAAAAAGCGATGGTACCGTCGCGGTTTGGGGAGATAATTACTACGGGCAATGCAATATTCCCTATGGTCTAAGAAATATAAAGGAGATATCGGCGGGGGGATATCATACCCTTGCCTTGGATTATGATGGTAAAGTTTATGCCTGGGGAGATAACTTTTATCAGCAATGCCAGGTTCCCCTGGGTCTTTCTGATGTCATACAGATTGAAGCAGGAGGCCATCATTCCCTTGCTTTAAAAAGCGACGGCACTGTTGTTGCATGGGGAGATAATCATTTCGGGCAATACGGCGTTTTAGGAAAAGTGGCGTTTAACGATATATCCGGTATGAGATTCCTTGCCGCCGGGGAAGATTTTTCTATATTCAGGATGGGGCCTTATGAAGTTATATCTATGGGAGACAATAGGGATGGTCAGTGCGATATATCGCCTTTAAACATGGATAATAGTTGGGAAACGGTAAAAGCCGTATCGGCAGGATATCACCACGCCCTTGCACTAAGCAGCGGAGGAAAAATAACGGCGTGGGGGGATAACAGCAAGGGGCAAAGCGGCAAGCCTCCTCATTTCTCAATATATCAAACGGCGGCAGTTTCCGCAGGTGCCTTCTTTAATATTGCTATTGACGTTACCGGTAAAATAGCTGCCTGGGGGGATAACGATGCAAATCAATGTGATATGGCAGAGGATACTTCTCCGCCCCATTTTATATCGGAAGCGCTGGCTCCGGATAACAGCTTTGTGGATATAACCTTTAGTGAACGGGTTTACAGCAAGATAGTCAATAATGAGCTATTGCCCTTGACGCCGGACAGCCTTAGCCTCATATTTGAAAGAGGTGATTCTTTAGAATCCAATGTTGCAGTATCCATAAAGTCCCTCAAGAAAAATGATAACATTAGAGAAGATTTGGCTTCCGAACTGGCAGGCGGTGAAACGACCATAAGGGTATTCCTTGATGTGATAGGTGATATCGGGGGCACAGAGATTTTGAAATTTAAAGCCACAAATGGCAATGCCATTTGTGACTCATCTATACAGTATATGTCTCCTGCGGAGTCTACCGGCGCCCTGGTTATGAACCCAAACAGCGGTACACAGATGTTTGTCGACAGCACAAGCAGCGGAGGTCAGGTATTGAATTTTCAAACTGTTATGTGGCACCACAAAACAGAGTTGGGTGCAGGCAATAACCGCATATTGGTTGTTGGATTAAAATGCGATGAGAAGGAGACACCTACTTATATAAGTTCTGTCACCGTGGGAGGAAAGCCCATGACTCATGCGGTTTCAAACAGGGCCTACGGCACGCAGATGGATTTTTACTATATGCTGGATGAGGATCTTCCGGCGGAACCGGGCGAGTATATCATTATTGCAGATTATGATAACGAAAATTTGAGCCTGTCCGGTATGTCTGTCCTTTTATGCAATGCCGCCCAAATGGGGCCTGAGGGCATAGGGATTTCCGGGGCTATGGAGAATGCATTCGGCGATTGGGCATACAAGACGCTTCTTACCACCAAGTCCCATAATGCTACGATAGTCGAATTATTAAATATAGGCAACCAAAAAACAAAAGAGAATATAAACGTCGCTACAGTCAAAAACAACGGCCTTTATCCCATGACCATGGCTGTACATCAAGGCGGACCGGCGGGAAACGCAAGTACGGCATTTTCTCCTGATAGGGACCCCAGGGAATGGCTTGCCATGGCTGTGGCTTTTAGAAATGCGATTTATCCGGCGGATAAGGAAGCTGAGGCTGCAGCGCCTATCGCACATGCTTTTGGGACAAATTCTTATCCGGCGGGAGAAAACATTGCCTTTGCGGCAAAGGATTTGGGTGGTTGGAATGAATATTACGATCCTATCCAAGTAAAGGATATTATACAAAACGGAGACAACCTATATCTGCAGGGTTTTAGATATCTGAACAATGAATACAGCGGTGACGGAATCGGTATTTATGCGGCCCAAACCAGCAAAGACGGCGAGAACTGGGATAAGGTTACAGCCGTAAACGATGCTTCCAGTCTGTTCAGCATTAATGGTTTTATGCATACCATTACGATGGGCATCGGTTCGGAGGGCTATCCTAATTACCGCACTTATGGTATAGACGGCTCTGAGGAACTATTTGTCAGCCCCCAGCGTTATGATAGAACCTGGGTTAGTTTTAACGTGAAAGCTATGGCGGGAAACCCCGAAGGTACCATAATAGCTGTCGGCGGAGGCTTAGGGTATAAACCCCCGTGGACGCCGACTAATTTGGATTATGGGTATTTTGGTATGATGTCTTTGTCCCATGATAATGGTCATACATGGAAAGAGAAGTATTTCTATGATACGTCAATCTATAAAGGTGTGTTGTACTTCTCGGATAGGTTTGTGGCTTGGGACGATAATAAGGTCTATTGGTCTTTTGATGGAGAAACCTGGGATCATCCCGAATTTGGTATACCGCCGACGGGCTTTAGCGGACCCTTTGACATATATGAACGAAATAATATGCTTCTTTTGGCGGGTAAAAATTTGGATGATGATAATGTTAATCTTTATACCTCCACAGATGGATTTACTTGGACAAAAGCAGATATTGTTTATAAGGATCCGGAGCTTACGGACACTGACGGTTTTACCAGCATTGCTTACGCCCAAGGCACTTATGTGGCGTCAGGCGGTCACTACATTGCAGTGGCAAAGGCACCGGACCCGGACCATGAGGACGAGCCATGGGAATTCAGCCTCTATGCCTTGAATATGGACAGCGTAAATTATATTACAGCTATAAATAACAGGTTCTATATCCGCTATGCCGGAGCTTTGTTGAGCTCTGATAATTTAAAAGACTGGTACTACGAGAGCTCCAACTCCGGTAACAGTCAAATCATAAATTTTAAAGGCAAAGTGATCTCCTACGATTATTTAGGCAACCTTTATATAGGCTATACGCCTTTGCATGTTGATTATGTGACACCATTGGTAAACGAAACGGGGGTGCCCATAGATGAAGCCATAACCGTAGGATTTCCGGAAGGGGTAAAACCAGCGGAACTTGTGCCGGAAAACGCCATCAGGCTGGTGAACAACGAAAAAAATATATTGCATCCCATTGCTGTGAGTTTCAAAGAAGGAAAAATAGTGTTGACTCCTAAGAAGGATCTTGATTACAGCACAAACTACACTGTGGTCGTATCTGAAGGCTCCGTGAAAAACACAGGGGATACAAAAGCAAATATGACATTTACCTATAGCTTTACCACAAGGAAAAGGATAGGTAATCCGCAGATAGTGTCAACCAGTCTTAGGGATGGGTCAGGCGTTTCGGCGGAGGATCCCGTTTTCATCCAGTTCGACAGGGCAATATTTCCCGGTGAAAGCTTCCTCGGGATTGCCATTGCACCGGCAGATGAACCGGACTCTTTTTTAAATATGGATGTGGAAATAGATCGAAGCAGCATGATATTAACTCCTAAAAAATATCTGGAAAACGATAAAACTTATATAGTAACACTACCGGGGGGTTGCATCATTGATAGTGATAGGGATCTTTTAGAAAAATGGAGCATGGAATTCACGGTAAAGGCTGATGTTATACCTCCAAAGGTTGTAAAAACCCTTCCCGTGAATTACGGCGAAAGGGTGCCCCAGGCGCCGACCATTGAGGTTAGATTTGATGAAAATATAAAAGAAGGAATGAAATTTGGTGATATTACTCTTAAAAATATACGTTCCAACGATAATACGGCAATAAGAGTATCCATACCGGAAAGAACGGGCCTTGACGGATTGCCGTTAAACGATTCGTTGGTAATAGAGTTGCCGGAAAATACAACATTGGAGCTGCACCATACCTATCGTGTGACCATACCCGCCGGCGCAGTGACGGATATGGCCGGAAATGGATTAAAAGACGAGTTCAGTTACGTTTTTACAGAAGAAATTATGGGAAGCAGCCCCATGCTCATAGAAAGCAATCCGAAAAATGAAGCGGACAATATAGATATCAAGTCTGATTTTGTCTTGCTCTACGACAGACCCATAGCAGGGGGTCCCAATTATAATAAATTCAAACTTGTATCGGAAGGGCATCTCGACATCTCCTTGGTACCCGAGATTGTGAGGAATAAGCTTATTTTGCGGCATGATGAGCCTATGGAATACGGGGTAAAATACAGGCTTAGGATCGGCGCCTACTCCATAGCTGATAAAAATAATGATAATACTGTGGAGGAGGACATAGATCTTTATTTCACCTCCGAAGAGCAGCATATAGCAAATACATATCCCAAAACTCAAAGCAAAGGGATATGCATAAACGGCGTTCCCGAAGTGAGCTTTACCGCTAACGCCTACAAAGGATACGAATTTAATAATATAACACTTATGGGACAAATAGAAGGCGTCGAGTTATATGTCCCCATAAAACCCCGGGTGGACAAAGATAAGCTTTTAATTATGCCCGAGGTTGAACTGGACCCGGATACGCTATATAGGATCAGCCTGCCCAGAGGCGCTGTTCGCTTTATTGACGGGACAGTTAATAATCAGTATGAATTTAGCTTTACCACGGGTTCACA
>LSQX01063189.1_pt1 | contig 13086 bp, 11 predicted proteins | sample 654561 | NCBI WGS metagenome assembly LSQX01 (sample SAMN04489861, study PRJNA283612) | anaerobic digester metagenome | isolation source: 4 biogas reactors fed with cattle manure at either 37C or 55C with and... | place: Denmark: Kongens Lyngby | collected 2014 | reverse complement strand
TCGTAGGACACAGCGCGATGCTGCCTTGCAGCACGGCCTCAGGCAGGGAAAAGAAACGGTGCGGATGGATGGCGTCAGGACGCGCGCGGGAGCGGCCTTGGCCGCGATGAAGCCTCGCGGCGGCAGCCGGCGATCAGATCGCGGGCAGGCCCGCTTGTACCGGATTCGGCTCGGGAATCGTGCGAGTTGCCGGTGCCGCTCAGGCGCAGCCGGTCATATCTCCGGCCACCGGCACTTCCAGCGCCGCGCCGCGGCCTTCCACCCGTTCCTGGATGCGTGCGTCGCTGGCTTCCGTGTCGATGCCGCGGCTGCGGTACCACTCCGGGCTGTAGTAGCTGTGCGCGTAGCGTTCGCCGCTGTCGCACAGGATCGTGACGATCGAGCCTTCGCGGCCTTGCGCCTGCATCGCCTGCGCGGCGAGCAGCACGCCGACGAAATTGGTGCCGGTGGAACCACCCACGCGGCGGCCGAGGCGGGCGCTGACATGGCGCATTGCAGCAAGGCTCAAGTCATCGGGAATCTTCGCCATCGCGTCCACGCACTGCGGAATGAAGCTGGGTTCCACCCGTGGCCGGCCGATGCCTTCGATGCGCGAGCCGCAATGGTGGGTGCGGCTGCCATCGGCCACGCCGGCGAGCGCGTCGCGATAGTAGTCGAAGAACACCGAGTGCTCCGGGTCCACGCACAGGATGCGGCTCGGGTGCTCGCGGTAGCGCACATAGCGCCCAAGTGTGGCGCTGGTGCCGCCGGTGCCGGGGCTGCACACGATCCAGTCGGGCACAGGATGTGGTTCCTGCGCCATCTGCTTGAAGATCGATTCGGCGATGTTGTTGTTGGCGCGCCAGTCGGTGGCACGCTCGGCATAGGTGAACTGGTCCATGAAATGCCCGCCGGTTTCACGCGCCAGGCGGGCCGATTCGGCGTTGATCGCGGCCGGGTCGTCGACCAGATGGCAGTGCCCGCCCTGGAATTCGATCGCCGCGATCTTGTCCGGCGAGGTGCAGGAGGGGATCACCGCCAGGAACGGCAGCCCCAGCAGGCGCGCGAAATACGCTTCGGATACGGCGGTGGAACCACTGGAGGCTTCGATCACCGGGCTGCCCTCGCGCAACCAGCCGTTCGCCAGTGCATAGAGGAACAGCGAGCGCGCCAGGCGATGCTTGAGGCTGCCGGTCGGGTGGCTGGATTCGTCCTTGAAGTAGACCTCGATGCCCGGATAGCCGGCCAGTGCCAGCGGGATCAGATGGGTATCGGCGGAGCGGTTGAAATCGGCTTCGATCTTGTGGATGGCCGCAGCCACCCATGCGCGCTGCGACATGGCGGTCGTCCTGAAGGAGATGCACACATGGTAGGACGTCCGCCGCTGCGGTGGGTGCGGCTTCAGCCGGCGGCGGCCACCGCGTTGCGGCCGGTACGCTTGGCGCGGTAGAGCGCCTGGTCGGCGCTGCGCATCAGGTCCTCGAAATCCGTGGTCTGCGGCGGCGTGCGGCTGGAGATGCCGATGCTGATGGTGATGCGCCCGGCATCCGGATTGCCGCGATGCGCGATGTCCAGCGCGTGGATGCGCTGGCGCAGTGATTCGGCCACGGCGGTGGAGGTGGTTTCGTCCATATGCGGCAGGATCACGGCGAATTCCTCGCCGCCATAGCGTGCCACCAGCGCACCCGGATGGTCGGCCACCGCTGTGGCCAGTTCGCCGGCAACCTGTTGCAGACAGCGGTCGCCGGCCGGGTGGCCGTAGAGGTCGTTGTAGGGCTTGAAATGGTCGATGTCGATCATCAGCAGCGAAACCGGCTCGGCGCTGCGGGTGGCGTCGCGCCAGGCCTGTTCCAGCGCCTCGTCGAAGTGGCGACGGTTGGCGACCAGGGTCAGCCCGTCGGTGGCGGAAAGCTCGCGCAGGCGGTCTTCCAGGCGCTTCTGCACCGTGACATCGCGGAACACCATGACGTGCTGGCGCACATTGGCCTGCTCATCGGAGATCAGATCGATGCTGACCTCCATAGGAAAGCCTTCACCGTTGGCGCGGCGCGCCCAGAGCGTGCCGTCCCAATGGCTGGTGAGCTGCATGCGGCTGTGGATCTGTTGCAGGGTGTCGCCATCGTCATGCCCGAACAGCGGCAATACCCGGCCCTGCACCGCCTCGGCGGCAAAGCCGGTGATGCGGGTGAAGCCGGGATTGGCGCGCAGCACGCGCAGTTCCGGATCCACCACCACGATGGCTTCGCCGGTGTGGCGCACCACGGCATCGGCCAGGCGCAGCCCGGCCTGGGCGCGCTGCAATTGCTCCAGCTGGGTCGCCAGCGTCCGGTTCAGCGATGCGAGCCGGCGGCCGGCCTTCTTCTGCTGGTGCAGGCCGAGCAGGAACAGCAGTTCCAGCAGCAGCACCAGTCCGGCGATGGCGATCGCGAACAGGCGGTAGCGCGCCAGCGTCGCGTTCCAGGAGTCGGCGCGGATGTCCATGCCCAGGATCGCCACGATGCCGCCGTCGGCAGTATGCACCGGTGCGATCGCGGTGATCCATTGGCCCCAGTTGTCGGTGTGCACCGGCTGTACCAGCGGCCGGCCGCTGTGCCAGACCTGGAACAGATCGTCGGAGGGGCCGTCATAGACATCGCCGGGGGCTGAATAGTCCGGCGATTCGGGGGCTTCGGCATCGGCCAGGAACAGCATTTTCTGCGGATCCGCAGTTGCCGGCCGCATCAGATAGACGAAGCGGAAATCCGGATTCACATCGCGCGCGCGGCGCAGTTCGCCGCGTACCGCATCGAAGCTGGCGCTGCCGATGTCGCTGCCGTCACCGTGCAGGGCGGCGATGGGCTCCGATTCCAGCGTGGCGGTGACGGTGCGCGCCAGTGCCAGCACGCGGTCGTGTTCCAGCCGATGGCCGAGATGGCCGACGAACTGCACGAACCACAACGACGCCAGCAGCGTCAGTACGAGGATCGCCGCGCCGAGCCAGAGGTGGCCGCGCGGCAGCGGTGCGGAAGGGGAATCGGGCATGGCGGCAGGCTCCGGAGAGCGCGCAGTCTAGCCGGTGCGGCGCGGTTTCGTGATGTTCCGCACGGGTTGGCGCGGCGACGCAGACCCGGCTGGCCGCTGCATGGATGAGCGGGCATGCTCTTTCGTCATCGTACTTGACGTCGTAGCGCGGCGGGAGGAAAGGCGGCATGTGGCCGGGAATCATCATGACGTCGCTGGTGCTGGTGTTGTACGCGGCGGCGGTGGCCACGGTGCCGTGGCTGGGCTGGCTGTCGCCGCGCGGCGGCATCGTCACGCTGGGCATTTCGCTGTTGCTGGCCAATGCGGCGTTGTGGTTCGCGCGCCAGCCGCAGCATTCGGTGCGGCGCCGTTTCGAGCTGGTGCTCGCGGCCTGGCTTTGGCTGCTGGTGCAGGCCGGCTGCCTGCTGTGGTTCGTGCTGGCTGAATGAGCCGGCGGCGGCGGGCGGCAAGGCGGCAGTAGACTCGTGTTTCCCCTACTGCTGGAGCAAGCCATGTCGCGATTCGTCCTTCTTGTCTGTTGTCTGCTGCTGCCGGTGTTGCCGGTCATGGCGCAGGACACCTCGCAGATGATGTCCGGGCAGGCGGTGTCCGGGGTCAAGGAAACCCTCGCGCGCGGGGTTGAGAGTGCGATCAACCAGCTGGGCCAGGAAGATGGCTTCCTTGATGATCCGGCGGTGCGCATCGGCCTGCCCGGGCAGCTGAATTCGATTGCCGAAACCGCGCGCAAGCTCGGTCAGGGCCAGTACGTGGACCAGCTGGAGCTGACGATGAACCGGGCCGCCGAAGCGGCGGTACCGGCGGCAGCCGAAGTGTTCGGTGATGCGATCCGGCAGATGTCGGTACGCGATGCAGCCGGGCTGCTGACCGGCGGCAAGCAGTCGGTCACCGACTATTTCCGCAGCAGCAGCGGCGATGCCCTGCGCGAACGCCTGTTGCCGATCGTGGCCCAGGCCACTTCCGCCAGCGGCACCACCGCCGCTTACAAGAGTCTGATGGACAAGGGTGGCGGTGCCCTCGGCGGTGCGCTGGGCCGGCTCGGCGGCAGCAAGGGCGGCGACGCGGCGCAGGCGCTGGATCTGGATGGCTATGTCACCGACAAGGCACTGGACGGGCTGTTCCACTACATCGGTGTGCAGGAGGAAGCGATCCGCAGCAATCCGGTGGAAAGAGGCAGCCGTCTGCTGGAATCGCTGTTCGGCGGTTGAACGGGAATTTCACCGCGACTGGTGTTGGCGGTCGCGGTGAAGTAGTGCGGGAATTGCGGTCGGGGCGGGGCCGGATCAGCGTTCCAGGATCGCGGTCACGCCCATGCCGCCGGCGGTGCAGATCGAGATCAGGCCACGGCCCGAACCCTTTTCCTCCAGCAGCTTGGCCAGCGTGGCGACGATGCGACCGCCGGTCGCGGCGAACGGATGGCCCAACGCCAGTGAGGAACCCACGACATTGAGTTTGGCCGGATCGATGCTGCCCAGTGCTCCTTCCAGACCGAGCTTGTCGCGGCAGAAGCTGTCCGATTCCCAAGCCCGCAGCGTGCACAGCACCTGCGCCGCGAAGGCTTCGTGGATCTCGTAGAAATCAAAATCCTGCAAGCTCAATCCGTGGCGCGCCAGCATCTGCGGCACGGCCCAAGCCGGTGCCATCAGCAGCCCTTCGCCATGCACGAAGTCCACCGCCGCGACCTGCGCATCGACGATCCATGCCTGCACTTCCAGCCCGCGTGAACGGGCCCATTCTTCACTGCCCAGCAGCACCGCCGAGGCGCCATCGGTCAGCGGCGTGGAGTTGCCGGCAGTCAGCGTGCCATGGCCGGAATGGCGGTCGAAGGCGGGCTTGAGCGTGGCCAGCTTTTCCGGCGTGGTGTCCGGGCGCAGGATGTTGTCGCGCGCCACGCCACGGAACGGCACCACCAGGTTTTCGTAGAAACCGCGTTCGTAGGCGGCGGCGGCCTTGCGGTGCGAGTCGTAGGCCAGCTGGTCCTGATCGGCGCGGGCGATATCCCACTCGCGCGCCATCAGTTCGCAGTGTTCGCCCATGCTCTTGCCGGTACGCGGTTCGCCGACGCCGGGGAATTCGGGTTTGAACTCGGCCGGCGAAAACCCCTTCAGCGCCTTCAGCCGCTGGCCGAAACTGCGCGCCCGGTTGAGATCGAGCAGACGCCGCCGCAACGACTTGTTGACCGCGATCGGCACATCCGAAGTGGTGTCCGAACCGCCGCCGATGCCGGCCTCGATCTGGCCGGTAGCGATCTTGTTGGCGACCGTGATGATGGTGTCCAGGCTGGTGCCGCAGGCGCGCTGCATGGTCAGGCCCGGCGTGGTCGGTGCCAGCCCGGAGGACAGCGTCGCCTCGCGCGCCAGGTTCCAATCCGAGGAGTGCTTCAGCACCGCGCCCATCGCCACTTCGCCCAGATGCGCGCCGTGCAGGCCGAAGCGTTCCACCAGCGCACCCAGGGTGCGGATCGACATGCCCAGATTGCCGACGTCGTGGTACGCGGTGTTGTTGCGACAGAACGGAATGCGCACCCCGCCGATCACGCCGACGGGATTCAGGGGGCGGGTCTTGCTCATCGTTGCACTCGACGCGTCACGTGGCGGGATTCGGAATCATAACGCAGTGCCCATACGGTGGCGAACGGTGGACGGTGGTGAACGGTGGATGCGCCCGGTGCTTACCCGGGAGCGGCTTGCGCCGCCTGTGTCACCTGCAGCGGTGTATCGAACCACGAGGGCATGAAGGACCACAGCATGAAGCCCCAGGAGCGCTCGCACAGTAGCCGCTGCCAGTGCGAGGCGATGTGCTGCAACAGGCCGGGCGCATCGGCCTCATGCACGCCGAGCACTTCCAGCCTCCGCCGTCCGGTGGCCAGGTCCAGCCCAAGGGTGAACACCACCACCGGAACCTGCGCGCGGCGTGCGATCAGCAACAGACCCTCGGCAAAATGCGCCGGGTGGCCGAACAGTGTCACCGGGCTGCCAAGTGCGGTTTCAGTCGGCGGCACGTCCGGCGTTCCTGCCACCCATCCGCCGCGCGCGATCATTCCCTGGGCCTGGCGCACTGTGCCCGGCGAGAAGATCAGCGGGCCGCCGGAAACCCGCTGCAGCTCGTTCAGGCGCAGCACGCCATACCAGTAGGCCAGACGCGAGCCGCCCATCGAACGTCGGCTGAAATGTCCGGCCAGCACCGAGGTTTCCACGCCTTGTTCACGCAGTGAGCGCATCGCCCACAGTCCCGGGCAAACATGGAAGAACACCCCCACCGCCGGCGTCTCCAGTTGCGGCCAGTCCTGCGCGATGTCCGTGTGGTGGCGCAGCCAGCGGCGCGAGCGGGTGCGGCTGATCCAGAAGTCGGCATGATCCACCAGCCGGCACAATCGGAACTGCCGCGCCCAGAGCGTTTCATCTCCAACGTCGACGAACTGCCGTGCCTGCGCCAGTGCGGCCTGCCATTCGTTGCGGTAGAGGAAGGCGAAGCGGGAGCAGAAGCGCAGCCAGCGGAAGCCGAGTGGCCAGGGCATCAGCGCGGTCAGGCCGGGGATCAGGTACAGCTCCAGCAGGGCACGGAACTCCAGGCGCAGCGCGGCGGGCATCGTGTGGCATCGATCAGGAAAAGGGGAGGCGATGGTACTGTAGCGCCCCGTTCCCCGCCTGCTCTGCTGTTCATGTCCTCTTCTTTGTGCAATTACGGCGCCCTGGCGCTGGAGTGTTCGGCCACCTTGAGCCAGCCCACGCTGGCGCGCGATCAGGCCGCGGAACTGGCCGGCCATGTCGCCGTCGATCTGGCGCGCCTGCTGCCGGGTGTTGAGCAGCTGGATCTGGGTGTGGCCGCCGCCGCTTTCGATCCGGCCGAACTGTTGCGTCCGGGCTGGCCGCTGCACGCCACCCTGGCCGAGCTGGTGGAACGCGCGCCCGGGCGTGGCATGGCGCGGGTGCTGGGTTTTGGCAGCCATGAAGGCGAGATGCCGCGTGGCCTGACGCCGGACCCGGTGCTGCGTGAAGGCCCGCTGCGGCTGGTGCCGTTCGTGCTGCAGGGCGAGGCCGATGCAGTGGTCGCGGTCGGGCGGGAAATGGAGGAGGTGCTGCTGGAAACCGGCATGGCCCAGGCTGCGACCGCGCTGTACGCGCAGCAGGCGTTCGGCACGCCGCTGGAGCACGTGCGTTATCTGAGCCTCAACGATCTGCTGGCGATGACCGCGATGCAGTACGAACACGCCGGCATCGGCCCGCTGTGGCCGCTGATCGAAACCGCGCTGCTGACGCCCGAGCGCGAGGAATGGCTGGATGCCCCGCCCGAACCGCTGTTGCACTGGAACCAGGGCGAGGCACGCATCGCCTTGATGGATCTGCCCTTGTGGTCGGAAGCCGGTTTCGCGCCGCGCGGTATCGACGCGGAGCGGATTTCCCAGGCCTACGAACACTTCCAGATGCGCCAGCGCCAGTTCGCCGCCGTGCTGGGCAGCCACGCGATCCCGCTGCGCTTCGACCATTGCGGCAGCGGCCAGGATCCGCGCCGCGCCGTGGCCGACTGATACCTTTCCCGCACTGCAACCGAGGCACCCGCCGTGTCCCTGCCCGTCCTGCCCGATGCCCCGCTGATCGCGCTGCACAATGCCGATCTGCATGCGCCCGATCCACGCGGTCTGTGCCATTTGCTGCTGGGTGGCGGCAAGGTGCTGTGGATCGGTCGTGACCGGGCCGAACTGCCGGCCAGTCTCGGTGCGCAGGTGCTGGATCTGGAAGGCCGGCGCCTGATTCCCGGCCTGATCGACGGCCATGTGCATGTCACCGGCGGTGGCGGTGAAGCGGGTTTCCGCAGCCGCGTGCCGGCGTTGCCGCTGTCGCATTACACCCGTGGCGGCATCACCACGGTGATCGGCCTTTTGGGCACCGACGATGTTGCGCGCGGGCCGCGCGAACTGCTGGCCACGATCTACGCGCTGCGCGAGGAAGGGCTGTCGGCCTTCGGCCATTGCGGCGGTTACCACCTGCCGCCGGCGACGCTGACCGGCTCGGTGCGCGGCGATCTGGTGTTTCTGGAACCGCTGATCGGCGTCGGTGAGCTGGCGCTGTCGGATCACCGTTCCAGCCAGCCGACCCTGGACGAACTGCTGCGCATCGCCTCCGAGGCGCATGTGGCCGGGCTGATGACCGGCAAGGCCGGTTTGCTGCATCTGCACCTGGGCGATGGCCCGCGCGGCCTGGATCTGGTGCGCCGTGCGCTGGAGCAAAGCGAGCTGCCGCCGCGCGTGTTCCAGCCGACCCACGTCAACCGCCGCCGCGCATTGTTCGACGAGTCGCTGGAACTGGCACGCCGCGGAGTGCCGGTCGATGTCACCGCATTTCCGGTGGAAGAGGGCGAGGACGCCTGGAGCGCGGCCGATGCCTTCATCCGTTATCACGATGCGGGCGCACCGCCGCAGCGGTTGACGATCAGTTCCGATGCCGGCGGCTGCCTGCCGTGCTTCGACGACGAGGGCAAGGTCTGCGGCATGGATGTCGGCAAACCCGGCGCGCTGCTGGAAACGCTCGGCGAACTGCTTGACCGCGGCGTGCCGCTGGCGCAGGCGCTGCCGGTATTCACCTCGAACGTGGCCAGTACGCTGCGTCTGGCCGGCAAGGGCCGTATCGCGATCGGCGCCGATGCCGACCTGGTCTGTCTGGATGAACAGCACCGCGCGCTGCACGTGATCGCACGCGGCCGGCTGCACCGGCGCGGTGGAAAAACCTGCCTGCACGGCAGTTTCGAGCGCGCCGCAGACTGAGGCAAAAGCTTGAACCCGGTCCGGTTCCCGCGCCTGCGGAGCTTGGCAATCAGGCAAAACGCGGCAAGAATCACCGGCCGCCACGTCCGGCGGCAGCAGCAGGGGAAGTGCAAGCATGTGTCCGAGCAAGGTCGCCGAGGGCGATGAGCGTGGCTGGATCGTGCCGATCGGCGGAGCCGAGGAAAAGGAACACGATCCGCGCATCCTCAAGCGCTTCGTGCGCCTGTGCGGCGGCCGTGATGCCAATATCGTCGTGATCCCGACCGCCAGCCGGCTGGAAGACACCGGTCCGCGCTACGAGAAGATCTTCAGCGACATCGGTGCCGCCCACGTCACCTCGCTGAACTTTTCCACCCGCGCCGACGGCGACAACGAAGGCTGGCTGGAACGCATCGCGCATGCCACCGGGGTGTTCTTCACCGGCGGCAACCAACTGCGCCTGTCCACCATCCTGGGTGGCACCCGCGCTGCCAAGATGATCCGCCAGGCCAACGCCGCCGGGGTGACCGTCGGTGGCACCAGCGCCGGTGCCAGCATCCTGTCCGAGCACATGATCGCGTTCGGCACCGAAGGTAGTTCGCCGCGCGCCGACAGCGTGCGTCTGGCGCCCGGGCTGGGCCTGACCAACCGTTTCATCATCGACCAGCACTTCCGCCAGCGCGACCGCCTCGGCCGTCTGGTCACGGCGCTGGCCTACAACCCGTTCTCGGTCGGTATCGGGCTGGACGAGGACACCGCCGCCTTCATCGGCCCGGACAACACGCTCGATGTCGAAGGCTCCGGCGCGGTCACCGTGGTCGATGCCGAGGGCGCCGAGTTTTCCTCGATGGCGCAGGCCGACGAGAACGACCCGGTCTGCCTGATCGGCCTGCGCGTCCATATTTTGGTGCGCGGCGCCACCTTCAACCTGCATACGCGCAGGGCTTCGGCAGGCTTGTTGCAGCCCTCCTGAGCTGCACCGTGCGCGAATCATCCGCGCATGGTTTCCCCGCCCGGCGGTTTTGGGCATCCTGCAATGCTCACGGGGAGTTGAAGCAGAAGGGGTAAACCATGCGCATCGTTGATCGTTCCGTCTACGTCGGGCCGTCGTTGTACGCCCATTTCCCGGTGATCCGGCTGGAGCTGGATCTGGGGGAACTGGAACACTGGCCATCGGCGCGGCTGGGCGAGGGGTTCATCAACGGTCTGCTGGAAGCATTGCCGGGGCTGGCCGAACACGGCTGTTCCTACCGCGAACCCGGCGGCTTCGTGCGCCGCCTGCGCGAGGACCAGGGCACCTGGCTGGGGCATGTGTTCGAGCATGTCGCGATCGAACTGCAGAACATCGCCGGCGAAGACGTCACCTTCGGCAAGACCCGCAGCGTGGACGGCAAGCCCGGCGTCTACACCGTGGTCTACGAATACACCCAGCGCGAGGAAGGCATCGCCGCCGGCGAGCTGGCACTGAAGCTGCTGGGCTCGCTGCTGCCGCCGGAACTGCGCACTCACGTTGCGGTGCCGGAGGATTTCGACTGGGCCACTGAACGCGACGACTTCATCCGCTACGCCCAGCGCCGCGCACTCGGGCCGTCAACCGCCTCGCTGGTGCAGGCCGCGCAGGATCGCGGGATTCCATCGCTGCGCCTGAACCAGTATTCGCTGGTGCAGCTGGGCCACGGCAAATACCAGCAGCGCATCCAGGCCACGGTCACCGGCAAGACCCCGCACATCGCGGTGGAGCTGGCCGGCGACAAGGAGGAAACCAACCGCATCCTGTCCACCCTCGGCCTGCCGGTGCCGCGCCAGGAACTGGTGACGAGCGAGGATGGCGCGATCCGCGCCGCGCGCCGGCTGGGCGGGCCGGTCGTGACCAAGCCGTACAACGGCAACCACGGGCGCGGCATCACCATCGGCATCGAGGAACCCGAAGCGGTGCGTGAAGGCTATCGTGCCGCACGTGAGCATTCGCGCTCGGTGATCGTGGAAACCTTCCAGTCCGGCGACGACCACCGCCTGCTGGTGGTCAACGGCGAACTGGTCGCCGCCACGCGCCGCACGCCCGGTCATGTCGTGGGCGATGGCAAACACAGCATCGCCGAACTGGTCGAGATCGTGAACGCCGATCCACGCCGCGGCATCGGGCACGAGAAGGTGCTGACCCGCATCGTGCTCGACGCCCAGGCCGAACAGATGATGCAGCGCGTCGGCTACACCGCCGAGTCGGTGCCCGCGCCGGACGAAATCGTCTACCTGCGTTCCACCGCCAACCTGTCCACCGGCGGCACCGCGACCGATGTCACCGACATCATCCACCCGGACAACCGCGACATGGCGGTGCGCGCGGTGCGCGCCATCGGGCTGGACGTGGGCGGCGTCGACTTCATCACGCCCAATATCGCCGAGAGCTACAAGAAGATCGGCGGGGCGATCTGCGAAGTGAACGCCGCGCCCGGCTTCCGCATGCACGTGGCACCCAGCGAAGGCACCCCGCGCGATGCCGCCGGCCCGGTAATCGACATGCTGTTCCCGCCCGGCGCGCCGAGCCGCGTGCCGATTGCCGCCGTCACTGGCACCAATGGCAAGACCACCACCGCGCGGATGCTGGCGCATATCGCCAAGATGGCCGGCTTCACCCCGGGCCTGACCACCACCGATGGCGTTTACATCGACGGCCAGCGCACGGTCGAAGGCGACATGACCGGTCCGGTCTCGGCACGCATGGTGCTGGCCGATCCGCAGATCGATCTGGCGGTGCTGGAAACCGCACGCGGCGGCCTGCTGCGCGCCGGCATGGGCGTGTCCGAAGTCAACGTCGGCGCGGTGCTGAACGTGCAGTCCGACCACCTCGGCCTGAAGGGCATCGACACGCTGGAACAACTGGCCCCGGTCAAGCGCATCGTGGTGGAAGTGGCGACTGACTGCGCCGTGCTCAATGCCGATGACCCGCTGGTGCTGAAGATGTCCGGTTACGTGGACGCCAAGACCATCTGCTACGTCAGCACCAACCCTTCGCATCCGCTGGTGCGCGAGCACATCCGCGCCGGTGGCCGCGCCTGCGCGCTGGAGGCCGGCATCAATGGCCAGATGATCACGCTGTACGACAAGGGCAGCCATATTCCGCTGCTGTGGACCCATCTGGTGCCGGCCACGCTCGAAGGCCGCGCCATGCACAACGTGCAGAACGCGATGTTCGCCGCCGCGATGGCGTTCTCGCTGGGCATCAAGCTGGATGCGATCCGCCAGGGCCTGCGCACTTTCGACACCACGTTCTTCCAGGCGCCGGGCCGCATGAACGTATTCGACGAACACCCGTTCAAGGTGCTGTTCGATTACGGCCACAACGCCCACGCCATCGCCGCGATGGCCGATCTGGCGCAGCGTCTGGATGTCACCGGCCGCCGTATCGTGGTGCTGGCTGCGCCTGGTGACCGGCGTGACGAGGACATCTTCGAAATCGCGCGCGCCGCCGCCGGCAAGTTCGACCACTACATCTGCCGGCGCGACGACAATCTGCGCGGCCGCGATGGCGACGAAGTGCCGCGCCTGCTGCTGCGTGGTCTGGTCGAGGCCGGCGTGGATGCCGCCTGCATCGAGGAAATCCAGGACGAACAGCAGGCCATCGACCACGCCCTGCGCATGGCCCAGGCCGGCGACCTGCTGCTGGTGTTCGCCGATGCGCTGACCCGCTCGTGGAAGCAGATCATCAAGTTCCGCCCGGAAGGCGCTGTCGAATCACCCGCCGCCAGCGTGCCGGTGCTGCCGGAAAGCCCGCCGGATGATCCGGCCGCGCTGGCCCGCGAAGCCGAGCTGCGGACGTTGATGGAAGGCATGGTGCGCGACGAACGCGGCATCGTGTTCGCACGCGAGGAAGACGACTGATGCGGGCGCGGGTGGTTTTCCGCGCGGCGCTGCCGCCACGCTTTATGGTGTTCCGCATCGTCCGGCCCGGCCGGAAGACCGCCTGCCTCGAAAGCCTGCGATGACATGCTGCCATTCGACGATTCCCGCCGCCTGACCGGCCCCAATCCGTACTTTGCCACCGCCGGCGCGGCGTTGGAGTCCAGCGGCGTGGACGTCGATGCCGCCATGCTGGAACGCTGGCGCGCGAATATCGTCCGGATGCGGGCCGCGCTGGGTTGGCCGGACGATGGATCGGTGGTCGCGCGGCCGCACGCCAGCGGCGCCAGCCTGGCCTTTGCCGCACCGGCAGACCAGTTGCTGTGCGCCACCGAAGTCAACGAATGGGCCTGGGGCGCGGCCTGCGTGCGGGAGGTTGGCCATGCGCCTGCTCATCCGGCCACCTGGGATGTTGAGCTGGCGCAGCGCACGCTGGCCGCACTCGCCGCCGA
>LSQX01404265.1_pt2 | contig 13087 bp, 15 predicted proteins | sample 654561 | NCBI WGS metagenome assembly LSQX01 (sample SAMN04489861, study PRJNA283612) | anaerobic digester metagenome | isolation source: 4 biogas reactors fed with cattle manure at either 37C or 55C with and... | place: Denmark: Kongens Lyngby | collected 2014 | reverse complement strand
AGGAGCCATTTTTTATGTACAAAATTAAGTGAAAATTAAGTGATTTACATATTTTTTATGGCAAAATATTTTCCCATGAATATTATATGTACAGCGGTATCCTGCATAACATTAATAAAGCATTGTTTACCCGGAGCCGAATTTCAAAGTAGTGGATAGTATTGTATGGTCCGGAAGAGGTAATTTGTAAGATAATTTGCGAATTAATTGGAAAGACTATGGAAAAAGGACAGTATAAACTTGGAATATGGGTGAAATGTAGTATTAAATAAAGTAGTGATTATTAGGAATTCCAAAAAAAACAAGAAGGATTTTATACATAAGATGTCGAAATGGTAACAGTAATAAAATTCTGTGTTGTAAATTATCCTGGGTTTTCCATGAAAGTTTATATATCAAATGGGGAACTTAGGCAAGAAAATATAAGGAGGCATGTCATGCTTACAAGAGTGTGTTCCGGTGGTGTCGTGTTCTTCGAAAATCGCGTATTGATACTTAAAAACGAAAAGTCTGAATGGGTATTGCCTAAGGGAGTTATCAGGCCCGGTCGACTGGCCCAGGAGACAGCTATCGAAAGAGTAAAGCTCGAGGCTGGAGTAAATGCCCGCATCTTATCTTATGTAGGAGAAACTTGCTACGAATTTTATTCTGTTACCAGGCAAAGGCCGGTATGCAATCAGATCACATGGTTCTTGATGGAAGCCGTAAGTGACTCTTGCAGCCCCAATACCAATCTGAACTTTTTCGACGGCGGTTTTTTCCCTATAGAAGAAGCCTTGGAAAAGATTACTTACAGTCAGGATAAATCTCTTGTAAGGATGTCATATAAAAGATACTTGGATTTTCATAAGGAAAGAGATGAAATTACGGTATAAAAGAGCAGCACCTCCAGGTGCTGCTCTTTCACTTTAGCGCTTAATTGGCATACGATTGTGTTTTGTCAGCGAGTCCAGTTCTCTTGCTTTAAGGCTCACATCATTTTCTCCGATTATTCCCTTTTCCTTTAAAACTTCTATGAGGCTTACTATGGCCAGAGTATTTTTATAGTCTACCATTTTCATGTCGGACAGCTGTGCGAAGATGTCTATATCACCCATAAGCTCGTCCCCCTTTGAGAAGGTTATATCCTTATCATTCCCCTTTTAGAAAATTTTATGCAAAAAAGTATTGCAGATTAAAGTTTTTTGGGAAGCGAGGGGACGATTCCTCTGCTTTCGAATGTTATGGCTTCTGAACTTTTTCTGTTGCCCTTATGAGCTCGTCCCTTTCAAGGGGGAGTAAAGGTCGCTTGCCTTCCTGTGTAACTATGTAATTGCCGCCGGATGTTACCTTGCCAATTACGGTCGCGGGGATGTTGTTGCTTTTTAGGGCTTCCACGACTTCCTCGGCTCTTGGCGTGCATATGAGCATCGAGCCGCTTGAAATGAGGCCTAGGGGGTCAATCCCAAATACTCGGCATATCTCCCGGGTTTCGGGCAAGAGCGGGAGCAGGTCCTGGTAGACTTCTACACCTACCCCTGAGGCATGTGCCACTTCGTAGCAGGCTCCCAGCAGGCCCCCTTCAGTAATGTCGTGCATTGCAGAGACGCCGACTTCAGCTGCAATTACCCCTTCATCTATAACGCTTATTTTTTCTAAAAAGCCCTGAGCGGTCTTAATGGCTTCCTCTGAAAGCTTACCGTTTAGATAATCTTCAAAATCGGAAGCGAGTATGGCCGAACCTTCAAGGCCGAGGAATTTTGTTACTATTATATCGTCGCCCGGCCTGGCACCGGAGGATGTCACGTACTTGTCCTTATCGGCAATGCCGATGGCTGTAGCCGAAATAACTGGCCTTACTACGGATGGAGTAATCTCACTGTGCCCGCCGAGGACCTCTATGCCAATTTTCTTGGAAGCCTCGTGAATCCCTGACATCAGCTTTTTCAGGATACTCTCATCGGACCCTACGGGTAAGAGTAAGGTGATAAGAATCCCGATGGGTTTTGCACCGCAGGCGGCGACATCATTGCAGGATACGTACACCGCAAGATGGCCGCTGTGGATATCGGCACAGGTTATGGGGTCGGTGGAAACAACAGCAACTTTGTCGCCGAAATCAATGATGCTGGAATCTTCACCGAAACCCGAGTGAACCAGGACTTCTTTTCTAAGCTGACCCATGTATGGATAAACGCTGGATTTTAAAATGTCCGGGGGGACTTTCCCTGCACAAAGCATATTATCACCTCAGAATCTATCTTCATCATTAATTGAGATGTTTTTTAACCTGCTATGCAAAAACAGAGCGATAACGGCGCCCGCCGAAACCTGGACAAAATCTCCGGCAAGCTCTATTGGAACCGCTCCTATTCCGTACAAAAGACCTGCCGCCAAAGCGTAACCTGCCATCATAGTAGCTCCTCCGAGAGCTACGGCCAATAACCTATTCTTTCTGGCTATACTGCCTACAATGTATCCCTCAAGGCCCTTGATGATGAAAGTAATCGGTGCCCATACGGGATAGCCTCCAATGATATCCGAGAGGGCAGAACCTACACCTCCTATTAAGGCACCGCAAACGGGGCCGTAAAGAAGTGCAGTTAAATAAATTATCGCTTCCCCCAGGTTAAAGTAAAGATTAAAAGTAGGAACCGGGAAGCGAAGCACCACGGTGGCTATAACTAGAAGTGCCGAAAATAGCCCCATAATAGCTAGCTCTTTTATTCTTTCACTCATCAACAAAAACCTCCATTATCAAAGTGCAAAAAGCGGTTGCCATTTATTCTTGAATTTTAAGGATTTCAAAAATCGATAAATTTTGTCTACAATTGACACTTGGATCCTAATGGTATTATACATAACAAAAAAAACTTTGACAAATAAAATTCAGCCCTTCAAAAGAGAAAGCAACGAGAATGAAAAACTAGTTATGAAGGACTGTAATAAATGGAACAAAAATAAGAAAAGATAGAATAATTATGAATCACCATGTATATCTACGGCATTTTAGCTTGCATTGTTCATTCTAATGATGTATTAATATAAATACAGATAACAATAAATCTTATAATTATCTTTCATTTTTTAACAATGATTAATAATAGATTTCCTACATAAGTTTAGTTCAAAAAGGACTTTATGTGGACATTAATAGGCTTACCAAAATGTTGTTGTCTTTTGACATAAAAAATTATACAGGTCTTTGTACATATATTCCTTGTCTAATTATAAACCACAAGTATCACTTAGCTTTTGCGACAGATTGGGGGTCAATATGGAAGGAATTAACAGTGTAGCAATTCTTGGGCTTGGTTCTGTAGGTGCAGTATATACACAATTGATTGTAAAGAATTGTCCCGAAACAAAAGTTTTCGCAATAGTAGCTGATGATGAAAAATATAGAACGAACTCAATGACGATAAACAATGAAATATTACCCATTGAACTTAAAACACCTGATAAATCTGACGGACCTGTAGATTTAATGATAATAGCAGTGCTGATTGGTGCAGATGGGATTTTGGCTCCTATGACAGAGACGGTTGAAGCTGCTCAAAAACTTATTGAGCTGGGAAAATATGCGCCTCTTGGTTCTAGGGGGATTTCCCTCATGAGACCTCACAGCGAATATAATCCTGGAGAAATAAATAGTTATATGGACAAAGCCAATCGCCGTACTTTGTTTTTCGCTCAGATAGAGACTGATATAGGGGTACAAAATGCAGAAAAAATTGCTGCGGTAGAGGGTATAGACGGATTGCTGATGGGTCCTAATGACTTAGCTGCAGATTATGGTTTGCCAGGAGTTTTTGACAATCCTAAGATGGAATCCGCTATTCAAAAGGTTATTAAGGCAGCTGAGAAATCTAACAAACCCTCAGGAATAATTTCGTCCAAGATAGACTTCTTGAGAAAATGTAAGGCAATGGGCATGACTATATTCAGTTGCAATAGTGAGGTCGGACTCTTATATCAAGGTGCAAAACGTGCGAAATACGAGTTTTTTGCTGACTGATACCGAACTTTTAAAAAGCTTGTTTACAAACAACAACAGAGAAGAAAAGAATAAGCACTATATGACGAATTAATCGCTCTACTTGATTTTACCCTTGCCGTTGAGTATAATAATGTACAAAAATAGGGAAGCTAACGGCAAGGAAGGAGAAAAGTAAGCACTTTGCTTTTTTCAGAGAGCCGGCGGGAGGTGCAAGTCGGTAAAAGCTGGTGCCCAATTCCGCTCTGGAGCTGTATCTCTGAAGAGATACCGGAATTTTCATCGTTCCGTTATTCAATTAAGTAATACATAAGGGTGGCAACGCGGGTCCTCTCGCCCCTTGAGGGTGAGGGGATTTTTTGTATCGCTTTTAACCATACAATATTTATTCAGGGAGGTTAAGCTATGCTGGATATAAAGTACTTAAGGCAAAATCCGGCCAAGGTCAGGGAAGCGTTAGAAAATCGCGGCACTGCAGCTGACCTGGACAAGTTTCTAAATCTTGATGAAGAACGCCGCAATTTGCTCTTTGAAGTAGAGAAATTAAAGAGCCAAAGGAACCAGGTATCTGATGAAATTGCACGCAAGAAGAAAGCCGGCGAAGCAGTAGATGACATTATAGCACAGATGAAGGAAGTATCACAAAAAATCAAGGAAATGGATGACAAGGTCAGCCAGGTGGAAGCAGAACTTCAAAACATCCTGCTTACCATCCCAAACATTCCCGATGACTCGGTGCCCATCGGAAAATGCGATGCGGACAACATGGAAGTCCGTCGCTGGCAGGAGCCGACCAAGTTTGATTTTGAACCTAAAGCCCACTGGGATATCGGCGTCGACTTAGATATCCTGGATTTTGAAAGGGCAGCTAAGATTACCGGCTCAAGATTTACCGTGTATAAGGGCGCCGGTGCACGCCTTGAAAGGGCCCTGGTCAATTTCATGCTGGACTTGCACATAGAAAAGCACGGGTACACGGAAATCTTTCCGCCATTTATTGTAAACCGTGACAGCATGACCGGCACGGGGCAGCTTCCAAAATTTGAAGAAGATGCCTTTAAACTGTTTAACAATCAGGACTACTTTTTAATACCCACTGCTGAAGTGCCGGTGACGAATTTGCACCGCAACGAAATTTTGCCAAAGGAGGCCTTGCCCATTTATTATGTAGCTTACAGCGGGTGTTTTAGGGCCGAGGCAGGGTCAGCCGGCAGGGATACGCGGGGCCTTATCCGTCAGCATCAATTCAACAAGGTTGAGCTGGTCAAGTTTACTGACCAGGAGAGTTCAATGGATGAACTGGAAAAACTGACAGCCGATGCGGAAGAAGTGCTAAAGCTGCTGGGTCTTCCCTATAGAGTGGTGGTGCTTTGCACGGGAGACCTGGGCTTTAGTTCAGCCAAAACCTATGATATCGAAGTTTGGATGCCCAGTTACAACCGTTATGTAGAAATATCTTCCTGCAGCAATTTTAAAGACTTTCAGGCCCGCCGCGCCAAAATACAGTATCGGCCTGAAAAGGGCGCAAGGCCAATGTACGTGCATACATTAAACGGCTCCGGTCTTGCGGTGGGCAGGACAACGGCTGCGATTCTTGAAAACTACCAGCAAGCTGACGGTTCGGTGCTGATTCCGGAAGTATTGAGAGAGTATATGGGCGGCATGACCAAGATAAGTCCTTAAATACTAAAGCGGCTGATTTAAGCCGCTTTAAGTATTACTTCCTGTAAACCCCATCTGCCTGGAGAGCCTGGGAGCTGGATGCGACAAAGGTTTTACAACAGGTTTCCATGCAGGAATTTACGGGTGTTTCCGGTGCTGTGCTGGCTTGGGGAGCATCAAAACTGTCCGGCCTAGTGTTACCAATGGTGTCGGAAGTAATCATGATTTCCGAGGCATCACAGATATTCCCGGTTTTCCAATAGTGACAGTTGGATACACTGCAGTGAATTCTTGCCATAACATACCCTCCTTGGGCTAGATGTTTTTCATTAATTCAATATTAGTTTGCTTTGCAGGATGTGGTGTTATGCTGTCAAAACGTGCAGTGTTTAATAATAAATGGAAGGTTCGGCGAATTATAAAGTTTTTCCGATGACAAGCAAACTTTGGGTCTTCCGGAATCCAAGGTACAGTTTTGCAATTGCTTTAAAAGGCGGGTCCGGTTTTTTGGGGAAGCCTCGGTTGGCTAATATATCCACTGAAGTAGACATCATTAATATAAAAAAGCGGGGATGACCCCGCTTTTTTTACATCAGGAATAATACGGCCACTATGACGGAAATTATCATACCTATGATGACCGGTATGAAGTTCTTCCTTGCCAAATCTAGTACCGGAACACCTACGATACCTGCTACCGCCACGAGAGAACTCCAAGCTACGAAGGTGCCGCCACCGGACCAGATGGCACCCATTTGACCTAGCGCAGCAAGGCCTGCTGCAACGGCTGTATCGCCGCCGGCTATAGCGCCAGACAGAGTTCCTGTCATGGGCAGGCCGGAAAAACCGGAGCCATCGAGACCTGTAATTATGCCGAGAATTAGTATTCCGAAGGCTGAAAGGAAACCTTTTGCTGGAATGGTTTGAGCAATCATTTGCCCGATATCAAAGAGGTATCCGGGTGCTCCTTCTCCCAGGATTCCAGCTACTGCTTCTGGATTGCCCAACAGGAAGAAACCGGCTATTGGGAGAATTTGACCCATTACTCTGAATGCAAATACCAGACCATCAGTTAGGTGGTCGGCTATCACATCAAGGCTGTTAACACCATCAACAAGCATGGTAGCAACGGTCATTATTAAAACTGCAGTTCCGCCCAATAAGGCCGAGGCATCGCCGCCAGTTATGTTAAAGCGGAACATTGCAATTATGACAAGGGCCATGGCGATAATCAAGAACCACATCAAGAAAGGTGCATACTCTTTACCGCGGTATTCCCTTTCTTGGGGCTGTTCTTTAGCACTTGACTCATCAGCAGCGGCTACTTCATCCGCTTCAATTCCCTTAAACTCTGCAATTTCTTTTTTCATCATATAATATCCGATGGCAAGTGCGGGTATTCCAATGGATAGCGAGAGAATCATTACACGATAATTAATCATTTCTACCGGTATGCCAGCTGCTGTTGCAGAGAGCATATTTGCACCCTGAATTACGATATCACATGAAAGTGCCATACCTTGACCGGCTAAGGCTATGGCAATAGCGCCGGCCATTGGAGGCAAGCCTGCTTTAACCGCAACCGGAACAAGCAAAGCACCTACCAGAGGAACTGCCGGAGTTGGCCAGAAGAAAACAGAAACTACAAAGGTTGCCAGTGCAATGACAACATAACTGATAAGAGGTGAGACCATAAACTTTTTAAACGGAACAACGAGTAGTTCGTCGGCTCCAGTTACACTTATGGATTGAAGCATTGCATACATGAGTCCTATGATGATAAATACACTTCCCACTTCACCCAGTGCCGCCATATTTGCTCTAAATACTGTTTGAGCAGCTGATACTAAAGAACCGTGATAAATCAATCCTATCAGCAAAGTGGAAACAATACATGGAATGAGAACGTTGCGGCGCAAAATCATGGTTATTACAACAGCAACAGTTCCTAACGCATAAATCCAGTGTGCAAGCGTCATATAAATCCCCCTATCATTTTTCAAAGTATAAACCGAAAATTTGCAAAAGCCTTTAAATTGCGCTGAAAGCAATCACCTCCTCATCAATGATGAGTAATCTATTTCTAGTACTATATATTCTACGCAAATAACAAAAATCCTTCCCAAAACTGAAAATTTTATAAATAGGGACAATGTTACCTATAGCGCAGCAAGAACTAACCTGTTCAGAAATGAGTCAACGGGACAAAACGCGGGCAAAAAGGTTACACAACTATTTTATGAATATTAATATGATTATATTCTTCATTATCTACAATCTGAAAAGCAGGGGGATTTCATATTTTGACATTTCCCGGGAAAAGTTGTTTTGTAAAAACAATTTAATGACAAAATTTATTAATTTTGGCTTGGAGCTATTTGCTTTGAATTACAGTTCCTACATTACAGAAGAAAAACTTTTCTTTAAACTCTCGAGCTAAAATCATGGAGGCATTTAGTCCTGTACAATGTGAAACTCCTATACTGTCAATATCATATTTTTTTAATGCTTCCACACTTTTGTGCAGTTGCTCTTTGCTCACTGAACCTAAGTGAGTACCTCCTACGATTGCGCAAAAGTGGTCTTCCCCTGTTTTTTCAATGACATAGTTTAAGGTATTTATTATACCTGAATGGGCACAACCAAGTATTAGATACAGGCCCTTTTCCGTTTTGATAACCAAAGCCTGGTCGTCCATAATGGGATCCTGCTCAAACTGATTGCCTTTTTGAATAACAAGATTTTTGTCTCCATTTTCAAATTCAGTGATCCTCGGTATTTCTCCTGTTAAATAAATTCCCGGCAAGATTTCCTGCCAAGTAGTATTGAATTTAAATTGGGCTCCATAACTCTCTAATATAGGCCTGGCAAAGGGGATTCCTATATATCTTTTTTTGTCATTTTCCCTAACTGAATAACTTTCCTTGAAAAGTTCAGGATGGGCATATACATCTACCTGCCCTGTAACTGATAAGGCATCAAGGAGACCTCCGGTGTGGTCGAAGTGATGATGGCTGAGCATGATGGCCTTAACTGAGGAAAGGTCGATATTAAATATCCGTGCATTGTTAATGATAGCCTTGCCCTGGCCAGTATCGAAGAGGAAATTCCCGTGATTTGTTTCAAAAAATATTGACCATCCATGTTCAGCAATAACACCTGTATTGCCAATCACATAATTTTCACAAAGAACCGTGGCTTTAAATTTCATATCCATACTCCTTTTCAATTGTTTTAAAAACTATAAAAAGTTTTGGTCATAAGTTCATTAACTTTTTTATATAATAGCATTTCTGATTATGTAAATCAATTCTGGCCGTAATTGACATATGTTCACAACAATAATATAATTATAATCACTAAATCAGGTTAGTGAAAAGGAAGAATGAAGGGAGCAAAATTAAATGAAACTATTTTTAGACTGTATACCCTGCTTTCAAAAACAGGTTTTGTTTACAGTAAAAGATCTGGATGATAAGCTTAAATCAAAGATACTGAGAAAAGTTATGATTCTTTTGTGCGACACTAGTTGGGAACTTACACCGGATGAAATTGCCAACAAGGCATACAATCTCATTCGGGAAGAAACGGGAATAGCGGATCCGTACAAACAAATTAAGAAGCAGAGTAATAAGATGGCTATGGAATTGTATCCAAAACTCAAGACAGAGATGAAAAGTATAAGGCAAAAGGACCGGCTTTACATTGCGGCAAATTTGGCTATAGCAGGGAATATTATTGATTATGGTCCAGCCTTTGAGTTTGATTTAGGAAAAACAATAAAAGAGGTATTAAATAAAGAGCCGGCTATTAATGATTTTGACATATTATCAGAAAAAGTTATGTCTGCAGAGAGCCTTTTGTATTTTGCTGACAATGCCGGAGAAATAGCACTAGATAAAATGTTTATTCAAGAAATGATAACAATTAGAGGTAAGCCTTTCAATCATATTTCATTTGTAGTGAAAGGCGGCCCTATAATTAATGATGCTATGATTGAAGATGCTTATGAGGTAGGAATAGACAAGCTTCCTAATGTAGTTTTTTATAAAATAGGGAACGGTCAGGAAGGCACCGGCCCTAATCGATGGGAAGATGTTGTAAAAGAGTGGATAAAAGAACATGATTTAGTTATTTCAAAAGGTCAGGGAAATTTTGAAGGGTTAAGTGAAAACAGCAATATATTTTTTATGTTAATAGCCAAATGCCCTGTTATAGCAAAAGAAATCGGTGTTAATGTGAAGGACACAGTTATTAAATATAATTGAGGAGGAAGCCAATTGATAGTATTTGGTCCTGTTCCATCAAGGCGATTGGGAAGAAGTGTTGGGATAAACAACATGAATATTACGGCAGTGCATCCAATGAAAAAACCGGCAGTTGAGACATTGCTGCAAAAATGTAACAGCAACTGGAATGTAGTAGAAAAGCTCATTGATGAGCAAAAGATTATAAAATTTGAATACCAAAATGAAACATTTTATATGAGGAAACTGTCAGAGCAAAGGTAACAATATAACAAAAAACAGAAATTTTTGTTACATTATGAGATTCATAAAAATTGAGAACTATATCCATATGGATTATATATAAAAATAAAAGAATATCATTATTGACATAAGTCCATAATAGTATTATAATAAAATCAAAGTTATGAACAAATGACCATAATCTTTTAAAGAAATAATCCTCGGAAGGAGGTGGAGACATGCCCAGAGGTGATAGAAGAGGACCCGCAGGTTTTGGGCCAATGACCGGTAGAGGGGCAGGCTTTTGTGCAGGATACCCCGTGCCAGGCTACATGAACCCTGCCTGGAGGGTCTGGCCAAGGGGAGCAGGTTACGGCTTTGGGCCGGGCTTTGGCCGGGGCAGAGGCTGGAGGTGGCACGCATATGCCACTGGATTACCATACTGGGTAAGGGGATATCCCCTTTTTGATCCCATGGCGGCATATCCGGCTGCCGAGCTTGAACCGAAGTATGAGGCTGAGATTCTTGCACAGGATGCAAAAATTCTAAAAGAGCAACTTAAACAAATAGAGGCTAGATTGGAAGAACTGGAAAAGGAAGAAAAAGAGGGCGAAGACTAAAGAAGATAGATCTTGGCGGAGGCAGGCGGCTTTGCTTCCGCCAAATTTTTATAAAGAATTTCCCAGGCAAAAGGTGGTGAAGAAATGGAACCTGCTCTAGCCGAAAAAATAAGGAAAAAACAACTGCAATGGACACCTCAACGAGAAACAGTATTTTCAGTTATAGCAAATAGTAATAATAAACATCTAACGGCAGAAGAAATATTTTTAAAGACAAAAAAAATTATGCCAACCATTGGATTAGCTACAGTATATCGCACATTAGAACTGTTTTGCGAAGAGGGTATTTTACAAAAATTTAATTTACCAGGAGAAGCTGCAAGATATGAAATGTTAGCAGAAGACAACGATGTTCACTATCATTATATATGCTTGGGATGTGGAAAGATTTTTGAAGTACCTATTCAAAAAGAAACCATATCCTCTCAAATAGAAAATGATAATATTAGAGATTTTATTATAACTAAAATATCATGTTGGTACTTTGGATATTGCAAAGACTGTATGAAAAGACAAGGATGAATTAAGGATTTCCAAAACAAGCTTTTGGCTACACTGGCCATGATTTGAGTAATATTCAAATTAAGCTTGGTCTTGTTAGGAGGTAAAGAATGAAGCTAGCGGTTTTGAGCGGAAAGGGAGGGACAGGCAAAACAACCGTTTCTGCAAGTTTGGCAGCAGTTGTTCCCTCATGTCAGTACATAGATTGCGATGTGGAAGAACCTAATGGAGCTATCTTTTTAAAGCCCGAGTTAAAAGAAAAATCGCCGGTAAAAGTATTAGTCCCGGAAATAGATATGACCAAATGCAATTTTTGTGGTCTCTGTGCTAAGGCATGTCAATTTAATGCTATAGCTGTAGTGAAGGATAAAGTCCTTGTATTTCTTGAAATCTGCCATCATTGCGGGGCGTGCAAAATAGCTTGTCCCAATGATGCGATCCTAGAAGTGGAGAGGACCATCGGTGTAGTTGAGGCAAATGAGGACGGCACATTTCTCCAGGGGAAACTCGATGTAGGTGAGCCTATTAGCATACCTATTATAAATGAATTAAAAAAGCGCATCAAAGAGGACAGGTTCGTTATATTGGATTGCCCGCCAGGGGCATCCTGTGCGGTGGTAAATTCCATCGAAGGCTGTGATTATTGTGTATTAATAGCAGAGCCTACACCCTTTGGCCTTCATGATATTAAAATTGCGGTACAGCTTGTAAAAAAGATGGGAATACCTTTTGGCGTTGTGTTAAATAAAGCATCTAATGATAATAGGTCGATACACCATTTTTGTCAAAGTGAAGGTATTGAAATTTTAATGGAAATTCCTTTTTCCAAAGAAATTGCCGAAGGTTATTCAAAAGGTATACTCCCAGTTGAAATTAATGATTTATGGAACGAAAAATTTAAAAAGCTGTATGAAAAAATTGAAGGGGGTGCTCATAAGTGAAGCAGATTGTATTTATAAGCGGAAAAGGTGGAACAGGAAAAAGCACCCTAGTATCATCACTTAGTTTGCTTGTTCAAAACAAAATGCTGGCTGACTGTGATGTGGAAGCACCAAACTTGCATATTCTTCTGCAAGGTGAAATCTTAAAAAAAAGAGACTTTTTTGGTGCTAAAGAAGCTGTAATTGATTCATCAGCTTGCATAAAGTGTGGTTTATGCAGAAAAACATGCAGGTTTGATGCCATAAGTGAAGAATTTGAAATAAAACCCATGAAATGTGAAGGTTGTGGAGCTTGCACATTAGTATGCCCTCAAAATGCAATAAAATTGGAAGAAGTAAAAACCGGCGAAACTTATGTGTCCAATACCTCGAGAGGCACTTTTTCCCATGCCCTCCTTGACATTGGGGCAGAAGGATCAGGAAGACTTGTAACAGAAGTAAGAAAGAATGTAAACGCTTATAAAAAGGACGAAGAATGGTTACTGATTGATGGTTCTCCAGGTATAGGCTGTGTTGTTATTGCTTCTATTACAGGAACGGATGCAGTAGTTGTGGTTTCTGAACCTACGAAGTCCGGTCAAAGTGATCTAGAAAGAGTTTTAGGCGTAGCTAAGCATTTTGGTGTACCTGCATTTGTATGTATAAATAAATATAATTTAAATCTAAAAGTGACATCAGAGATAGAAGAGTACTGTGAAAACAATGGGTATCCTGTTATAGGTAAGATACCTCTTGAACCATCTATAGTTAAAGCTTTACAGGAATTTAAAACTCCCATTGAGGCCGGCAATAAAGTAATAACAAATGAGATTAAAAATTTGTGGGCAAGGCTTGTTGATGAAGTTGAAAACCTAAAAAAAGCATAATGGAGGGAAAACTATGTTGGTAGCGATATCATCAAAGGGTAATTCCATGGAA
>LSQX01289816.1_pt2 | contig 13088 bp, 8 predicted proteins | sample 654561 | NCBI WGS metagenome assembly LSQX01 (sample SAMN04489861, study PRJNA283612) | anaerobic digester metagenome | isolation source: 4 biogas reactors fed with cattle manure at either 37C or 55C with and... | place: Denmark: Kongens Lyngby | collected 2014 | reverse complement strand
CAGAGCCGGGCATCGTTATGTTTTTAGCGCAAGGCGTGATACACGGCTGCCTTCAATTTACAGGGGATGCTTAGCTGTTTTCAGTCAGACCAAGCTCATAAGCCATCGCATCCCGCAGACGATGCTTCTGAATCTTTCCGGCGGCATTCATGGGAAAGTCTTCGACAAAAACGATATAACGGGGAACTTTGGATATGGCCAGCCGCTCGCTTGTAAATTCTGTAAGCTCTTCTGCTGTTATGTCTGCGCCTTCTCTGGCTATGACACAGGCACAGATCTCCTCGCCATATTGCTTGTCCGGAACCCCCACAACCTGCACATCTCTTACATCAGGATGGGTATAAAGAAAGTCTTCGATCTCCTTAGGATAAATGTTTTCACCTCCGCGAATTATCATGTCACGGATGCGGCCGGTAATGCGATAGTTGCCCTCAGGAGTTTGCTGAGCCAGGTCGCCGGTGTGCAGCCAGCCTTCATCGTCAATCGCCAGCGCCGTCGCTGAGGGCATTTTATAATAACCCTTCATGATATTGTAGCCCCGGGCGACGAACTCACCGTCTTTCCCCGGCGGCAATTCTGCGCCGGTTTCAGGATCAATGATGCGGCATTCAACTTCCGGCAAAGGGCGTCCCACCGTGGTAACTCTTACTTCTATGGGATCGTCCACTGTACTCATAGTGCAGCCCGGAGAGGATTCTGTCTGGCCAAAAACGATAGTGATCTCCGTAAGATTCATCTTCTCCTGAACTTGTCTCATTACACTAACCGGGCAGGGGCTGCCTGCCATGATACCCGTCCTGAGCGAGCTGAAGTCAACCTGGTCAAATTCCGGATGTTCCAGAATAGCGATGAACATTGTCGGCACTCCGTTGACAGCGGTAATGCGCTCCGCAGCGATGGCTGCCAGAGCTGTTCCGGCGTTGAAATAAGGAACAGGATACATTGTGGTTCCATGAGTCACGCTGGCAAGCATTGAAAGCACCATGCCAAAACAATGAAACATGGGGACCTGAATCAGAAAACGGTCCGCAGTCGACAGATCCATGCGATCACCAATGCATTTGCCGTTATTGACAATATTATAATGAGTCAGCATAACGCCCTTAGGGAAGCCGGTTGTACCTGAGGTGTACTGCATATTGCAGACATCGTTGACATTGATATTATGAGCGCGTCGCAATACTTCTCGCTGCGGTACTTCTTCATGGCGCTGCATAGCTTCATTCCAGTTCAGGCAGCCAGGCATGTCAAAACCTACTGTGATGACACTGCGCAGAAAAGGCAGGCGGCGGCTATGCAGAAAACCGGCAGAATCTTTGCTCTTCAGCTCAGGGCAAAGCTCCTGTATGATCGCAGCATAATTTGCGTCGCGATTGCGTTCTATCATGACCAGAGTATGTGTGTCAGACTGACGCAGAAGGTACTCAGCTTCGTATATTTTGTAGTCAGTATTGACGGTGACTAAAACAGCGCCGATCTTTGTTACTGCCCAAAAGGTGAGAAACCATTCCGGAACATTTGTTGCCCAGATGGCTACCTTATCACCGGGTCTGACTCCCAGTGCAATAAACATGCGCGCAGTGCGGTCGACATCAGAATTGAAGGCGCTGTAGCTGCGTGTATAGTCAAGTGTAGTGTAGCGGATAGCTGTCTGGTCCGGGAAGGTTTCCGCCATAGTTTCCAGCACCTGAGGCAGTGTCTTGTCTATCAGATTGTCCTTTTTCCAGACATAGCTTCCTGTACGCCTGTTATTGCTGTAAAGATGGGCAGGTGAGCGAGCAGGTGCGGTAAACTGCGAAGTCCAGGCGGTAAAATGAGCTAAAACTACTTCAAGATCAGTAAGGCCTGGCAGCCAGTCCGGTGACCATTCGCAGGATATAAAACCGTCATAATTGATCGACCCCAGAGCGAGAAATACTTCATCCAGAGGCAGGTCTCCCTCCCCCACCAGCCTTTGTCCGCCGTCAGCAGCATCCCTGAGATGGACATGACGCACATAAGCGCCGAGCGCATGAATTGTCGTCTCGGGAGATTCATCTGCCTGACAACTGTGAGATACATCCCAAAGCGCTGCCAGATGGTCATCGGCAAAAGAGTCCAGAATTTGACATAACGATTTTGAGTTGGCATAAGGACCGACAGTTTCTACGAGCACAGTGATATCATATTCTTTTGCAACAGGCAGGATCTTCATCAACGCTGTGCGAGTTGAAAAGCCTTCATCCGTATCCGCCCGCAGCGTTCGCACCCGCAAAGCAGGGCTCTGCACCGCAGCTGCGAATTCGATCGCATCGCGGAAACTCTGCTCTACCGCGTAATCAGTTCCTACATCCTGCAGCTCACCTGCTGCGTCAACACAGGGTATTTCCAACTGCAAATTCGCTAGCCGGCGGACCGCGGCGCGAATTTTTTCCCTGTCACCCAGTCCCAGCTGCCAGGCTGCCTGCAGGGAAGTGTCGTAGTAGAGCTCAATGCCCTTATAGCCCAGATGTCCGGCGAGATCTACAAAGTCAGACCAGCTATGTTCCTGCCAGCCTTTGGTAGAAAATGAGCGTTTCATATCAACCCAATCCTTAAATCTTATCTATTCTGAAAGTTCTCTTCATTAGCGATTTTGTTCAAAGCGTTGACATAAGCGCGGATGCTTGATCCGATTATATCAGTGGACAGGCCCGATCCGGAAAAGAGCAATCCTTTATAACGCAGACGGATAAAAGCCGCGCCTAAGGCTTCATGTCCCTGGGTTATAGCTTTGATCTGAAAGTCGTCCAGCTCGAAGCGATGTCCTACAATGCGCTCGATAGCGCTGAAAGCAGCGTCTATCGGCCCGTTGCCGGAGCCAAGTCCTTCAAGAATTTCACTTTCCATACTCAGTCTGATCTGACAGAAGGATCCGGCGCTGGTTTCAGTTACAGCATAGTGTTCGAGAGTGTAGGTTGGGCTTACCTGCATGGATGTCTCAGCGACAATCACGTCCAGCTCACTGAGGCTGACCGGTTTGACGGCGGCAATTTCCAGGAAAGATTCATAAACTCTGGCATGATCCTCAGCACTGAGAGAATAACCCAATTGCCCAACTGCTGCGCTGATGGTATCGGCGCCGTCCTCGCCGGTGAAAACATGTTCTGATTCCGTAGAGGCAGCTTCCGGCAGACCTTTACCGCTCACTGCTGCAGGACTGCGTTCAGAATCAGGAGTTGTCAGCACCAGAATCCGGTCGGCCAGATGTTCCGCCAAAGTCGTTTCCAGCCCGGTCTTAATTTGCAGATCACTGCGCAGTCTTTCCAGTCGGGAGAGATTTATTGTGCTGCATATGCCTGCAGCGCCAATCGGGCTGGTTTTGAGAACCGATACGCCTTCATCAAGGGCCGCCAGCGCATTAGCTTCAGCCAGATTTACATTACTGGCACACTGGGCTCCTACCGGAATTCCCCCTAAGCGCGGCACATTTGTCATTTGTCTTTTTATGAAGGCGGAAAACTCGTCAGGCAGATATCCGTCCTGTCGGTCACAGAAGGTCACTTTGTTTGCTCCGGCATCCAGAGCCACATTAACCGCCTCTTGCAGAAAGTCTTCTCTTGCGCGGGTGGCGTCTTCAGCCACAAACTCAACATCTTCTATACAGCGGCGGGCCGCCATAACCAGAGTCCTGATCAACTCCAGCAGCTGCGATGATTTTAAATGCAGTTCATATTCCATCATGACAGCGGAAACCGGCAGCAATACTTGAAGACGAGCATCAGGTGTTTTTTCCAGAGCAGCCCAAGTCTGCTCGAGCTGTTCGACAGTGGTACCGACAGGAACGGCCAGCCTGCTTTGCTTGAGCACAGCCGAGAGAGACTTGAGCAAGAGGCTGTCCTCCTGCACATTCCGGATAGGGGGGCATTCAATAGTGTCAACTCGCAGCTGATCCAGCAGCCGGGCAATCTTGATAATTTTATTAAAACCTAAGCCTGAATCTGTCAGATGAGAGATCTCACGCAAAGTAATATCAGCCAATTGTATAGTTTTCATAACAAACTCCTTTTCCGGAGATTAAGAAACGCAGACCATAAGATGGACTGCGCAACATGCGTGAAGTTTATCATAAAAAGCATAGGCAGAGCAAACGCAGCCGCAGCCAAAACTTGCTTATCACTGAAGCCGCAGTGTCTCATGTCAAATTGAGTGCAAGTGCTGACCCGGTGTTTCCTTTTAAATGAACGCAAAACTATTTAGAGATGCGCCTCATTTATGCCGCCATAATGGTTTGCAAGGCGACGGTTGTTGAAGCTTGACATTATCCGGCAATTTGGTAAAATCTTCCCAACGGTAGAGACGAAGACGGTGCTATGCATAACTGTGCACAGAGAAGCGGTGTTTGCTGAGAACCGAGGACAGCGCATAGAGACCTATCCCTTCTGAACCGGAGTGCTGAAATTGCAGCGACTAAATGGCTAATCAACTACGTAGCCGCCGCTTTGAGATTAAGTGCTTCCGCGCAGGCTGCGTTAGTGCCGGAGGTTTGATAGAACCTCGCTGAGTGGTCGGCAATCTGCCGGCAATCTGAGTGGTACCGCGGGTCACGCCCGTCTCAGTCAAAGCTTGAGACGGGCGTTTTTTATTGCCCTCCAAGCCGGCGTGAATACCATACAAAAAGAGGGTCAATCAAAATGAGTCAACAAACCACTACCATCCTGATCAGAGATGTAGCCCACCGACTGCGCGCCATGAGAGAGCTATCAGGCTATACCACTGCCGATATGGCAAAAAAAATCGGCACTACAGTTGAGATATACGAGGATTACGAGCAAGGTGTTAAAGACTTCCCCTTTTCTTTCCTGCATAAGGCTGCCAATGCGCTGAATCTAGACTTGACTGAACTGCTGGAAGGCCGTGACGCAACTACCCTAAGTGACTATCAGCTTATTCGCCGCGGCAAAGGTCAGATTACTTCCGGCGGCGAAGGCGTGGAGATTTTCAGTCTGGCGCCCTGGTTTCGTGACAAACTGGCCGAACCGTATTACTGTTTGTACGAATATGAAGAAGCCCTTCAGGATAAGCCGATTGATCTTGTTACTCACAGCGGTCAGGAGTTTGACCTGATTCTTAAGGGCAGCCTTAAGGTACAGATTGACGGACATTTTGAGATTCTTAATGAAGGCGATTCCATCTTTTATAATTCCTCCACCCCCCATGGCATGATTGCTGTCGGCGGTACAGACTGTATTTTTGTCGCAGTTGTTATTCCAGGGCCGGAAAAGACTCCCGTCCCTTCAGAGTACAAGGCGACTAAGGAAAGTGTTTTAAAGCCTCCTGCCCGCCATGTTGCCGCACCAAATCCGGCAGCGAGATTCATATGGATTGATGAAGATGAGAAAGGTAATCCTGCTGCCATAAGCTTTAGCAATGAAGAAGCCTTCAATTTTGCTTTTGATGTCGTGGACTTCATCGCAGAGAGGGATCCCGGCCGACTGGCCATGCTGCATATCGGTGTCGATCATGAAGAGCGACGTTTTACCTTTGAGGATATCAGCCGCGAATCCAACCGTGCTGCTAATTATTTCTATTCTCTAGGTATCAGACGCGGTGATCATGTCATGATCTGTCTGAAGCGCCATTATCAGTTCTGGCCAATCCTCACAGCTCTGCACAAACTGGGAGCAATTGCCATCCCGGCCACCGACCAATTGCACAAACAGGATTTTGTCTACAGATTTGAAGCGGGCAAGGTTAAGGCTGTCATCTGTACAACAGATAATGAGACTGCTGTTTACGCTAAACAGGCAGGTGATGTTTGTCCAACCGTGGAGCACTTCATATTGGTTGACGGCAATAACAGCGGTAAGACTTTAGACGGCTGGTTGGATTTCAATACTGAGGTTAAACGTTACCGCTCAGTCTATGAGCGCCCGGAAGACGCTCCCTGCGGCAGTGAACCCTCTCTGGCCTTTTTCACTTCAGGCACGACAGGCTATCCTAAACTGGCTGTGCATGATTATAAATACGCTCTAGGTCACTACCTTACTGCCAGTCATTGGCATGGCGTGGATCCGGACGGTCTGCACTTCACAGTTGCCGATACCGGCTGGGGAAAAGCCCTGTGGGGCAAGTTTTACGGACAATGGCTCTGTGCCGCTGCGGTTTTCACTTATGACTTCGACCGCTTTGACGCCGCTGACATGCTAACCATGTTGTCCCGCTATCCCATCACCAGTTTCTGCGCTCCGCCAACGATCTATCGCATGCTGATCAGAGAAGATCTCACCGCTTATGATTTGAGCTCTGTCCGCGAGGCTACCAGTGCAGGTGAAGCCCTGAATCCGGAGGTATTTAATCAATTCTTACAGGCAACCGGCGTCTCAATTCGTGAAGGCTTTGGACAAACAGAGACGACACTTTCCGTCGCAACATTCAAAGGCACAGCTCCCAAGCCGGGCTCAATGGGCAAACCATCGCCTCTGTATAAGATGAGTATTATCCGGCCAGACGGCACTAAGGCCAAGACAGGTGAGCCCGGAGAAATTATTGTAGATACCGGCGAAGGGGTTCCCTGCGGACTTTTCCAAGGCTATTATGGTGAACAGTTCAAAACTGATCAGGTATGGCACGACGGTATATACCATACAGGAGATCAGGCTTGGGAAGATGAAGACGGTTTTTACTGGTTCGTCGGCCGTAATGACGATATCATTAAGTCCTCCGGATATCGCATAGGACCCTTTGAAATTGAAAATGTAATCATGGAATTGCCATACGTTCTCGAGTGCGGTGTCTCAGCATTCCCCGATGAACTCCGCGGTCAGGTAGTCAAGGCCAGTATTGTCCTGATTCCGGGCAAGGAAGAAAGTGAAGAATTGAAAAGGGAGATTCAGGATTATGTTAAAGGTAAGACTGCTCCTTACAAATACCCCCGGGTTGTCGTCTTCCGTGACAGCCTGCCTAAGACCGTCAATGGCAAGATTCAGCGCAGCCAGCTATAAGCTGTAAGGCAGGATTTTTGCAGAGCACAAATAAAGGGCTTGCTTCTCAGATCTCCTTTGTGCTAGTATATCGGACTATAACGGCTTTGATGGAGAGTCTGTCATGCCCGGATCTGTTACAGAGAACGCGGGAAATGCACACCGGTGCCAGCTGAGAACCGCGGCAGAGAGGCTTGACGGAGGTCGCTCCGGAGCTGGAGAGTAGAAAGCACTCTGTGCAGGGTGTCAGTAGATCTCTTCCGATTTGACCGCGTTAAGGTCCAAGGCCAATAGGGTCTGAGAGGCGGCTTTTAAGCTGCAACTTGAGTGGTACCGCGGGTTTTGCCCGTCTCAAGAAGTAATTATCTTGAGACGGGCTTTTTTATGCCTGAATAATGCTTTTATTGCAGGCGGATAGAGTCAACCATTTAATTGGGGTCTGACGCAACGGGGAGGGCAAAATGGTAATCAATGCACTGGACTATAAAATACAGCTCATGGGACAGCGTATCCGCGAGCTGCGTGAAATAGAAGGGCTCAGCATAGAGGAGATGGCAGAGCTGACTGACGTTTCTGCAGATCATTATCTTGCCTGCGAAGCAGGTGAAGCCGATTTGACTTTTGCCTTTATTTATCGCTGCGCACTTGCTTTGAATGTCAATGCGACCGAGATCATAGAAGGAACCTCGCCCCGACTCGATCTTTATACCGTCACGCGCAGGGGAGAGGGTCAGCAAATCAACAGGGCTCACGGCATGACTTACTTTAGCTTAGCAGGTCCCTTTAAAAATCGTATTGCGGAGCCGCTGCTGGTTTGCGCCGCCTACGACCCAGAGGTGCAGCACGAAGCTATGCAGCTGACTACTCACAAGGGGCAAGAATGCGACATTGTCATCAGCGGGCAGCTAAAAGTACAGGTGGGAGAACATGAGGAGATTCTCGGTCCCGGGGACAGCATTTACTTCAACTCGGAGCATCCTCACGGTGAACGGGCTGTAAATGGCGAAGATTGCTATTTTTATGCCATAGTGCTTAATCCGACGGACGAGGTCGCCGATTCCAGACCTCAGGCTAGCCGCATTCCCTCTCCCAAATCAGCAGTTATTCAGACGACCGAGCCTCTCTGGGCGCCGTATATCGATGTAGAAGAAAACGAGAATGGCACCCCCGTGTCTATTCGTTACAAGAATATCGATAAATTTAATTTTGCTTACGACGTACTTGATGTCATGGCGGAACAAGAGCCTGATCGACTGGCGATGCTGCATCTCGACTGTGATAAAAAGGAAAGGAGTTTTTCCTTTGCTGACATCAGTCGCCTTTCTTGTCGCTGCGCCAACTACTTCAAAGCGTTGGGCATCGAGGCAGGCGACAAGGTTATGCTTTGTCTCAAACGCCACTATCAGTTTTGGCCTATCCTGATGGGGCTGAACCGGATCGGCGCCATCGCTGTTCCTGTCACCAATCTTCTCATGGAAAAAGACTTTGATTATTATTTTTCTCAAGCAAGAATCAACGCAATTTTCTGCACTGCTGACAAAGAAACCTTGAGAGAGGCAGAACTGGCTGCAACAAGACATCCTGAGCTAAAAATCAAGGTAGTTGTTGAAGGTCAGGGGGAGAGCATATCTGATAATCTTCCGGTGGGCTGGCGTGATTTTAACTCTGAGCACAGCCTTTATCGTTCCTCTTATCCACGCAGAGAAGACACCCCCGGGGGCAAGGACAGCATGCTGTTTTTCTTTACCTCAGGGACTTCCGGCTACCCCAAGGTATCCATGCATAGCTATACCTATCCCTTGGGTCATTTCCATACCGCACGCTACTGGCATAATGTAGATCCGGACGGACTGCATATTACTGTAGCTGATACCGGCTGGGCCAAAGCTCTGTGGGGCAAGTTGTACGGACAATGGCTGTGTGGAGCAGCAGTTCTGGTCTATGATTTCAACCGCTTCGATGCAGCCGATCTGCTTCCCCTGATCAGTAAGCACCAAGTTACCACCTTCTGCGCCCCGCCTACAATCTGGCGTCTGATGATGAAAGAGAATCTCTCCAAATATGATTTAAGCTCTATCAAACATGCTTCTACGGCGGGCGAAGCTCTTAATCCGGAAATTTTCCGTCAAATTGAGATTCAAACCGGCATTCGCATTATGGAAGGTTTCGGACAGTCTGAATCCACGCTTTTGGTTGGAAATCTTACAGGTGATCAGCATAAATTTGGCTCTATGGGCAAGCCTGTCCCCGTATATCCCATTGATATTGTTGACGAAAAGGGAGAACCTGTATCAACCGGTGAAACAGGAGAGATCGTAATCCGTGCCTTGCCGGGAGAGATCTGTGGTCTCTTTACAGGCTATTATTGTGATGATGAACAGACAGCAAAAGTCTGGCATGACGGACTCTATCATACCGGTGACACAGCCTGGCAGGATGAAGACGGCTACTATTGGTATGTCGGCAGACTGGATGATGTAATAAAGTCCTCGGGTTACCGTATAGGTCCCTTTGAAATCGAATCAGTAATTATGGAGCTGCCCTATGTGCTCGAGTGTGGCGTCAGTCCGGAACCTGATCCTGAGCGCGGTCAACTAGTTAAGGCCAGCATCGTGCTGATTGACGGCATTGAGGGGACCGAAGAGCTCAAGGAAGAGGTTCAGAATTATGTCAAGCATAAGACTGCACCTTACAAGTATCCACGCATTGTTGTTTTCCGTGACTCTTTGCCTAAGACCACCAGCGGTAAGATAATTCGTCATAAACTGTAAAAGCTGATTTTACGGCATTTCTCACGCCATCAGAGAATTTTTGTCTCGGATTATTCGTTGTATTAATCGCGGCTATTGTATAATTAAATATAGGTCAGTACAGATTTTTAATGTAATCCAAAAATGGACGGATATATTAATGGGGGAAAATGATTTGAAAAAATCAAAATTGTTCAAGCGGAAAATTACCTCTGCCGATGTAAAGAGGATTGTCGGTCTAATTCTTTGGCTGTCTCTTTTCGTCTCTGTGGGGTATGCAATATACAGAATCATTATTACTCCTGCTGATGCAGTTCCTCCGGATACGCCGCGCCTGAAGTCAGATTACATCTTGATGTTGGTGTCCTGCATTGCCGGTATCATCGTAATGAGGCTGCCGAACTTTATTGAAAAGAATCTTAAGATACCTGTTCCTGACACTCTTTCCATCACTTATTATGTTTTTCTCTACGGCGGAGTTTTTCTCGGAGAAGTGCGGGATTTCTTCCAAGTTTATGCTTACTGGGATTCGATTCTGCACATTTTCAGCGCCGGTATGCTGGCTGCCTTGGGCTTCAAACTGATTTCTATCTTAAATAACTGGGATCGATTGAGGCTTAATCTGTCGCCGGCCTTTTTGGCGTTTTTCAGTTTTTGCTTTTCCGTTACGGTTGGTGTTTTGTGGGAGATTTATGAATTCACTGCCGATTCTTTGCTAGGCATGAATATGCAAAAGTATATGCTGCCGAGCGGCGAACTTCTGGTCGGTCAGAAAGCGTTGTCCGATACTATGTGGGATTTCATTGTCAATGTTTCCGGTGCCCTGATAGTGTCAATTTACGGTTTTATTTCTATACGGCGAAAGCAAATAAAAGAATGCGAACAAAGAGAAAAAGAAGAAGCCATTGCCCCTTCGGGTGTACTTGCAGATGAGAACGATTGCGCAAATTCTAATATTTTGCAGTCCGCGGATGAAATCATGTACGGAGCGTCAGCGTCAGTAGTAGATATGCAGTCTGCAATTGCCAAAGAAGCTGCTGCGGCGGAAACTACTGATGAATCTGCAAAATAATTCAGCGGAGACTACTGATGAATCTGCAGAATAATTCACATGAGATAGCTGCAGCGGCTGTCTTTATCGGGCGGCAGCAGCCATCTTCATCTAGGGATGCTATTCCGAAATAAAACACCCCTGATAATTGAACGAATAGAGTGAGGTGCACAAGTTGGCCTCGGTTGTTGAGGGTTTATTATGCCCAATAAAGCTTTGCACAGGGCAAGCGCATCGCTGCACTTAATCGTTGCAGCCAAGGCAGACAGCTCAGCAGTTAAATCAACTGATTAATCGAATCTGGGAACAGTGGATACCCAGCCATAAGCGTCTTCAATTCTTTGTTTTTGAATTCCTGTCAAAATATCATAGAACATCTGCGCTGCAGGACCGATCTCATTATTGTTGATAATGATGCTTTTATCTTGCCAGGTCAGCTCTCCGACAGGCGAGACAACCGCTGCCGTGCCGGTGCCGAATGCTTCTTGTAATCTGCCTTGTGCGTGAGCTTCAAAGAGTTCCGTGACAGGTATTTTTCGTTCTTCGACGGACATACCTTTATCGCGGGCTAATTTCAGGATTGAGTCGCGGGTAATGCCGGGCAGGATTGTATCTCCTAAATCTGCTGTTACCAGCTTGTCATCAATCACGAACATCATGTTCATAGCTCCGACTTCTTCGACGTATTTCTGTTCACGCCCGTCCAGCCAGAGGACTTGATGGTAACCTCTGTCCATGGCCTCTTTGGTCGCTTTAAAGCTGGCAGCGTAGTTCCCGCCGGTTTTTGCTCTGCCCATGCCGCCTTTGACAGCGCGGACATAATTGGTCTCAATCAAAATGCGGATAGGCATGATGCCTTCCGGATAGTAGGATCCGGAGGGAGAACATATAACATAATAGATAAACCGGGAAGCGGAGTTGGCGCCGAGACTGGCTCCGTCAGCAATCATAGTTGGGCGCAGATAAAGAGATGTGCCCTCGCTTGTAGGGACCCAGCTGCGGTCCAGATCGACAAGACGGCAGATGGCTTCATATTGCGTCTCTATGTCTAGTTCGGGCATACAGGTGCGGATTGCGCTTTGGTTCATTCTGCGGGCATTGTCGCGCGCTCTGAAGAGTCCAACCTCGCCGTTGTCCAGGGCATAAGCTTTAGCGCCCTCGAAGATTTCCTGACCGTAATGCAAGACAGGAGAAGCGGGGTCCAAAGAGAGATTCTGATAGGGCACAATGCGAGGGTCATGCCAGCCGCGGCCTTCTTCATATTCGATTATAAACATATGATCAGTGAATATTGTTCCGAAACCCAAATTGCTTTCGCCGGCAGGTTTTTTCTTTGGTTTTTGATTTTTTGTCACGGTGATTTTCATGTCGGTCCCTTTCTATTCTGAAAAATTCAGCCGGGCTGAACTAGGCCGGGTTATACATCACAAATTTACACAGTCAGCGCCCCGCTGCAGCGCGACTTGATTCAGCTCGACAAGATTTGCCTTTCTTCCTGTGAAAATATTGCGGAGCATTTCGACTACGGTGTCAAACTTCAGCAGCTTGGTGGCTTCAATGAAAGCGCCGAGCATAACCATATTGGCGACACGCAAGTTTCCCAGTTCCGCTGCGATTTCCTGCGAAGGAACGTAGACTGCTCTGACATCCTCACGCTCGACTTTGCGGTCGATAATTGACGCATTAACTAAAATAAGGCCTCCCGGTTTAACAGTTGATTCAAATTTGTCCAAAGAGGGCAGGTTCATAGCAATCAGTTCACTGGGCTCCAGTACGATCGGGGAGATTATTTCCCCGTCAGAGATAACCACATTGCAGTTTGCGGTGCCGCCTCTCATTTCCGGTCCGTATGAAGGCAGCCAGCTGACGTTTAGCCCCTCGGACATTGCTGCTTCAGCCATTGTTGTCCCAATTGACATTACGCCTTGCCCGCCGAAGCCGGCGATAACAATTTCGTTATAAGACATCTCTAGCCCTCCTCTTTTGTCACATCGCGGTAGACACCGAGAGGAAATACCGGGAGCATGTGCTCTTTAACCCAGTCCAGAGACTCAATCGGCGTCAGCCCCCAGTTTGTCGGACAGGTAGACAGCACTTCAATCATGGTAAACCCTCGCCCCTCAATTTGCAGTTCAAAGGCTTTCTTGATTGATTTTTTTGCCTTCATTATGCTGGCGGGTGTCGTGACCATAACTCGTTCAATATAGGCAGCTCCGTCGATTGTTGCCAACAATTCTGACATGCGGATCGGAGAACCGTAGTGCCCCAAATCTCTGCCCAGAGGGGCGGTCGTGGCTTTCTGTCCTACCAGAGTAGTAGGTGCCATCTGGCCGCCGGTCATGCCGT
>LSQX01059194.1_pt1 | contig 13088 bp, 12 predicted proteins | sample 654561 | NCBI WGS metagenome assembly LSQX01 (sample SAMN04489861, study PRJNA283612) | anaerobic digester metagenome | isolation source: 4 biogas reactors fed with cattle manure at either 37C or 55C with and... | place: Denmark: Kongens Lyngby | collected 2014 | reverse complement strand
TCCTCAGGGGAGTCTGTTGTGCGGCTGAAGGGACTCGAACCCCCACGCCTCTCGGCACCAGATCCTAAGTCTGGCGCGGCTACCAATTACGCCACAGCCGCAAAATGGATTGCAAAGATACTATTTATTTTCAAACTGCTGATTCTCTTCAGCTATTTTTTTTACCAGTGAGGCGATCACCTCAGGATAGTGAGCGTACTCCAGCAGATGTACTTTTCGTGCTACATCATCGGGGGTATCATCTGTCTCCACCACACAGGTAGCCTGAAAGATGATGTTTCCCTCATCATAATGTTCATTGACATAATGGATGGTGATGCCCGACTCTTTCTCACCGGCATCAACCACAGAACGGTGGACTTTGTCACCATACATCCCCCTGCCGCCATGGGCGGGCAACAATGCGGGGTGAATATTTACGATCCTGCCCGGATAGGCATCCAGTAGTGGCTGCGACACCTTCAGCAGAAAACCGGCAAGCACGATAAAACCTATATTGTATTCATGCAGTTTCTTCACTATCTCCGTTCCTACTGCGAACTCTTCCCTGCTGAATGTGACGGAAGGAATACCCAGTTTTCGGGCACGCTCATGTACATAAGCATCTCTCCTGTTGGAAATAATGAGCGATACCTCTATATCTTCATTACCCCTGAAATAGTCTGCTATGTTTTCTGCATTGCTGCCACTACCGGAAGCAAAAATGGAGATATGTATCATAAAAAAAGCTATATTATTGCACAAATATACCTATATTGTGCACTTTTATTGAATTAAGTCGACAAATGTTTGCACAATTCGAGAAAAAATGCGTTACTTTGCAATCGCAAATTTAAGAATAATATTTTATTTATTAATTAATATCAAAAGTTATGTCCGAAGTAGCACAAAGAGTAAAGTCGATCATTGTCGATAAATTAGGTGTTGAAGAAACTGAAGTAACAGAAACAGCGAGCTTTACCAATGATCTGGGAGCTGACTCTCTTGACACGGTTGAATTGATTATGGAATTCGAAAAAGAATTCAACATCTCAATTCCGGATGATCAGGCAGAGAAAATCTCTACCGTAGGTGATGCTGTTTCTTATGTAGAACAACACGCAAAATAATCCATTTAATTCATGGAGTTAAAGAGAGTAGTAGTAACAGGCCTGGGAGCAATTACTCCGCTGGGGAACGACGTCAAAACGACGTGGGAAAATGCCCTGGAGGGGAAAAATGGCGCCGGGCCTATTACTCATTTCGATGCATCACTTTTCAAAACGCAGTTTGCCTGCGAAGTGAAAGATTTCAACCCCGGTGATCTGTTTGATCGCAAGGAAGCAAGGAAATTCGACCGTTATTCTCAGTTTGCCGTCAAGGCAGCGAAAGAGGCAATGGAAGATTCCGGTCTCGATCTGGAGAATGAAAATCTGGATCGCATCGGAGTGATATTCTCTGCAGGAATCGGAGGGATAAGAACATTTGAGGATGAGGTTTCCAATTACTATGCGGACACGACGAAAGGACCCAGGTTTAATCCATTTTTCATTCCGAAAATGATAGCGGATATTGCTGCAGGGCATATCTCTATGATTTACGGGCTGAGAGGTCCCAACTACGCAACCGTATCGGCTTGTGCCTCTTCCACAAACGCCATCATCGATGCATTCAACCTTATTCGTCTGGGCAAAGCAAATGTGATTGTTTCGGGAGGAGCAGAAGCAACCATCAGCCCTTCAGCAGTGGGGGGCTTTAATGCGATGCATGCCCTCTCCACACGCAACGAAACACCGGAGACAGCCTCACGTCCCTTCAGCGCCAGCCGCGACGGATTCGTAATAGGTGAAGGCGGTACAGCCCTCATACTTGAGGAGCTGGAGCACGCACTTGCCCGCGGAGCTAAGATCTATGCTGAAGTAGCAGGTGGAGGCATGTCGGCCGATGCATATCATATCACCGCTTCCCATCCCGATGGGCTGGGTGCCAAATTGGTGATGCACAATGCACTGGAGGATGCTGAGATGAATCTCGATGAGATCGACTACATTAACGTACATGGTACATCCACACCTGTGGGAGATATATCGGAATCGAAAGCGATCATCGATGTATTCGGAGACCACAGCTACAAGCTCAACATCAGCGCCACCAAGTCGATGACAGGTCACCTGCTGGGTGGTGCAGGGGCACTGGAGGCGATGTTCAGTATCCTGGCAATCAGAGATCAGATTGTACCCCCGACCATTAACCATGAAGATGGGGATGATGATCCGGAGATTGACTACAGACTCAATTTCACATTCAACAAAGCTCAAAAAAGGAAGATAAGAGCTGCGTTATCTAACACTTTTGGCTTTGGGGGACACAACGCAAGTGTGATACTCAAGCAATACAACAAGTAGTGTGTTAAGAAGACTCGTAAAAAGGATCAAGGCTCTGCCACATAAAGGTAAAGAGCCTTATCTTACGTTTTATAACGTATTGGGATTCTATCCTGACAGGATAGATCTATATAGGGAAGCTATCACCCACCGTTCTTCTTCAAGTCGCTCGAAGAAAGGGAAATGGGTGAATAATGAACGCCTTGAATTTCTGGGTGATGCCATTCTTGATGCCATCGTCGCCGACATTCTCTACAAAAAGTTCATACATAAGAAGGAGGGGTTTCTCACAAGCACCCGTTCACGTATCGTGCAGCGGGAAACGCTCAACAAACTGGCCATTGACCTGGGGCTTGACAAGCTGATTGTCTCGTCGACACGCAACCTGGCACACAACACCAACATTTACGGAGATGCGCTGGAGGCGCTCATTGCTGCGATATACCTGGACCAGGGTTACAGGATTGCCAAGAAATTCGTATTCGAGACGATGATCAAGGAGCATCTGAATATTGAAAATGTGCTGAAAAGTGAGGTCGATTTCAAGTCGCGCCTCATTGAGTGGGGACAGAAGAACAAGGTAGATGTATATTTCGAAGTGACCGACTCCTCCTATGATGAGCAGAACAACCCGGTATTTATCTCCTGCGTGAAAGTGGCCGGCGTGGAGATTGGCTCAGGGAAAGGATATTCAAAGAAAGAATCCCACCAGATGGCTGCCAAGGTGGCAATCAAAAAGCTGAGGGAGAATAACGAGCTGCAGGATGTGCTCCTGGATGCTGCAAAGAGCAATCCGCCCGAAGGCGAGAGCCCCTCAGAGGACGCTCCTGTCATTGACCAGGCCGACTAAAATCACTTTTAGCCGGTTTTCTTTTTTTCTGACTCTCCCATTCTTTAGCAGATCCCGAATTTTTACCAGATCCCGAACGAGATGCCCATTCTTTTCCCCTGTACCACAAGATCGTTATCGGCAGTCACCAGCCGTAGCTTGCCTGCTACATCCGACAAAGGTACATCGGAGATCTCACTTCCCAGCTTCGCTACCATCCTGCCAAATACACCCCGGTGAATCAGGTCAGCGGCATGTCCGCCAAGCAACGTTCCCAGGTTCCTGTCGTAAGGTGAGGGTGACCCTCCTCGCTGAATATATCCAAGCACTGTCTCCCGTGTCTCAAACCCTGTCTGCTCCTGTATCTCACGGGCAAAATAGATTGCCGGCTTCTCCTTGGTCGGTATCTCAACTCCCTCAGCTACAGCCACGATAGAGTAGGCTTTCCCCAGTTCCATCCGTTTCTTGATCTTCTCAATGACCACCTTCATATTGTAACCCAGCTCCGGCAGAAGAATAATATCGGCCCCACCGGCCATACCGGCATAGAGCGTGATCCAACCGGCATGATGGCCCATCAGCTCGATGACCATCACACGACGGTGTGAGCTGGCTGTGGAGTGAAGCCTGTCGATGGCATCTGTGGCGATGTTGACTGCTGTATCGAAACCGAAGGTGACATCTGTGCCATAGACATCGTTATCAATAGTTTTGGGTACGCCGATCACGTTCAACCCCATATCGGCCAGCATCGATGTGGTGCGCTGTGTGCCGTTACCGCCGATACAGACCAGACAATCTAGCTCAAGCTCATGATAGGCATCTTTTATCTGTTCCCTGTCTTTCTCATCGAGCGAGTTGATCATCTTGCGAAAAGACTTCTCACGTGCCGTACCCAGGATGGTCCCTCCCAGATTCAGGATACCGGAGAGCGACTGATCGGTAAGCTCCACGACATCTTTATACAATAACCCCGAAAAACCATTTTGGATTCCAATCACCTGCATCCCGTAGTTATTGATGGCTGTTTTGCCAACACCACGTATGGTTGCATTAATTCCGGGTGCGTCACCACCCGAAGTAAGAATACCTACCTTCATAATTTAATCATTTTAGAATGTACACAAAGAAAACAAAAAATAGAGAAAAAACGGGTAATTACAGGGATTATTTTCCGGTTATCGGGATGGAGTGCGGACGATCTGAACAGATCACCCCTAAACAGACGGATGCAGCTTGCCGTAAATGATTCGGGCAGCCCTGTCCGAAGCACCGGAATCACCCAGAACCTGCTGCATCTCCCTGTAATTCTCCAGCATATTCTGCCGGTAACGCTGCACATGCAGCAGCTGATGCAGCTCTGTACGGATATTCTCTACTGTAAAGAACTTAGCGAAGAGCTCTTTCACCACCTCCCGTCCGATGATCAGGTTCACCAGTGAGATCCATGGGGTATGGAGTATATGTTTGAATCCCCAGTAAGTGAGCTGCGGTAGTGCCATACGATAGCAGACCACCTGTGGCACATTGAGCAGTGCAGTTTCCAGCGTGGCCGTTCCCGAGGTCACCAGCGCCGCTTCCGACTGGGACAGGATGCGGTAGGTCTGGTTAAAAAGGACCTTCACCTGCGGGAAGGAACGTTCATATTCTTTATAAATGGCGGGATCAATCCCCGGTGCGCCGGCAACGATAAACTGGTACCCGTCGGCAAAACCCTTCACCGCCTCCAGCATGGCTGGCATATTATTGCGGATCTCCTGCTTGCGGCTTCCCGCCAGCAGGGCAATCACAGGCTTCTCCTCGAGCTGGTTGTCCGTGACAAACTGCCCGAATGTCTCCTCCTTGTGCTCCCGTTGTGCGATGGCATCGACAGTCGGGTTACCCACATAGTGAACCCGGTATTGATGCTTTCTGTAAAAATCAACTTCAAAAGGAAGGATACAGAGCATCTCATCTACATATTTTTTAAACGATTTCACCCTGTATTCTTTCCATGCCCACACCTTGGGTGAGATATAATAATGGACAGGTATCTCCAGCTGTCTCTTTACGTATGCGGCAATCTTCAGATTAAATCCGGGATAATCCACCAGGATCACCACATCGGGACTGTACCGTGCGATATCTTCCTTGCAGAGGGCGAGATTCCTCAGGATGGCCGGAGCATGTAAAACCACGGGAATCACACCCATAAAAGCCATTTCACGGTAATGCTTCACCAGCGTACCGCCCGCTGACTGCATCAGATCACCGCCAAAGAAGCGGAAGTCTGCCTCGTTGTCCAGTTTTTTGAGCGACAGCATCAGGTTCGATGCATGCAGATCGCCCGATGCTTCCCCCGCAATTAGATAATACTTCATATGAATTTTATTAAAGCAGTTTCAACATGAACCTCATTCTCTCTGACCGCTGAAAGCATCAACAACCCCGACAAAAAAACTATTGTTAATTGCTGACCGCTTATATCTCCCATTTCTTCAGCTCCGGCATAAAATCATACGCCGTCATATCAATTTTCACCGGTACCACAGCTGCATACCCGTTGGCCAGTGCCCATTCATCGTTGTCTTCATTGTCCGCTTCCCAGTTCTCAAAGTTGCCAGTCATCCAGAAAACATCACCACCAGCACCATCATTGGAGCGGTAGTACTCATTGACCCATTTACCATTTGTCTGCGTAGTCATCTTCACACCCTTTATCTCACCGATGGGCACGTTCACGTTCAGACAAATACCCGCGGGGAGTCCCTCAGCCAGCACCTTCTCCGCCAGTCGCCGCGCTACACCGGCCGTCGCTGCGAAATCTGCATCGTTGTTGAAATCGCAGAGTGAAAAGCCGATGGAGGGTACCTCAAACACACAACCCTCGATAGCGGCACCCATGGTGCCCGAATAGAGCACACTGATACCCGCGTTGGAGCCATGGTTGATGCCGGAGACCAGCAGATCGGGCTTCCGCTCAGTGAACTCATTCAATGCCAGCTTCACACAGTCGACAGGTGTGCCGTTGCACATATAGGCGGTAAGATCCTCTTCCTTGTGATACATCCATGCACGAAGTGCCTGCGAAGTAGAAATCGCGCTCGACATGCCCGAGCGGTGTGAATCGGGTGCAAAAACAATGATCTCTCCCAGCCCTTTCATCGCTTCTATCAGCGATGCAATCCCTTTCGCCTGATAACCGTCATCGTTGGTGATGAGGATCAGGGGTTTTCTTTTACTCATGCTATTTATTTTTTTAGAATTACAAATATAGGGAATTAATGCCATTTCACCACGATAGGAAAAGTTACGAAATGGTTAATTCTACTTTACCTCCATTAGAAAATTACAACTATTTCGTACCTTTGAATGTTTACAAATAAATAAAACTATTTTTCCCAATGAGAAGATTGAACATACTCATCAGTGCATTGATTATCTCTGTCTCCCTTTTTGCACAGGAGGTCAGACCGGTTAAGAACGTGATCGTAATGATCCCCGACGGCACATCACTCAGCGTCTACTCTGCTGCCAGGTGGTACAAATTCTATAATAATGAGGGTGAAGGACTGCAGATTGACCCTTACATCACGGGGACAGTCACCACCTTCTCCTCCAATGCCCCCATCGGCGACTCAGCTCCCACAGGATCGGCCTACGCTACCGGCGTATTGCAGCAGTCGGGCAATGTAGCCATCCACCCTGAAGTGTCGGAGAACGATCTCCTGCCGGTAGATGCATCACGCAGCTTCCAGCCTGCCGCCACCATCCTGGAGGCCTCGAAGATAGAGAAAAAGAAAGCGGTGGGACTGGTCGTCACCAGTGAGTTCCCTCATGCCACGCCGGCCGACTTCTCGGCGCATCATTACAAAAGGAGCAACTACACAGCGATTGCACCCCAGATGGCTTACCAGAACCTGGATGTGATGTTTGGCGGCGGCAACGACATCCTCACCAGTGATATCAAACAACATTTCGCCGGCAACGGTACCACCCTGATACAGGATGACCGGAGCGCACTCCTCAACTACAAAGGGACAGGGAAGGTGTGGGCCCTCTTCGGAGAGAGAGCACTGCCCTATAATATAGACAGAAACCCCGACAGGGTGCCATCCATTGCCGAGATGACCGGGAAGGCTATCGAGCTGCTGTCGAAGAATGAGAACGGCTTCTTCCTGATGGTGGAAGGGAGCCAGGTGGACTGGGCAGCGCACGCTAACGATGCTGCCACGATGATCAACGAGTACCTTGCCTTTGACGAGGCTGTGGGGAGAGCGATAGAATTCGCGAAAAAGGATGGTAACACCGCTGTCGTTATCCTCTCCGACCACGGCAACAGCGGCTTCTCAATCGGCAAGAGAGAGTGCGGGGGATATGACCGTCTCTCCATCGAACAACTCTTTGGAGCCATCTCAAAATACAAGCTTAGCGGCAACGGGCTGGAATCGATACTGATAGATGCGAAGCCGGAAGAGATCAGAGCCATATTCAAGGAGTATACCGATATCGATATCACCGATGAAGAACTCGAGACACTCCTCTCTTCGAAGAACTACAAAGAGGCCGATTACACGAAAGTTGGAACCAGCAACAACCTTGCGCATAACATTGTTAACATATTGAACGCGCATACCTGCTTCGGCTTCACCACCGGAGGACATACAGGCGAAGAGGTGCTGATGGCGGCTTACCATCCACAGGGCGACCTGCCCCGCGGCCACATGCGCAACACCGAGCTGAACCACTACCTGCAACAGGTCACCGGCCTGGAGAGCTCACTGCAGGAACTGTCAGACAGGATCTTCGCTAAACATGAAACGGTATTCTCCGGAATGCGTTACACCATCGACAAGAGTGACCCCGATTTCCCGGTGCTTACCGTAAGAGAGGGAAGGAATAGACTGGAGATCAAAGCATTCTCGTCTGTAGCCAAAAGGAACGGCAAGCCGTTCGATATTGGCTCGGTTGTGGTCTATATCGATAAAAACGACACCTTCTACCTCCCGGAAGAGCTGAGGGAGAAGCTATAAAGAGGGATCACACCTTTAATACAGAAAAAGTCCACCATCGTGTGGATTTTTTTGTATTACCTCTCCTCCACTTCTTTGATAGTGACATCTCCCTGAAATGAGATGGGCTGCCTGTTCATGTCGGTCACCACCAGACGGGCTGAGCCGCTCTCCCAGATGTCGAAATTGAACGACACCGCGCGGTCCAGGTCAAGAATGGTAATCTCAGCGATCCAGTTACCCTTGCGTTTTCCGGGCTGATACCTGTACTGAAATTCAGTGCTGGTGAAATTGTATCCTCCTTCACGCGGATCCATCGGAGCACGGTAGGCACGACCGTAATAGGGCAGGTATGCCCTGATGGTATCGGGGGTGACTTTCACATCATAATAGGGAGAGAGATAAACCGACCTGTAGCCGGTTGGATGAGCATAAGAGGCCTCAAAGATAAAGCTGGCGTTCGCCACCCCATCTTCTATCTCTGCAGCCAGCATCTTTTTTTCGGCGGCTGACCGGGTCGTTCCGCAGGCCTGAAAGACAAGCAGCAATGAGAACAGTACTGTTCCCCGGAATAATAATCTTTTCATTTTTTTTGCCCTCCTCTTTTTTTATATAGAAAACATCTGAATCAGCAATGCAAAAGCGACAGGTGACAATGACCTGCAACCTATTATATAAACAGTAAGATGTGTGAAAATGTTTTACCCGAGAAGAGGCAGACCGGGGAGCAGATGTGAAAGATAGAGCAGCATCATCAGCAGAGAGGTAACATAACCGAGAATGATATTGGCTTTTGATACTGTCCTGGTGAAGAAGTAAGCGTTAAGATAGGATATAAGCGCGAGGCAGAGCGTGAAGAAGAAGAGGGTCATGCTCCAGAACAGCACCTGCAGCAAGAGCAGAAAAATGATCAAAAAGACGACAAACTGCATAAAGGAGAGGGTGAGGACCTTGTCGCGGCTGTATGTTCTGATACTGAGATACATATTCAATATAAAGAAGAGTCCGACAAGCATGACAGCGATCCACTCCGTGATGGTCAATGCGGGGAGAGCGGGTAGCGATAAGGTGGCAGAGACACGGAAAGGCTGAAGGAATCCCGCTATATCGTCATAAAGAAAATATAGGGAGAAGAGCGAAATATAGATGAGTAACACACCGAATATAGATGAGAGGAACGACCTGAACTGGTATCCCCGCATGGAGAGTTCACCTCTCCACCAGAGCGGGAGCAACACCAGAGCATACAATTGAAACAGCGACGCCACGGCTATCAGTACCCCTGAACGGAAAGAGTAGAGGTAGGAGTCAGACTTCTGATATGACTTCAACAGAGGGGAGAAAGCAAGCAATATAAAAATGAGAGAGAGGTAGTCACCTCTCATCACCAGAAACCAGGGATGCAGGGAGAACAAAAAGAGCGGCACAAGAAAGGGGAGTGTGGAACGTGAACGGATCAGTGTAAAACGGCTGTTCACTGAGGAGAGGATCAGGGCGATCAGAAAAACGGATACTGTGGAAGCCGTGAAGGAGACCACCGGATCAGCAAACAGATGCGCGATATGGCTCCAGATAAAACTATTGTCCGTGAAAGCGTGCGCCGGCATCCCGGCCCGGTAAAAGAGGAGCGTTCGCATACCAATGACCACCAGGGAGGTGATCAGAGAGATAAAGCGTCCCTCAACTATCGTTGTGCGGAATGTTCTGACAACAGCACGCATTAATCAGATGATTCTTTTTATTGATTGTGGAGATCGAAGCCTATGTCTTTTCTGAAATAACACTTCTCATAGCTGATCTTCCCTATGTTCCTGTAGGACCTCTCCAGCGCCTCCTCCATTGTTTTGCCGTATGAGGTGACTGCCAGCACACGTCCTCCGGCAGTGACGACCTCTTCACCAAGATCTTTTGTCCCTGCATGAAAGACAATACTGTCTAACACCTTGTCGAGACCCGAGATCTTCTTACCTTTTTCGTATGCTTCGGGGTATCCGCCCGAGACCATCACCACGGTCGTGGCGAAGCGATCATCAATCACCAGCGTCTTCCTGTCGAGTGTCTCGGTGGTGACACCGATAAACAACTCCAGCAGGTCCGATTTGACGAGCGGCATTACCACCTCTGTCTCCGGATCTCCCATCCGAACATTGTATTCAATCACCTTCGGCTCACCACCCACGCTGATCAGTCCAAGGAAGATAAAACCCTTATAGTCAATATTCTCATTTCGCAGACCTGTGACGGTAGGCTCCACAATTTGTGTGCGCACTTTCTCCATGAAGGGCCCATCGGCAAAAGGAACGGGCGAAACAGCCCCCATACCTCCGGTATTTAATCCGGTATCCCCTTCGCCTATACGTTTGTAATCCTTTGCCACGGGCAGTATCTTGTAGGAGCGTCCATCGGTCAGTACAAACACGGAACACTCGATCCCGGACAGGAACTCCTCTATCACCACCTTATTGCTGGCATCACCGAACTTACCGTTGAGCATCTCCCAGAGCATCTGCTTTGCTTCATTCACATCGTTGATGATCAGCACCCCTTTTCCGGCAGCAAGACCGTCGGCCTTCAGCACGTAGGGCGATGGAAGAGAATCGAGGAATGCGTTCCCCTCACCGACATTATCCAGAGAGACCGTTTTGTATCGTGCAGTGGGAATCTGATGGCGTATCATAAACTCCTTGGCGAAATCCTTGCTTCCTTCCAGCTGCGCTCCCTTTCTGGAGGGCCCTATTACGGCGATATGACAGATGTCCTCATCGTCGCGGAAAAAGTCATAAACACCCTGTACCAACGGATCCTCGGGACCAACAACGATCATGTCGATATCGTTGTCGAGCGAGAATTGCTTCATCGCTAAGAAATCGGTCACACCAATGTTGACGTTGGTGCCCAGCAGCGCCGTGCCGGCATTACCGGGAGCAATATAAAGATTATTCAGATAGCTGCTCATGCGTATTCTCCACGCCATAGCATGTTCGCGGCCTCCGGATCCAAGTAGAAGGACATTCATAATGCCAATAAATCTATTACGAAGTTACTAATTTTCTCGCTCGCAGTGATAACGGGCAACAATATGCAAAGCTACTAAAAAAAAATAAAAAAGAGAGAGCCAATAATGAAAAATGGAGATAATGAAGGAACAAACGACAAAAACTGTCAGTTTAAGCCTGAAACAGTTATCTTTGCAGAATAAATAAAAGAAAAATGAACGATAACAGAATATGCAACCTTTTCGGAACAGACTATCCCATTATTCAGGCCGGGATGGTGTGGTGCAGCGGCTGGAGGTTGGCCTCTGCAGTGAGTAATGCCGGGGGGCTGGGACTGATAGGTGCCGGGTCCATGCATCCCGACACGTTACGCGAACATATACGCAAATGCAGTGCTGCCACTGATAAACCGTTTGGTGTGAACATCCCACTGATGTACCCTCAGATTGAGGAGATCATACAGATAGTGATGGAGGAGAAGGTGAAGATTGTCTTCACCTCTGCCGGCAGTCCAAAAACATGGACCCCGAAACTGAAAGAGAAAGGCATCACCGTGGTGCATGTGGTCTCCAGCTCCAGGTTCGCCATCAAGTGCGAAGAGGCCGGTGTAGACGCAGTCGTAGCCGAAGGGTTTGAAGCAGGCGGTCATAACGGACGTGAAGAGACCACCACACTGTCACTCATCCCGCAGGTGAAGGAAGCGACCACGCTGCCACTGATCGCTGCCGGCGGCATTGCCACGGGTGCGTCCATGGCTGCCGTCTTTGCCCTGGGTGCTGAAGGGGTACAGGTGGGGACGCGCTTCGCCCTAACCAGGGAGAGCTCTGCCAGCGACGCCTTCAAACAGCACTGCATCACCCTGAACGAGGGTGATACACTCCTTTCGCTGAAGAAGGTGAGCCCAACACGATTGGTAAGGAATGCATTCTTCATGCAAGTGCAGGAGATGGAGCAGCGGGGTGCGACGGCAGAGGAGCTGCGTGAACTGCTGGGTCGTGGTCGTGCAAAAAAAGGGATCTTTGAAGGTGATCTCACCGAAGGAGAGCTGGAGATTGGTCAGATAGCATCACAGATCAGGGAGATCATTCCTGCTGCTGAGGTGGTGAGGGAGATGATTGAGAGCTACAACAACACGCTGCAGCAATTAACCGGAAAAACATTTTAAAAAATCAAAGCTTGTGGAGACTCCCTTCATGAGGGAAGGAGAGGCAAGTGAACAGACATCGATATGCGAAGACAACTAATATTTATCTTTTTAATCGCCTTTTCAGGCATGCTCACAGCCCAGCAGGAGAAGCAGTTCACCCTTGAAGAGCTGATACCCGGCGGCAAGTATTACCCTCATTTCTACCCAACCATCCCGCAACAGTTTCAGTGGAACGGCAACAGACTGGCAGCTATAGGGAACGACTCCATCTGGTTAATTGAGAACGAAGGAAGGGGACGAAAATCATTCATTCTCACCTACAAAGAAATCGAAGAGGGACCAGGGATGGGAGAGAACAGGATCAATCGCCTCTCCTTCTCACACGGGGGAGGAGACGAGGTGCTGTTTTACACCTCCGGCGGCACCGGAGTGTATGACCTGAAGAAAAAAGAGCATAGGGCATTCTTCAGCTATCCGGAAAAGAGCGGGAACCAAACGCTCTCACCCGATCACTCCTTCATGGCTTATACGATAGAGAACAATCTCTTCGTTGCAGACAGCAACGGGCAGGCGTGGGCTCTATCCAACGAGTGCAACAGGGGCATTGTCTACGGACAATCGGTTCACAGGAACGAGTTCGGTATCAGCGGTGGCATCTTCTGGTCGCCCGGTGGCAGGAGGATGGCCTTCTACAGGATGGACGAGACGATGGTGAGTGATTACCCGCTGGTGGATGCCTCAGCAAGGGTAGCCGCGGTGAAG
>LSQX01174751.1_pt1 | contig 13090 bp, 12 predicted proteins | sample 654561 | NCBI WGS metagenome assembly LSQX01 (sample SAMN04489861, study PRJNA283612) | anaerobic digester metagenome | isolation source: 4 biogas reactors fed with cattle manure at either 37C or 55C with and... | place: Denmark: Kongens Lyngby | collected 2014 | reverse complement strand
CACAGGGAGAAGATGTTGTAGCAGGGATAAGAACACCCCAACCCATATCCCAATTAGAAAATACAATGCCTGATGTTTATAAACAATTCGTAGATATTGCAAATAAGCTTGAAGCACATTATAAAGACATGCAGGACTTAGAGTTTACCATAGAAAAAGGTAAGTTATATATGTTACAGACCAGAAACGGTAAAAGAACAGCAGCATCAGCAGTTAAAATAGCTGTTGATTTAGTGAATGAAGGCATGATTACTAAAAAAGAAGCGATTTTAAAGGTTGAACCAAAACAATTAGATTCACTATTACATCCTACGTTTGAACCGGGAGCTTTAAAGAGAGCAGAGGTTATTGCTAAAGGTCTTCCTGCATCACCCGGGGCTGCTGCAGGAAAAGTATATTTTAATGCTGAAGATGCGGTTAAGGCATCAAAATCAGGAGAGAAAGTTATATTAGTAAGATTAGAAACTTCTCCTGAAGATATTGAAGGAATGGATGCTGCTCAAGCTATTCTCACAGCAAGGGGAGGAATGACATCTCATGCTGCAGTTGTTGCAAGAGGTATGGGGAGATGCTGCGTTGCAGGTTGTTCTGATATTACAATAAATGAAGAACAAAAGGTGTTTGTAACTAAATCAGGTAAAACATATAAAGAGGGTGATTTTATATCACTCGATGGTTCTACAGGTAATATATACGGAGAAGAAATTGCTACCCAAGAAGCAAAGATGACAGGTGATTTTGCTACTTTCATGAGTTGGGCTGATGAGATTAGAGAATTAAAAGTCCGTACAAATGCTGATACACCCAAAGATGCTTCTGTATCATTAAACTTTGGTGCTGAGGGAATAGGGTTATGTCGTACTGAGCATATGTTCTTTGAAGAAGACAGAATACCGGCAGTCCGTGAGATGATTGTGGCAAGAAGCGAAGAACAGAGGAGAAAAGCTCTTGAAAAGCTGCTTCCAATACAAAGAAAAGATTTTGAAGGTATCTTTAAGGCAATGAAAGGCTTGCCTGTAACAATTAGATTACTTGACCCACCTCTTCATGAGTTTTTGCCTCATGCTGATAAAGATATAGAGAAATTAGCAGGTGATATGGGCTTAACCTTTGAAGAATTGAAAGAAACAGTTAATAGTCTTCAAGAATTTAATCCGATGCTTGGACATAGAGGATGTAGACTAGCGGTAACATATCCTGAAATTGCAGAGATGCAAACCACAGCAATTATAGAAGCAGCAATCAATGTGAATAAAGAAGGTTTGGGAATTATTCCTGAAATTATGATACCCTTGGTGGGAGAAGTAAAGGAATTAAAATATGTTAAAGATGTAGTAGTAAAAACAGCTGATGAAGTAATCGAAAAACAGGGAGTTCAGCTTAAATATCAAGTTGGTACGATGCTTGAGGTTCCCAGAGCAGCTTTAACTGCAGATGAGATAGCAAAAGAAGCTGAGTTTTTCTCTTTCGGAACCAATGATTTAACGCAAATGACCTTTGGTTTTTCCAGAGACGATGCAAGTAAGTTCTTAGAAGATTATTATAATAAGAAAATTTTTGAATCTGATCCTTTTGCAAGATTAGATATAAATGGTGTAGGCAAACTGATTGAAATGTCGGTTAAGCTTTCCAGAAAAACAAGACCCGATATTAAGTTGGGTATTTGTGGAGAGCATGGCGGTGACCCATCTTCAGTAGAGTTTTGTCATAATATAGGACTTGACTATGTATCGTGTTCACCATTTCGTGTGCCTATAGCAAGATTAGCAGCAGCACAGGCAGTGGTTAAGAAAGCCTAAGACAAAAATACTATGTTTAGCACCCTTTTCATTCGCTTCCATATAATGATATTAAACAAATACGTTAATATTGGAAGAGTGAAAAGGGTGCTTTTTTGTCTAATGTAGAGGTTCAATTCTGAACCTGATTATTTCAGTGATTTTGAATTATTCGATGTTTTTACGAACGAAAAAGCTAAAAAAAGAAGGAAATAAAAAACTTTTGTAGTATATAATATAAGGAGGGTTATTATTTTTAATAGGAGGATAAATCATTTATGTATATTCTAGGTCTTAACGGAAGTCCCAACACAGGAGGGAATACGTATTATATTTTAAAAAAGCTATTAGATATTTGTGAAAAAAAAGGAGCTAAAACTGAAATAATTAATGTTCCGAAAATTATTAATACTGCAAAATGGCCTTTTTGTATTGTGTGCTCAGACCCTTGTGATAAAAGATGTTATTCAGAAACAGAATTAGAAAAGACATTTGATAAAATGAAAGAAGCCGATGGCGTTTTTATAGGCAGTCCCGTATATTTTGGCTCAGTTTCTGCACAATTAAAAGCTTTTTTTGATAAGTCAAGAAACTTAAGGAAGGAAAGAGCTTTTGTTAATCTTATCGGCGCAGCAATTAGTGTAGGAGGGGCAAAATACGGTGGACAGGAAACAACGATAAGGGCAATACACGATATGATGTTAGTTCAAGGTATGACCATAATTGGTGACGGTCATTATGATTATGATGCCGGTCATCATGGAATTTGTTCACACAGACCTTCAGCGGAAGATGACTTTTCAAATAAGAGAATTGAAGTGCTGGCTAATAGAATGATTCAACTTACAAAAAAGTAAGGGTTGTGTTAACTTTGTATATAAGGGAAAAAACAGAAGAGCTAGAAAAGAAAATGTTGTCACCTTACGCTCAGCTTAGTTCTAACTCAAAAGGCAGACAAAAGCCTGAGGAACTCTGTTCAATAAGAACCTGCTATCAGAGAGACAGGGATAGAATAATTCATTCAAAAGGATTCAGGCGTTTAAAGCATAAGACACAAGTTTTTATATCTCCTGAAGGGGACCATTACAGAACCAGGCTTACGCACACATTAGAAGTAACACAAATAGCTCGTACCATTGCAAGGAGTCTTCGTTTAAACGAAGACCTTGTTGAAGCTATAGCCCTTGGACATGATTTAGGACATACCCCGTTCGGTCATGCAGGTGAACATATGTTAAATAAAATTTGTCCATTTGGCTTTAAACACAATGAGCAAAGTTTGAGGATAGTAGATGTACTTGAAAAAAGCGATGGAATTAATTTAACATATGAGGTTAGGGATGGCATTCTAAATCATACAGGTGATGATGTTGCATATACATTAGAAGGTAAGGTAATAAAATTTGCTGATAGGATTGCCTATATTAACCATGATATAGATGATGCAATAAGGGGAAGGATTATTTCAATTAATGATTTGCCTTATGACTGTGTAAAAGCTCTTGGTAAAAGTAATTCAGAAAGAATTAATACAATGATATGTGCAATAATTTCAGGGAGTATGGATAAATCAGATGTTTACATGGATAAAGAAATATATCAGGCAACTATGAAATTGAGGGAGTATATGTTTAAAAATGTCTACATCGATTCTGAAGCAAAAAAAGAAGAGAAGAAAGCTCAGGATATAGTTTGCCAATTATACAATTTTTTTGTCAAAAATTCTGACAAGCTTCCCAAGGAGTATAAGACAGCACTTAATACAACAGATGTTAATCGAGTAGTATGTGATTACATAGCAGGGATGACAGATAGATATGCACTTCAATTATTTTATGAGATTTTCATACCAAAATCATGGAGACATTATTAATATGCATAAAACTGTAAAATATGGCTATAACTATTTAAGGATTATTGTATTTTTACAAAAGTGATAAAAAAAGAAGGAACTTTTAAACTTATGTCGAATAAAAATAACTAGACTATTGGATTTAATTTGTATTTACTTTAAACGATAAATAAGACTTAACTTCAATACCACAGCGTGTTGTAATGGTCTTTACTGTTATAATTTGCATTAAATAATATGAAAAGGAGATTTGTAATGGCTCAATTCTACCCGGAAGAGCTGATACAGGAAATAGATAACCATAATGATATAGTTGATATTGTGTCTGAATATGTTGATTTTAAGAGACGTGGCAGGAATTTAGTTGCACTTTGCCCCTTTCACAAAGAGAAAACGCCTTCTTTTTCAGTGTCGCCGGACAAACAGCTTTTTTACTGTTTTGGATGTGGGGCAGGGGGAAATGTAATTAATTTTATTATGAGGATTGAAACACTTGATTTTGTTGAAGCAGTCAAGTTACTTGCTGAAAGAGCAAGGATAGAATTGCCGGAAGCTGATTACACAGGAATTGAGGGCGAAAGAATTAAAAAGAGGGAACTATTAACAGAAATAAATACAAAGGCAGCTAAATATTTTTATAATAATTTAGTAGCAGAAAAAGGAGTTATTGCCAGAAATTATTTTGACAAAAGAAAAATCACAGAAAAAACAATTAAAAAATTTGGTTTAGGATATGCTTTAGATTCAAAGGACGCACTGATTAATTATTTCAAAGAATTGGGATATAAAATAGAAGATATTGAAAAAGCCGGACTGATAACGAAAAATGAAAAAGGTCTTTATTTAGATAAGTTTAGAAACAGAGTGATTTTTCCTATTTTTGATTTAAGGGGGAATATTGTTGCATTTGGCGGAAGAGTAATTGGCAACTTTAATCCTAAATATTTAAATTCACCCGAAACAGAAATATTTAATAAACGAAGAATTATGTATGCAATGAACTTTGCAAAAAACGAAGATGTTAACGAGCTTATTATTGTAGAAGGGTATATGGACACAATTTCTTTGCATCAACATGGCATCAAAAATGTTGTTGCTACAATGGGTACAGCTCTTTCTGAAGAACATGCAAGAACAATAAGCAGATATTTTAAAGATGTAATAATATCATTTGATTCGGATGAAGCAGGTAAAGCGGCAGCGATAAGAGGAATGGATATATTGTTAAGTGCAGGATGCAGAGTTAAAATATTAAACCTTGGAGAAATGAAAGACCCTGATGATTATATTAAAGCAAAAGGGTTACATAAGTTTAAAAAAGCAATTTCAGAATCTGACAGTGTTTTGGATTATAGGATGAAATTATTAAAGCAAACCCATGACATTAACAGTTTAGAAGGTAAAATAGACTTTGTAAACGAGATAGCGAAAACCCTGACAAAGATTGAAAATACTATTGAGTTAGATGCATATATTCAAAAAATTTCAGAAGATACTAAAATATCTAAACAGGCAATATATGCTCAAATGAAAAAGATTTCGGCAAAGAACAATCTAAAAGAGAAAAAAACAAGAAAAATATTACGGGAAACGAGTAATGTTAAAAGTGATAACTTGTTTATACCGAATAAGAATAAATCAAATATAGATAGTGCTGAGGAAATGCTGTTAAATATTATAGTATCGGATGCTAAAGTATTTAATGAAGTAAAAGATTTCATTAAAGCATATACATTTAATAATAGTGTTATTCAAAAAGCATGTGATACAGTGATTTTATTAAGGGAGAAGAAAAGGAATATTCTACCTTCCGAAATCCTCTCACATTTTACGAATAAAAGTGATATAGACCATATTGCATCTATACTTCATAAAGAAACCGGATTTGAAGATAACCATAAAGCAGCAATGCAAATAATAAACACAATAAATAAAAACATAATGATGGATACCATTAAAGACAATATAAATGAAGGGAATGTTGAAAAATTAAAAACATTGCTACAATACAAATACAAACAATCCTAACGGGGAAAGGAGGGGCCTAAAATGCAAAAGAATGGAATGAAAAAAAGTGTAATTAAAGAATTACTAGATAAGGGTAAAAGTAAAGGTATTCTAACTTACAAAGAAATATTAGATACTCTTGAAGAAATTGAACTTGCCCCTGAACAAATTGAAAAAGTATATGAAACAATGGATAAGATGGGCATTGAAATAGTAGGAGATTTAGAAAAGGAGCTTGAAGAAATTGAGGTAGATGAAGGAGAACTGGATCTTTCTATTCCTGAAGGCGTAAGCATTGATGACCCTGTTAGAATGTATTTAAAAGAAATTGGTAAGGTGTCTCTTTTAACTTCGGAAGAGGAAGTTGAGCTTGCTCAAAGAATGGCAAAAGGGGATAAAGAGGCTAAGCGCAAATTAGCAGAGGCGAATCTCAGATTGGTTGTAAGTATTGCAAAAAAATATGTCGGACGTGGTATGATGTTTTTAGACTTGATTCAAGAAGGTAATCTTGGGCTCATAAAAGCAGTAGAAAAATTTGATTATACAAAAGGATTTAAGTTCAGTACCTATGCAACTTGGTGGANNGTATTTAAAAGAAATTGGTAAAATACCTTTATTAACAGCAGAAGAAGAAGTTGATTTAGCTAAGAGAATGGAAGCAGGAGATAATTATGCTAAAAAGCGATTAGCTGAAACAAACCTACGATTAGTTGTAAGTATAGCAAAAAGGTATGTAGGACGTGGTATGCAATTTCTAGATTTAATTCAAGAGGGAAATCTAGGCTTAATGAAAGCAGTGGAGAAATTCGATTATAAAAGAGGATTTAAATTTTCTACATATGCTACATGGTGGATTCGTCAAGCAATAACAAGAGCTATTGCAGACCAGGCTAGAACAATAAGAATACCTGTTCATATGGTTGAAACTATTAATAAATTAATAAGAGTTTCCCGTCAATTGCTTCAAGAGTTGGGCAGGGATCCACAACCGGAGGAAATTGCTGCTGAAATGAATATGTCAACGGATAAGGTTAGGGATATTATGAAAATTGCACAAGAACCTGTTTCTTTAGAAACACCAATTGGCGAAGAGGAAGATAGTCATCTCGGAGATTTTATTCCTGACGATGATGCTTTGGCTCCTGCAGAGGCAGCTTCTTTTACTCTTTTAAAAGAACAATTAATAGAGGTACTGGATACATTGACTACCAGAGAGGAAAGAGTTTTAAAATTAAGGTTTGGTCTTGAAGATGGTAGGGCCAGGACACTTGAAGAGGTTGGAAAAGAATTTAATGTGACAAGAGAAAGAATAAGACAAATTGAAGCAAAGGCTTTGAGAAAGCTCAGACACCCCAGCAGAAGCAAAAAGTTAAAAGATTATCTTGATTAATAAAATATAAAAAAGCCAAGTATTGAGTATTCAGTATTTGGCTTTTAAAATGAAGGTTTACTCAAAAACCTTTGAATTTGCTATTAGGAGTAATAATAATGAATAAACACAATAAATCAATTAATTTATCACCGAGACTTGCCTTAATAGCTTCAAAGGTTGATAAGGGTTCCAAAGTAATAGATATTGGTACAGACCATGGGTACATTCCTATATATCTGATGCAAGAGGGAATATCACAAAAGATAATGGCTTCTGATATAAAAAAGGGTCCTCTACAAAAAGCTCTTGCTAATATTAGAAATAATGATTTAGAAGATAAAATCAAATTGATTTTAAGCGATGGACTTGAAAAAATAGATACTGACGGGTTTGATACCATAATAATAGCAGGGATGGGGGGGATACAGATTTGTGAAATACTATCAAAAGATATTGAAAAAACCCAAAATATTAAAAAGTTAATTCTTCAGCCAATGACTGCAAGCGAGGTGTTAAGAAAATGGCTTAAAAAAAATGAATTTATAATAATAGATGAGGAACTTACTTATGAGCAAAGGAAAATATATAATGTAATTGTTGTTGTACACGGGAAAGGAGAAATAGAAGAGGATATCTATTATTACATAGGGAAAAGACTTATAGAGAAAAAGGACCCGCACCTAGCCTGTTTAATTGATAGAAAAATCAAAGAACAAATAAAAATAGAAAAGGGCTTACAGAATAAGGAAACGATGAAGGCAAGATTAAAACTGGAACAATGTAGGGAAACCCTTGAAAAATTCAAAAGATTAAAAAGGATGTTATAAAACATGATAAAGGCAAATGATATAATTCAAAAAATCGAAGAATTGGCTCCATTAACACTTTCTGAACAGTGGGATAATTCAGGGCTTCAAATTGGTTCACGTGAAAAACAAGTTAAGAATTTAATGGTATCTTTGGATATTACCCCGGAAATAATTGAAGAAGCAATCAATAGCAGAATTGACATGATTCTTACCCACCATCCTTTGATTTTCAATCCTATAAATAAGATAACGTCAGATGATGTAACGGGAAGGATATTATTAAAGCTAATATCAAATGATATTTCGGTTTATTCTTCTCATACTTGTTTGGACATAGCCCCAAATGGACTTAATGATTTATTTGCATCATTAATCGGACTAAGGCAGACGACTATTCTTGAAGAAGTTGAAAAGGATATTAAACACGTTAAAAATGTTGATGGAGGGGTTGGCATGGGAAGAATTGGAGTATTAGAAAAAGAAACAACCCTTGAAAACCTTATGAATTTAATAAAAAAGGAACTTAACATAACTGATTTAAGGTATACAGGAAGCAAAAAAGATGTTGTTAAAAGTGTTGCAATATGTACCGGAAGCGGGGGAAGTTTAATACCGGCATGCATTGAAAAGAAAGCAGATGTCTTTATAACCGGTGACTTAAAATATCATGAAGCACTAACTGCCATGTTTAACGGACTAAATCTAATAGATGCAGGGCATTATGAAACGGAAATAATAATGGTAAGATATATAACAGATTATATAAAAGAATCATTCGGAGCATTAAATGTAATTATGGCTAATGAAAACCATCCAATATTTTTTAATTATTGAATTAATTTATTAATTTTCTTGCTTAAATATAATTGTTGTGATATTATAATATTTGATTCAAACTGGTTTGTCCAATCGGTTTATTAACACATTTATCAAAGTGAGGGGATTTTAATGTACGAAGACAAAACGCTAGTATGTAAAGACTGCGAACAAGAATTCGTGTACACCGCAGGAGAGCAGGAGTTCTATGCTGAAAAAGGTTTTCAGAATGAGCCTGCACGCTGCAAAGAATGCAGAGTTAACAGAAAGAAAAAAGTAAGACAGTCAAAAGAAATGTTTACTGCTACATGTGCAGACTGCGGTCAAGATGCGCAAGTTCCTTTTAAGCCTAAAAATGACAGGCCTATTTATTGCAGTGATTGTTTTGCCAACCACAGATAATCCCCAGGCTTTGAGGGTTATAAGTGAGTATCGCCGGAGATTATACTCCGGCTTTTGCATATCCAAACAAAAACAGTTATTAAAACTAATATGTAAAACCTTTGATTAATGTGTTGTTCATATTCAATGGAAATATTACAGAATAAAACTATAGATTCATATATGGAGGTTAGCTTATGAATGTTTACAGATTAAATGAAATGTCTAAAGAAAAAAAAGAATATATTTTAAAGAGGGCAGAATTGGATATAACGGAACAAATTAAATTAGCACTTGAGGTTTCAGATGATATTAGGGTAAATGGGGATAATGCCATTATAAAATACACTGAAAAATTTGATAAGATAAAAATAAAAAAAGAAGACCTTAAAATATCTGAACGGCAGATAGAAGAAGGATATGACAGAATTGACGATGAGTTAAAGGAAGCCATTAAATATGCTGCAGGCAATATAAAATCATTTCATGAAAAACAAATGCCGGAAGAAATATGGCTTACTAATATAGATAAAGGGATACTGGCAGGCGAAAAAGTTACTCCGATAGTTGATGTATGTTTATACGTACCCGGCGGGAAGGGGAGTTTCCCTTCTGTTCTTCTGATGTTGGGTTTACCTGCCCTAGTTGCAGGGGTAGAACGTATAATTGTTGTAACACCGCCTAATAAGTCGGGAAAAGTTGATGATGCAATACTGGCCGCAGCTAAAATTGCGGGTATTAAGGAAATATATGCGGTCGGAGGAATTCAAGCTGTTGCTGCTGTTGCATTTGGTACTGAAACAATACCAAAATGTAATAAAATAGTTGGACCCGGAAATTCATATGTTACTGCTGCAAAACGTGTTTTAAACAGTTATATAGATGTAGGTGTTCCTGCCGGCCCAAGCGAAGCAATTATACTTGCAGATGAATATGCAGACCCTGAAAAGGTTGCACTTGATTTAATGATTGAAGCCGAACATGGTCCTGATTCAGCAGCACTATTAGTAACGCATAGTGAAGAACTGGCAAACAAAGTTATTCCGTTAGTAAAAGAAAAAATGAATAATATTTCGCAAAGACGAAGAGATTTTATGAATACCGGGTTTTCTACTTATGGTGGAATTATTATAACAGAATCATTACAACAATCAATTGATTTTATAAACCAATATGCTCCTGAGCATATGGAGATTATGACAAAAAATCCTTTTGATATTCTTCCTGAAATTAAAAATGCAGGCGAAATCTTATTAGGAGAATATACCCCAATAACATTATGTAACTTTTTAATGGGACCTAATGCTATATTGCCAACAGGGGGATTTGCAAAAACCTATTCCAGTGTTTCGGTCTTTGATTTTTTGAAACGCTCTTCTATTGGTTATGTATCAAAAGAAGGTTTTGAAAACATCAGAGATAAAGCATATACATTCGCAATTGCAGAGGGGTTTGATACCCATGCACTTGCAGTAAAGGAGAGAAAGTAATATGCAAAATGTAAAAAAGATTTATAAGGTAACAAGAAAAACAAGTGAATCGGAAATATCAGTAACACTTAATTTTGATAAGATAAAAGAGGATTATAGAAAAAGAATAAAAACGCCGCTTCCATTTCTTAATCATATGATTGAACATATTGCTTGGAGAGCAGGTGTAAATATCGAGATTTCTATCGGGTTGGATGAATATACTCTTAATCATCTCATATGTGAAGATATAGGAATTGCTTTGGGCAGAGCAATATATGAGTATTTAGATGATAATATAGAACTTGGAGTGACCGGCTACGGAGATGGATTGAGCATAATAGATGAAGCTATGGCAAGGGCGGTAATAAGCTTTGAAAACAGGTCATATTTCGACATGCAATATGGCGATGTAATTGTACCCCAACAGACCGAGGGAATGTTAAGTGAAGATTTAGAAACATTTCTCGAAGGTTTTGTACAAGGTGCAAAATGCAGTCTACATGTTGACGTACTCAAAGGGAAGAATGGTCATCATATTTGGGAAGCGGTGTACAGAGCCTTTGGTGTTTGCTTGAATCGTGCAATGTATATAAACGATACGCGAAAGGGTATGACATCAGGTGTTGCCGGGAAGATTGATTTTAAAATTATAAAAGAATAAAAGATTATCGGGAGTGAAAATTTTTGATTTCTAAAAAAAAACCGGCAGGGTTTTTAGAGGGCATAGATAAAATAATATTCGATATGGATGGTGTAATAACCAGTGAGGAAACCTATTGGGATGTTGCTGCTCTTACCGTCTATGAAATTATTAATAGTTGCAATTATTTTGGAAGCCAAAAGATAATTCCACAGGAATGCCAGAAGAATGTTAAAAAAATAAGAGAAGAAGTATTTTGTAAAGATAAGTTTATTACTCTAATTAAAGACAGAGGCATTAACTCTAATTGGGACTTAGGGTATATTGTATTGTGCGGAATTATTGCAGAAGGTGGAAGGTGCAATAAAGATGTTATTAATGAAGATATAAAAGCATATTCTTGTGACAATAACGATATGTTATTAAAATTCTTTAAGTCTATAAATATCGAGAAGATTAATTATTATAAAGCATATGAGTACATAGAGCAAATTGATAAAATCGCATTAGAAATGTATCCTGTAATCGCAGAAAAATTATCGGCTATTACCGGATTTAATAAAGATTTTTTTGCTCGAAAGTCATGTTTTTGGGAAACATGTAAAGACATATTTCAAGAATGGTACCTTGGTGATAAGATTTTTGAAAGATTTTATAAACGTACAATACAACCAAAGGGTAAAGAAGGAATTATATCTATCGAGGAACCAATAATCCCCTTAGATGATATAAAAACAGTTATTAAAACATTATATAATTCAGGAATAACGCTTGGTGTTGGTACAGGCAGACCACTTATAGAGATTAATAGACCACTTGAAATGTGGGGATTGACAGAATATTTTGATAAAGATTCGTTTATTACTTATGATGATATATTAAAAGCTGAAAATGAGCTCAGGGAAAAAAAGGATAATTTAAATCTCACTAAACCTCATCCTTTTATGTTTCTTAAAGGAATATTCGGTATTCAATATGATAATCAATTACTTATTGAAGGGAAATATGATAATAAGCAAATCGCAAAAACCCTTATAGTAGGGGATGCAGGGGCTGATATTATTGCTGCTAAAAGCATAGGTTGTAAATTTGCTGCTGTACTTACCGGATATGCAGGCAAGGGAGCAAAAAGATATTTTGAAACCCGGGGTGCGGATATTATAATTGATAGTATAAGAGATTTAGTAGTATGAAATGTGGAAAGAAGGAGGTTAAAATGACTATAAAAATCACAGCACCACTTACAAAAGAAAAGATAAAAACTTTAAAAGCAGGAGACAGTGTGTTAATTTCCGGTATAATATATACTGCAAGAGATGCTGCCCATAAAAGAATGATTAAAGATTTAGAAGACGGAAAAGACTTACCCTTTGATATAGAAAATCAAATTATATATTATGTTGGCCCTTGCCCTGCAAAACCGGGGCAAGCAATAGGTTCTTGTGGGCCTACTACAAGCGGAAGAATGGATTCGTATACCCCGAAGTTGATAGAAAAAGGTCTTTTGGGAATGATAGGTAAAGGCTTGAGAGATAATATTGTGGTAGAGAGTATAAAAACGTATAAAGCTGTATACTTTGGTGCTATCGGAGGAGCAGGTGCATTAATTTCAAAATCTATAAAAAAGCAGGAAGCAATAGCATACGAGGATTTAGGAACAGAAGCGATAAGAAAATTAATCGTAGAGGATTTTCCTGCAATTGTTATTATCGATAGTGATGGAAATGATTATTATAAAATGGGAAGGGAAGAATTTCAAAACCATTGCATTTTATCATTATGATAGTATATAATAAGTAAATACTATTTACTAAAGGAGGTTTTAAAATGGCTAAAATAACTTCGGATATGATTATTTCTGATGTGCTGCAAATGGATAGAAATACTGCACCAATTTTTATGAAAATGGGGATGCATTGTTTGGGTTGTCCATCAGCATCGGGAGAGAGTATTGAGGATGCTT
>LSQX01091265.1_pt2 | contig 13092 bp, 12 predicted proteins | sample 654561 | NCBI WGS metagenome assembly LSQX01 (sample SAMN04489861, study PRJNA283612) | anaerobic digester metagenome | isolation source: 4 biogas reactors fed with cattle manure at either 37C or 55C with and... | place: Denmark: Kongens Lyngby | collected 2014 | reverse complement strand
GGCAGCCCACACAGGCATGACCTGGTCGGGTGCAGAGAGCGCCGCAGCCACCGCGGGTTGAGGTGCCTACACACAGGTAGCCCTGGTTGATCAGGCATATCTCAGGGTCGGGGGTACCGCTGCGAGGTCCGGAAATAGAAGTTGGGCGCATGTCGGGCAGTTTCTTGCGGCCGCATTCCTGGCAGACAATGCTGGCAATTTTGGCATTTTCCGCTTCTGTAAGGGCGGTGATGAACAGCTCCGGGGTTGGAGGGCAGCCTGGCAAGTACAGGTCGACATGCACAAATTTATCGATCGGATAAGCGCGGGGCAGCATGCTGGGTAAGCGCAAGCGATGGGCGGAATCCAGGTAAGACGCACGTGAAATGTGTCCTTCCCGGATTTGTGCCACTCCACCCGAAAGGGCGCAGGTGCCAACAGCAATCAGTTTCTTGCTGCGTGAAGCGCCTTTGCGCAGGTTGTGCAGGTCCTCATCAGTTCGAACGCCGCCCGAGACCAGCAAAACCTCGATATCCTCCGGTATTTTGTGAGTTGATACAACCAGGGGCATGTAGACCAGGTCAAAATTGTTGATCCATTCGTCTGAATTCAGCAGGGAAACCTCACAGCCGGAGCAGCCGGACAGCTGAAGAACGGCAAATTTTGGTAGTTCTTTTTTTGGTTCCATAGACGACTCCAACTGGATGATTTTGGATTTATCCACTAATTATAGTGTAATTTTCCACAGAATAGAGCCTGGTTATCCACTGCTTATCCACAAATAGCCTTTTGAACCGGAGTGTTCAGAATGGATGTGAACAGGTAAAATGGTTGAGGTACGTAGACAGGAGAAAAAATGCAACCAACTATTGAGCAGGTATTGGGCTGGACCAAAGAAGCGGGCGAGATCGCCCGGAAAATGCAGGGTGGAAACCTGGATGTGCGTTATAAAGCTGCGGCGGATATCGTCACCGCGGCTGATACTGCCGTCGAAGATTTTCTGGTTTCAAAAATTCATGCCGAGTTTCCAGACCACTCAATCAATGCCGAAGAAAGCGGTGAGCAGGAGTTGGCAGCCGACCATACCTGGTACATTGACCCGATTGACGGCACGCTCAATTATGCTCACGGCTTGCCGCAATATTGTATTTCTGTGGCCTATGCCTACCAGGGGCAGTTGCAGCTGGGGGTCGTGTATAGCCCGCCGATAGACGAGGCTTTCTGGGCTGTCAAAGGCGGTGGTGCATATCTTAACGGAGACAAAATCGAGGTGTCTTCAGTTGAATTGCTGCGGGATTCCATGCTCATTACTGGTTTCAGAAATTACCTCCTGGATACGCCCCGCTCAAATATCGATAATTTTGTGCGCTTGAGCCGGGAAGTTCAAACCATCAGAAGGTTAGGCTCTGCGGCACTCGATATTGTTTATGTAGCGTGTGGGCGGGTGGAAGCTTTCTGGGAAATTGATTTGAATCCCTGGGATGTGGCGGCTGGGATCCTGATCGTCCGTGAAGCCGGAGGCATCGTCGAAGGTCTTTATGGAGACAGCGATCTCTTGACTGGTAAAGTAGATATCCTGGCTGCCAACCCGCACATCTTCTCTCAAATGCGCTCAATATTGCTGGAAGAACGAAACAAAGCCGGAATTGATGCAAGCCAAGCATAAATTTTTACCGGGTGACGGATTAACTGATAGCAAGAAGCAATTCGCTTTGAAAAATTGTCAAACTCCCTCCGTTTTCAGCTGAAAATGAGTTAACATTCATTTACCATTACGTATTGAAGAGTAGACTTTGTGGAATTTATCAATGAAGTTTTAAATAACCCCGCCTTGTTGATCAGTGTCATCCTGACCATTGGGGTTATTTTGGTCAACGGCTGGACAGACGCGCCTAACGCGATCGCTACTTGTATTTCCACCCGTGCCATTCCCCCCAAACAAGCCATCGTCATGGCGGCCGTTTTCAATTTTCTGGGCGTCTTTGTGATGACACTGATCACCAAAAATGTTGCCATGACCATCAGCAATATGGTCGACTTTGGAACTGATATCAAGGCTAGTTCGATCGCCCTGAGCGGCGCGCTGGCCTCGATCGTGATCTGGGCGACTGCGGCCTGGTATTTTGGCATCCCCACCTCGGAGAGTCACGCCCTGATCGCCGGCCTGACAGGGGCGGCGGTAGCCTATTCCAACAGTTTCCAGGGCGTCAACCCTGCCGAATGGGTCAAGGTGATTTTTGGCCTCATCCTTTCAACCTTCGGTGGTTTCTTTTTGGGTTGGGCTATCTCCAAGTTGATTGAAAAGCTTTTCAAGCATCAGGATAGAAGACAGACGAATCAATTTTTCCGAAAGGCTCAAATCACTGGTGCGGCAGCCATGTCCTTTATGCATGGTGCCCAGGATGGACAAAAATTTATCGGTGTATTTCTGATTGGAATCGCGCTGGCCAAGGGGCAGGCTGTTTCAGGAGCAATGACGATTCCCATTTGGTTGATGCTGCTTTGCTCCGTGGTCATGGCTTTGGGCACTTCTATTGGGGGATATCGAATCATCAAGGCAGTAGGCATGGATATGGTCAAGCTGGAAACTTATCAGGGCTTCAGCGCGGATCTGGCCGCAGCCTTAACCCTTTTGGCGGCAACATTGTATCGGGGGCTGCCAGTTTCAACCACCCACACAAAAACCACCGCCATCATGGGCGTGGGAGCCGCAAAACGGATTCGTTCGGTCAATTGGGGCGTTGTGCGTGAGATGGTCTTGGCCTGGGTGCTCACGTTTCCCGGTTGCGGCTTGTTAGGCTATCTGGTCACAAGATTATTGATTCACCTCTTTGTTTAAGGAATTGAAATGGCAAAAAAAGACAATAATTACTACAAGATGTTCAGTGACATAGCAGCTGACGCAATCAAGGCTGCCTACCAATTAGAGAAAACGGTCAAGAACTACAACCCCGAAAAGATCGAAAAACTCAGCAAAGCCATGCACGAAATTGAGCACGGGGCAGACCTGAAAAAACATGAAATGATGAGGCATCTGATCTCGGAATTCATCACACCTATCGAGCGGGAAGACATTGCCACCTTGTCGACCTTATTGGATGATGTGTTGGATAGCATCGAAGAAGTCTTTCAATTGTTTTTCATGTATAACGTGCAGACCATGAGACCAGAGACCTTCGATTTTGTTGACCTGATTGTGCGCAGCACAGAGGCGCTCAAGGCTTGTTTTGACGAATTTGAACATTTCAGGAAGTCAGATTTGATCATAAACAAAATTGTTGAAGTCAATGTTATCGAAGAATTGGCGGACGATCTTTATATCAAGGCTATACGGGATATTTACTCAAAGGAAAAGGACCCGGTCAAAATTATGACCTGGATGCGAATTTTTGACCGGCTCGAAAAGATTTGTGACCAGTGTGAGCACGTGGCCGATACGATCGCCTCGGTGATCATGAAAAATTCCTGATGACGTAGAACGAGATTTTTTTTATTTCCCATAAAATATAAACTTTGGGTTAAAGCAAAAGGACGGAAATAACTTCCGTCCTCTTTTTAGATGAAAAGCCAGAAACCTAAATTTTTGAGATCGAAACAAAAATAAAGGGTCGGCGTTTGGTTTCTTCGTTCAAGAAAGATATGGTCAGGTTTTGAATTTCCTTTTGCATATTTTTTGAAGGCGACAAGGTCAGTCTGACAATCCGTTGGCGAAGTTCATCAAATAACTCGGTTGATTCTTCCTGGGCAATGAAGCCACGGCTCAGGATTTCAAGGTCTTTGTACTTGCCGTTGTTCTTATCCAAAAACAGATTCAGCAGCACAACCCCATCCTGGCTCAGCAACTCGCGATCGCGCATGGTGGAGCGATCAACATCACCCACGCCGGTGCCGTCCACGAAGACGTAGCCGCCAGGGATGCGTTCGCCAAGTTTCATTTCACCGTGCTTGAATTCGATCACACGACCGTTTTCAACCAGGGCGATCTGACGTTCATCCATGCCTACTTCCATTGCCAGGCGTTTGTGCTGCCTGAGCATGCGTGTTTCCCCGTGAATGGGGATCAAGTAGCGCGGGCGCACCAGATGGAGCATCAATTTCATCTCTTCCTGGCTGGCGTGCCCGGAAACATGCACGTTGTCAACATCGGTGTAAATTACCTCAGCGCCTTTTTCCATCAGGCGGTTAATAGCCTGGTAGACAGATTCTTCGTTACCGGGGATTGGGTGCGATGAAAGCACCACTGTATCGCCTTCCTGGATCGAAAACTGGCGGTTTGTGCCAGCAGCCAGGCGCCCAACAATGGAAGTGGGCTCTCCTTGTGAACCGGTCACAAGCAGCACGATTTTGCTTTCAGGCATGGAAAGAGCTGTTTCAGCAGAAACTACCTGGCTTTCTTCATAGTTCAAATAGCCTAATTCTTTCGCGATACGGGCATTTTCGACCATGCTCAGGCCCGTGAAAGCAACCTTGCGGTCGTAGCGTTTGGCAGTATCCAGTACCTGCTGCATGCGGGAAATCAAGCTGGCAAAAGTCGCGATAATGATGCGTCCTTTGGCCTGTTGGAAAACACGGTCAAAAGCCGCGTCAACCACACGTTCAGAGGGGGTCCAACCGGCTTGTTCAGCATTGGTTGAATCGGATAAGAGCGCCAAAACACCTCTGCTGGCTAACTCCGCTAATTTACCGTAGTCAGTAGGTCGCCCATCGACGGGAGTGTGGTCAAACTTGTAATCCCCTGTATGGACGATCAGCCCGGCAGGTGTGTCGATGCCCAGCCCAACCCCATCCGGGACTGAATGGCAAACATGGAAAAAATCGACCTTAAAAGGACCGATTTGAACGGTTTCACCAGCATGCACGTTGATCAGTTTGGCTTCTTTGCCGGGACTGCGGCGGTTCAATTTATTCTTGATCAGACCATTGGTCAGCGGGGTTGAATAAATCGGCGCGTCCACCGTTTCGATCAGATGGCTGATAGCGCCAGTATGGTCTTCGTGACCATGGGTGATCACGATGCCCACTACTTGATTTGCCCGTTCTTTTACGTACTCAAAATCAGGGATGATATAGTCGATCCCGATCATGTCATTATCTGGAAACATCATTCCAGCATCCACTACCAGGATCTGGTTGTTGTATTCATAGACGGTCATATTTTTACCGACTTCACCCAGACCCCCCAGGGGGATAATTTTTAATTTTTTTTCTTTCATTTCACTTCCTAACAAAATTCACCGGCTTTACGCCGGAATGGTATTATATATTTTATAGCGGTTCCCGCCATATTTACTCGACTGAGTATAGCACATACGAGAGCACCGGGTCAATTTGCGCGTAGAAGAAACACAGCCCGTTCAGGGCTGTGTTTGAATATTGATCACGATAGATCAAGCTAAGCAAGATTCAAGCAATTATTTTTTCTTTTTCTCTGAATTCCTCGCCTTTTGGAGCTCTTTTTGCAGCCGTTGGCGGGTTTTCTTTTCAACTTTGAGTTTTTCCTTTTCGGCTTTCTCGGCTTCTTTTTGCTTTCGTTTGAGCAGGCGGGCTTCGTCTTGAGCTGCCAGAACAACACCGGTGCTAATAACCTGGTAAATATAGTAAGCCAGGAAGAGGATTGTCAGCAGCGCCACGATCAAGCTTCCGATTGTCAAACCAAATTCCTGCCCCTGGATTGTTGGTGTGAAAAGGTAACCGCCGATGCCGGTAAAAAAGAGCGTTGTGTTGAGGATGATGGCGATCAAGCGTACTTCGGTTGGACCAATGCCTATGCTGGTCATTTCAAAAGTTCCGGTCACATGAGTCTTGAGATAGACCTGGATCATCAGCAGCAGCCAACCAGAAAGCGCGATCATGCTGATATCAAAGCGGGCGATGCCTGCCAGGCCGATGCCAGCAAAGAGGATCAAGGAAGTGATCCCATCAATGGCGTGGTCGGTGTAGTATCCGTAATTTGGGCGTTCGTGATGTCTGTAACGCGCCAAAGTGCCATCCAGGCTGTCACCAAACCAATTGATGATAAAACCAAGGCTGGCAACAAATAGCCAAATGTTGCCCTTGATCTCACCGCGTCCGACCATGGCATAAGCAAAGCCGGCCAGCACTGAACCAAGCAAGCCTAATACTGTCAGCATGTCAGAATTGACCCAGGCGGGCATGTGTTTGGCGAAAAATTGCAGGGCTGGTCTTTCCAGCGGCCCTAACAAGATGTCGTTAGTTCGTTTATCTTTTGCAGTTCCATCATTTTCGTTTGCCATAATTCCTCATTAAACTAAATTTTTGATAATTGGTAATACTTCAGGCCAAAGTGGGTAAAACATAGCCCAATCTGCGGCGTTATTACGGATAAAAACTTCAGCTACTTTCAAAACCTTTTCAGCGTTGATCAGGTTTTCTTCCACCAGGTCAGGTCTGGATTCCATTTCGATTGGCTCTGAGGAATCAATCAAAAAGCCGCCGTCGCTCTGCCGAACCCCACAGGCCACCCGGGCTACCGCCCCGGTTTCCAGGCAAAGACGGGAATAGAAAGTGGGGACCGCTGTCGGTCGCCCAAAAAAGACGGGCTTGTATTTGGCTTCATCAGCGTTCTCAAGCGGCCGGTCCATTCCTGTCACGAGGCACTTTCCCTCTTTGAGAGCTTTCTTCGCCAAGCGGAAAGAGGAGAAAGAAATTGGATGTACTTCCATACCCACCGCCGCCCTTAATTTGTTTTGGGCTTTGTAGGCATTATTGGGGTTAGGATAGCCCAAAGCGAAGACCGGCACACCCAGCCAACAAAAAGACATACCAAACAGGTCAAAGTTGCCAATATGGGGACCCAGAATAAAAGTGGGGATCTTGCGATCCCGGATATCAATAACTGTTTGTTCCGCTTCCCGGGTCAGGTTAATGGTCTTCTTCCCCTCTTCAGGGTGTTGATAGTAATAAAAATATTCAAATAAAGAAGTCGCCGTTGATTTGGCAACTCTCTCAACTTGCTGGTCAAGCTGCTCTTTATTGAGCTTTTCACCAGTGACAACCCATTGATTTGCTTCAACGTTCTGGACAAAACTGCTGGACTTTCTTGAAGCCAGGACTTTACCTCCAAATTCGGCCAAGCCGCGCATGGTGGAAAGCGAGAAAGTTTTACCCGCCCACATACCCGCCTTGACAGCCGCGGAGTCTTGAAGGAATTCCTTGATAGCCATGGTTATTAAATTTTACTCTATGAATTTAATAACACATTAACAAGTGGATGGACATTGTTTTACCCAAGCTTGTGACAATTGTCACTGCCTTTTAGCGGTCAACAACTGGCGGACAAGAAGCGAAATCAGATAGGCTGTCGAAGCCAGCAGGATGATTACTGGCCCGGTCTGGATGTTTGTCAGGAAAGAAATCACCAGGCCCAGCGCGCAAAAGATTGCGCTGAGGATAAAGGAAAGCAGCATGATCCCGCGCATATCTTTCAAGAAAACCCGAGCGACGGCCGGCGGGATACTCAGGAGCGCGATGACCAATATCAAACCGACCATGCGCATGGAAACGACCACGGTCAAACCAATCAGCACTAACATGCTCAAGTAAATCAAGTTGACCTGCACATTGCGAACCGTGCTGAAAGTTTCGTCATAAGAGATCGCCAGCAAGCTGCGGTAGCTAAGGATGACAAAGGCTAAAACCACAAAAGCGATCAGCGCCATCAGCTTTAAATCATTGCTGGAAACGGCCAGAATGCTGCCAAAAAGATAGCTCATCAAGTTGGCCTTGTAGCCAGGCGTCAGGGAGATAAAAATGATGCCGACCGCCATGCCAATTGACCACATGACACCGATTAACGTGTCAGCTCCGGTTTTGGATTTGCGGTGAGCCGTGCCCATCACCAGGGCTGAAACGGTGCTGAAAAGCAGCGCGCCCAGCATGGGGTCCTGACCCAAATAGTAAGCCAAACCAACCCCGCCGTAGGCGGCGTGGGCAATGCCGCCGCTGAGAGAAACAATGCGGTTGAGGACCACCAGTGTGCCAACAATTCCACAGGCCAGGCTGATCCACATGCTCGCCAAAAGCGCGTTGCGCATGAATTCATAAGAAAAAATTGTGCTTAGTTGCTCAATCATGCTGGTGACCTTCCTGGTGGCTGGGTAAAACGCGGTGAGGTAGGCCGTGAGCGACCAAATCGACCGGACATTCGTAGGCTATATCCAGCATATCCGATGTGATTTCTTTGGTACCGCTGTAAACCAAACGGCGGTTGACGCAGCCAATCGTTTTAACGTAAGTTGAAATGGCGGTAAGGTCATGGGAGATGAGCAAAATGGCGATATGGTCGTTGAGCTTTGCCAGCAGGTCATAAAGTTGAGTGCTGGAGTGGCTATCAACACTGGATGTGGGCTCGTCCAAAAGTAGAATTTTGGGCTCCGTAACCAGGGCGCGGGAGATGTAAACACGCTGCCGCTGTCCGCCGGAGAGTTCGTTCATGGTGCGGTTGCGAAACTCAAGCATGCCGGTCTGGTCCAGGGCTGTTTCAATGGCTTGTTTATCACTCGAACTCATGCGAAAGTTGGCGAAAATTGACGGCCTGAGGCGACCCATTGCAACCACGTCCCAGACGCTGATCGGAAATTGTTTGTCTTCCACCTGAAACTGGGGCACATAGCCGATGTGTTTGCGTCCCTGGTAGGGCTCCATTCCCATCACGCTGATTGTTCCGCGGTCTGGCTTTACCAATCCTAAAATGACGCGGATCAGGGTGGTTTTGCCACCTCCGTTGGGACCGATCAGACCGACATAATCTTCTTGAAACATTTCAAAAGAGACATCTTCCAAAATAGTATCGGAATCATATCCAGCCCATAAGTTTTTGATTGAAATTACAGCTTTGTTTTGCATAGTTTTCTCAGTTGATCGCTTCTGAAAGTGCCTCAGAAATCGCAAGGATGTTAGTGTCCCAATCATAAGCCATTGGGTCGATTTCAATCACGCTTTCAATCTTCGTTTGGTCTGCCAGGGATTGGACGTTAAGGGGATTTGACCCTTTTTGGACAAAGAGGGTGGTGATGCCGTACTCAATCGAGAATTCAAGGATCTCAGCCATCTGAGCGGGGCTTGGCTCCTGACCTTCAATTTCAACCGGGATCATCTCCAGTCCATACTCGTGAGCCAGGTAGCCCAGGGCGGGGTGCAAGATCAAAAATTCTGCTCGGGCTGGTTGATCCAGCAATTGATGGATTTTTGCATCGGTATCTTTGATGACTTCCAGCAGCTGGTTGAGCTTGGTTTGATAAAAATCAGCATTTGTTTGATCAAAATCTGTAAGAATTGCGGCAGTATTGGCTGCCAGGAGCTCCATGTTGCTGGGTGAGAGCCAGATGTGCGGGTCCAAACCTTCTTCGTCAAGGCCTGCAGCTTCAGCTTCGCCCTCGTGGATGTGACCGGAAGGCGTCGGGAGGCGCATTACGCCTTCGGAAATATCAAAAACCTGTAAATTTTTGTTAGCGTCAAGGAAGCGCGGAACCCAAACATTTTCAAATTCAACTCCAACCGTCAAAAACAGGTCAGCTTTGGCCAAAGAGGCCATTTGCGATGGGCTGGGTTCGTAAGTGTGCGGATCGTCACCGCTGACGGTCAGGCTTTGGACCTGGATTTTGTCAGCACCGATTTGTCTGACCAGCCATTCAATTGGAGGAATGCTGACAGAAACGTTGATGGTTTTGTTTGCCAGGTCAACAGGTTCTTGATTGGAAGGGGTTGTCGCGCAAGCGCTTAACAACACACTGATCAGCAATCCAAGGGCTAAGATTTTTTTCATTTATCCCCCCGGTCGTTTAATGTATTGAGGCATTCAGGGCAAATCCCAAAAAGTTGCAATAAGTGGTCACGCACCTGGAAGGAAGTTTCCGCTTCAACCCTGTGGATCAGCTCTTCGATATCATCTGTACCAGAAAATTCCATGGCTTTGTGGCATTTCTGACAGATTATGTGATGGTGGTGACCTGTGGAACTGAGCACATAACCCGGATTTCGTTCAGGGTCGTAGACGACGGTGACCAACTCGAGTGAAGTGAGCAAGTCCAGCGTGCGGTAAACACTCACCAAACCGATGTCGAAGCCCTTATGTTCGAGCTGTTGATGGATTTGTTGTGGGCTCAAGGCGACCTCAGCGCCTTCAAGCACCTCCATAATTTTCTTACGCGGCTCCGAGATCCGATAGCCCAGGCGCGTCATTGTATTTTTCCAGTCCATAGCTTCCTTATTGAAAAAGTTTATCAATAAGCATGATTATACTTGGGAAAGAGAGAAAAGGAAGACCGCTTTATACAAACTATATTAGAAATTCAGTTAAGGCTTTATACAGGCGGAAATTTCAGAAACGGTCTGTTATAATCCTCTGGCTTGGATTAAATAGAAAGATAGAGAAAGAGAAATATGGATACTATTCAGAATGACACAGTTGTACAAATAGCCTATAACCTGACCGTCGAAGGTGAGGAAGTTGAATCAAATTTGTTGGAATACCTGCACGGATACAGCAACATCATCCCCGGTTTGGAAAAAGAACTGACTGGTATGAGTGTTGGTGATCGGAAACAGGTCATCGCCAAAGCCGCTGATGCTTATGGTGAGTTTGACCCGAAGATGGTCATTGATGTCAACCGGACATCTTTTCCGCCCGATTTTGAGATTCGTTTGGGTGAACCAATGAATCTGCGCGACGCCTCTGGCAACGTCTTTCCTGCTGTTGCCACCGCGGTCAGTGAAGATTCAGTTGAATTGGATTTGAATCATCCCATGGCTGGAAAAGACCTTGATTTTCAGGTGACCATTCTTTCGATTCGTCCTGCCACTGAAGACGAATTGGAACATGGACACATTCATTACTCCAGCGGCTGTGAAGGCTGCTCCACCAGTAATTGTGGTGAGCCTGGCTGCGAAGGCTGCTGCTAAGAAAAACCATACAAAGCTAAAACGGATAGTCGATCGACTATCCGTTTTTTGATCCTCTCTTAAATAGAGACGAGTTTGAAAAGTTGATAAAACTATTTTTCTACCGCAAGCCGGCTGATTTCAACGATGGCTTTCACAGCCATTTTTAGTTCGTCCAGAGATAAATACTCAAAACGACCATGATAGTTATAGCCGCCGGTAAACAGGTTGGGGGTGGGGAGCCCCATATAAGAAAGTCGGCTGCCATCGGTGCCGCCCCGTACAGGAACTTCCACCGGTTCAACGCCAATCGCGCGGTAGGCTTTGCGGGCGATCTCTACGATCTGGGGGTGGGGCTGGATTTTTTCCAGCATGTTGTAGTACTGGTCGTGTAAATCCATTTCAATGGTTTTGGGGCCATAGCGCAAGTTGATGAACTCAACCGCTTTCTCGAGCAGCACTTTTTTCTCTTCAAACAGTTTGCGATCGTGGTCGCGGATGATATAGGTCATCACAGCCTTGTCAGCTTCGCCTGAAAGCGAAACCAAATGGAAAAAACCTTCCCGGTTTTCGGTATGTTCTGGCCGGTCAAAGGCGGGCAGAAGATTATGCAGATCAATGGCAACCTGCAACGCGTTGATCAGCATGTTCTTTGAGGAACCCGGGTGAACACTTTTGCCATGGATCTTGATGGAAGCGCCAGCAGCGTTGAAATTTTCATAAGCCAGTTCACCCACCGGACCGCCGTCAACTGTGTAGGCAAAATCCGCGCCAAAGCCGGGTACGTCAAAGTGATCCACGCCAGCGCCAACCTCTTCATCGGGGGTGAAACCAATTCGAATTTTGCCGTGGGGGATTTCAGGATGGGCAATCAGGCTTGCCACGGCGCTCATGATAGCCGCGACGCCGGCTTTGTCATCCGCGCCCAGCAGCGTGGTGCCATCGGTAACCACCAGCGTCTCACCGACATGACGTAGCAGATCGGGGAATTCACGGGGTGAAAGCTTGATGTCCTCTTCCGCGTTCAGCAGGATATCCTGCCCATCATAATTTTCAACCAGGTGGGGTTTGACATCCTTGCCGGAAGCTGAAGGGCTGGTATCCACGTGAGCGATAAAACCAATTGTGGGCGCGTCATGATCGAGGTTGGATGGCAGAGTAGCGGTGACATAGCCGAACTGGTCCAACTTTACTTCTTCCAAACCCAAGCTGCGCAGCTCTGATTCCAGCAACCTTAAAAGGTCCAGTTGTTTGGGCGTGCTGGGATAGGTTTCAGAATCATAGGCCGATTGGGTATCAATTTTTACATAGCGCAAAAAGCGTTCAAGAACGTCTGTCATTGTCTCCTCCGAGTTTGTTTGCCCAATTTTATCACCCTGAGTCAGGCTGTTCGCAAATTGTACTAAAATTGACCTGTATGAAACAAAAAAGAATCCCCAGCAACTTGTTTATTATTCTGGCAGTCATTGGACTGGTTGTTGTCCTGAGTTTGTTACGCTATAGCGACGCAGCCGAAGATCTCCCCCTGCCTACTGCCACGCCGATGGTGCTGGGAGATTATGCCGGCTACCAGATCGTCAACCGCTTTCCGCACGATGCTGATTGCTACACCCAGGGACTTTTCTATCTCGATGGATTTTTATATGAAAGTTGCGGCTTGTACGGCAAGAGCGATTTGCGCAAAGTTGCTTTTGAAGATGGAAAAATTTTGGAACAAGTGGAATTGGAAGCTCAATTTTTTGCTGAGGGGCTGACCCATTTGGATGGGCTGCTGTACCAGCTGACCTGGCAGGAAGGCACCGCCTTTGTATATAATCTGGAAGATATTGAGCCTTTAGGCAGGTTTTCATACAGCACGGAGGGTTGGGGCCTGACCACAGACGGGGCAGCTTTGATCTTATCTGATGGGAGCAATAAATTGTTCTGGCTGGACCCAAGCACAGGTTTCTCACTGAAGGAAACCCATGTCACCTGGAAGGAACATCCAATTGAGTATCTGAATGAACTGGAATTTATCAACGGTGAAATCTTCGCCAATATCTATCTTTCTGATCAAATTGCCCGCATCGACCCGGAAACCGGGGTAGTTCTGACCATGTTGGATCTAAGTGGCTTGCGCCCGACGGAAAACATGGAAGTTCAGGGAGAAGTCCTGAACGGTATCGCCTATGATGAAGCCGGGGACCGGCTCTTTGTGACAGGCAAAAACTGGCC
>LSQX01220052.1_pt1 | contig 13095 bp, 13 predicted proteins | sample 654561 | NCBI WGS metagenome assembly LSQX01 (sample SAMN04489861, study PRJNA283612) | anaerobic digester metagenome | isolation source: 4 biogas reactors fed with cattle manure at either 37C or 55C with and... | place: Denmark: Kongens Lyngby | collected 2014 | reverse complement strand
AAATTTAACAGGTAAGGAGAGGTAGCTTAATGAGCAGTAAACCGGCAAAGAAAATTATCGACTTTAAGTTAGACGATGCTCTCAAGGATTACATGACAAAGCAGCTGAACAAAACAAGATTTAATCCTAGAGAACTACGACTATCAGAAAACGGCAGCTGCCCACGCAAACGGGTTCTGCGTGCGCTAGGGTATTCAGTAACTCACCCAATGACGCTGGATGATGCCAAGAATTTTGAAAAGGGTCGAGCAATTGAACTCTGGCTCACTAATGTTCTTGATGAGCTCTACCCTGGCGAAATCATAAGGGAATTTGTTGTAAACCACCCTTACGGCGACCCAATCGGGGAAGGTCACGTTGACATTGTGTGGCCTTCAAAGAAACTGTTGGTCGAGATCAAAGCCGTTAGTGAGGAAAGGGCGAACCAAGGGCTGCCCATTCAGGGTCACGTGGATCAGCTTATGGGCTACCTCCACTACAAAAAAGACGCTGACGGGAAACGCTATTACACACAGGGCAAGATAATCTATCTTATCATTGGCCGTTATGGCATTACTCCTGTGGAGTACCCGGTATTCTATGTGCCGGAAAAGGGAGAAGCTCTGGAAGCTGAAATGAAAGATCTTTGGCTAAACCATGTATTGAAAGAGGTTGTGCCTTTTGTTCCCAAAGACGCTCATGCTAAGGGATTCCCTTGCTACTGGGAGTCAACGGATCTGAAAGGGAATACTTGCCCGCATTACTGTGAGTTTCACGGTCACTGCTGGACTGAAGATTCCTTTTTAGATGATATCTGCACAGAGCTTGACGATCCTGAAAACAAAGAGCTTTTTGCAGAATATCACAGGGTCCGTGAAACCATGAAAGCCCTTGACAGCGAAAACAAAAAATTACGTGATAAAAAAGGTGTTTTAGAAGCACGGCTATCCCGACTTTACGAAAAGCTAGGAGAAAAGAAACTGATCGCCGGAGATGTTCAGATTTCTCGTGCTGTTATTAAAGGCCGTGTTTCTTACGACATAAAAAATGCCCTGGAATGTGGGGCGGTGGACATGGAAGCCATTAAACCGTTTTTGTCTCAATCACCCGGATACGAACGGTTTACGGTAAGAAAAGTGAAACAAGATTAAGGGGGGAGTAATCCCCCTTCAGATTCACTTCGGAGGTGTATTCGGTGATTGAACCAAAGCCGTTTGTTAACGCAAAAAAGAATAATCCATGCCCTATCTGCGGCAAAACATCTTGGTGCGGCTTTAATGATGAGATCGCCGTTTGTATGAGGGTTCCATCTGATAGGGAGGTTGCCAATGGTGGCTGGCTGCATAAGCTCAAAGAGCACAATATAGTGCCAAACTACAATCCACCAAAGCCCAATCCTATAGTGAAACGTAAACCTGACAAGTTTCTAGATCGGGTCTATCGCGATTTTATTTCGCATCTGATATTATCTGCCGAGCATAAAGAAAACCTGCTTAACCGTGGCATGACGGAAAAAGAAATTGCGGCCGGCCTGTACAGATCAACACCAGAGAGCAAATATGTAGATGCATTGGCTAAAAAGTACAATCTGTACGGTGTGCCCGGTTTCTTTAAAGAAGGCGGTAGGTGGATGTGTGTTGCTACACGGGGAATGTTAATTCCTGTATTAAACGAGCTTGCACAGATCGTAGGATTTCAAATCCGGCTGGATAACCCCGATAAGAACAAAAAGTATGTCTGGTTTTCCTCATCAAATATGGGCGGTTCATCACCGGGGCCCCGCATTCATGTGGCAAGACCTTCAAGAGTAAAGCACCCGGGACTTGTATGGATCACCGAAGGGCCACTCAAAGCTAACATTTCTGCAGAACGGCTAGGAATAATCATGCTTGGCGTTCCTGGCGTGAACTGCTGGAAACACGCTTTACCGGTCTTAGAACATCTGAATGCTAACCGTGTGGTTGTAGCATATGACAGCGACTACCATAAAGAACAGGTTAGGATTCATGCGCGGGCGCTTGTTAACGAAATAAGGAAAAAATATAAAACCGGTATTGCCTTATGGCATGAGCATAAAGGACTCGATGATGCCCTCGTAGCTCATGCCGAAGTAAGGGTTAAGCTGGTTAGCTAAATAAATATCTGCCTTTTCGCTCCCTCGGGGGGAGCTATGAAAAAACAGCCCCCCGTAAGGGGGGAAGAGGAGGAAATATATAAATGACTGTATCAATCCGCGCAGGATATGTTACAAAGAAAAATTATCTAAAAGCTCAAGAAAGCATCAAAAACGGTTTAGTAAAAGCGGCAGGAGTTACAGCCAGTGGGGATGTGGCAGTAGAAATAGTTAGTGAAAGCACTCGAAAAATATCGGTTCTAACTATTGACCGTAAGGGCAAGGTAGCAACACATTTTTGTTCAGCTATAAAAAAGCTGCCTGCAGAGGGGTCATCAAAACGCGGCACTTGTTGGCATCTTGCAGCAGCTCTCATTGCGCTAACAGAAGATAATGAAGAACACGAATTCCCCCTACCATATCCACTAGAGGTTGTAACTACGTTTCCGGAAACACCGGTAGTTATTCGCGACATCACCCCGTATGTTACAGGGAATCGTGGCGAATTCAACCGTTGCGAATTTTTACCGATTGAGGTTCCAGATAACAAACCAGAAGAGCAGGCAGAAACTAAAATAGAAGATTTTGTTCCCGTACTATCGGAAGAAGATCTATGGCTGGAACAGTATAACTTTCCCTTTGCTGTTCTAAATAAGGTACTGAAATTCCGTGAGAGTCAGCGTATAGACCTCACAGAAACACAGTACAGTCGTGTACCCCAAAACGTGAACTACACACCTCAGGGCAAAGAGCTTATTCAGACCGTATCTGCTTTAATGTACGGTGCTGATGGCCAAAATTGGGAGCCAGTATTATTGCGTGGACCGAAAGGCACAGGTAAGTCTACCTTAGTCAACAAGGTGGCTGAAATCCTGATGCTGCCGGTTAACCGCATTTCTGGCTCAACAGATCACGACTTAGACGGCCTGCTGGGCGGAAAAACGCTAAAAAACGGTGAGGTAGTTTATGAGGAAGGCCTTCTCCTTCGAGCTGTAACTGGTGGTGAGCTGTTAGTACTAGATGAGGTAAACGTACTGCGTCCAGACATCACGGCAGCAATCCACCCGTTACTGGAACACCGCGACCGTTCCTTAGCTGTTCCGGGGCTAGGGTACATTACTCCACCGCCAACATTCCGGACAATAGCCTGCATGAACATTGGCTACATGGGCACCAGCCCCTTGAATGAGGCTTTTAAAGACCGTTTTCGCCCAATTAACGTGCCCTATGCCAAGACTGATGTTGTTGCCGGCATCGTTGTTGCAGAGTCGGGCTGCAAAGAAGAAATAGCATTTAGATTGGCCAGGGTATTTGAAGAGCTCAAAAACCGCGTGAACTCAGACGATCCTATTGAGGAAGATGTTCTCTCCATGCGGAACCTGATCCGTGCCGCTAAAGAGTCAGTCGATAATCCCAAAGATGAAGTGGAAATTGCGACTTCTAACATCTCTGAAGGGATCGACGATGAATACACCCGCAACATTGTTGCAGATGTGGTGGCAACAATTTACGGAGAGAGGGTGTAATCATGATAATGAAAGAATCAATGAGGAAGCGCCTACAAACACTGGCCAGGGCCCTCACAAAGAAAAACAACATTAAAGTCATGCCGGGGCTGCCCAGCACAGACTTTAGCACAATTTATTTAAACGATGGTGCTGAAATCATCCCAGGTCTACCCTGCACAAGGGCAGAAGCATGGGTTGTTACAAAAGCGTCATGTGCACATGAATCAGCCCATATTCTGTTTACCTGCAAAAAAACCTGGGAGGACTACCTAAAATGGGCAAAGGAACATTACCCTTTGCCCAATCTAGCTAAAGCCGTTCTAAACTGCCTAGAGGACGGGCGAGCTGAAAGGGCTATGGCATTAAGATACCCGCAGACAGAACTACTGTTTGCGTTCTCCAATAACTACTTCTTTAAACACGGGGTGGGCAGAGAAGGGGATTTGCCTCAATTCCTTGACGGCCTAATCTCTCTTGCCACTGTAGGGGATATACCAAAACGTATAAACAACCCTACTGTCATAATGCTATTAAACCAATGCCTGCCCTTTATAGAAAAGGGGGTAAAGGGGCTTCACACAAAGGATGCTGCTTACACTTCGCACAAAATCCTTGAAATACTCGAACCACATATCAAAGACGCCGTAAGCGACATAGAGGATCAGTCCGTTTCTACCGGCACATACAGTCCCGAAAAAGCCCCAATTTCTGACTCTGATACCCGTCGCAGAAAACCTAAACGACTAAAAGCACGGGTAAAGGTAATCAGCGAACGTGAGAAGCAGGAAGAGGAACTCAAGGAAAAGGACTCTACTCAATCAGCTAGTAAAAAAGAAGCTGACGAAAAGCCTAAAACAGAACCGGAGACTGAAGAAACCATGGAACAAGAGACAACCAAAACTGATTCTAGTGGAGATGCTGATGAATCAGAAAAAAAAGATGAGAAATCGCCAACTGCACCACAAGAGGAACCTTCTTCTAGTCCCGAGGAAGATCTGGATAGTGACACAAGCGAAGATGACGAACCGGATTTTTCTGATTCAGACTTCGAGATTGCCGATCACGATACAGGCGATAGCGAAAGGGAAGATGAAAGTGATTCCGGTGCAGATTTCGACCTTGACGCAGAGGAGTCTGATGAATCTAACACAGAGGAACCTGGTAAGCCTGACGCAGACGATACGGGAGAAGTTGATACCACAGATCCGGAACAGGCGGAAGATAGTGGGGAGGAACCCCAAAAGCCAGATGATGATCTTGGCCAACCCGAAGACGCAGCCGCGGAAGAAGAAGACACAGGTGCCGACTGTGAGCCCGATGCAGATACAGGGGACTCATTAGACGATTTCACAGAAACAGAAGAAGGAGAAAAAGAAAGCACAGAATCATTTGGAACTGGAGATAAGGATAGCTCTGTATCCGGCTGTAGCGATTCAGGAACTCCATACAGCTTTGATGACGAAGACGATGAAGATGATCCAATAGAAGAACTCTCTGAGCTAATGGAGGAAGCCTCTGACGAACTGGACATGCTGGATCGTCAGGAAAGAAAAAGCGAAAGCAAAGGGACAGAAAGAGATATAACGCCAATGGAGTTGTGCAACAGTATCGACTGGAATGAGCTGCACAAAGCCATGAAGTTCGATATAATACGGCACCCGATAAACTCTGACCTTGATCCTGCGGGTCTGATCAAGCAAGTAAAGCCACTGGCCAAGAAGCTAGCCAAAGAGATCAAGCCCTACTTTTTGCCCAAAAATAACTACCCACAGCGTGGGAAAAAACGCGGGCGCATAGATGCAAGGGCACTCTATAAAACAAGTTTTAACGAGGACAGAGTGTTTTACAAAAAAGCAGAGCCTTCACAACGCCTTGATGTTGCTGCTTACCTACTCATTGATGGCAGTGGCAGCATGAGCGACCAAAGCAAGTATATTAGGGCCAGAGAAGCAGCAATGCTTTGTCATCTAACACTAAAAGAACTGCAAATAGTTCATGCAGCCACCTTGTTTGATGCGGAATTTCGCCGTGAAAGACATCGTGGATATATGGTTAGACACGAAGCATTGATAAACTTTTCAACTTCTCTAATTGATAATGGAGCTAATCTTATGAGAGTACGTCATAAAAGCGATAACAGAGATGGTTACTCCATTAGGATTGCAGCCAAAGAACTTGCCATGAGGCCGGAAAAGAAAAAGATACTTCTGGTTCTTTCTGACGGGGAACCATACCATGGCATTGATCATTATGGCTGTGGTGTAGGGCAAATGGATTCCCGCAGAGCTGTTATCGAAGCAGAACGCGATAACATCATTGTAATTGGTATCCACTTTGGAGAAGTACCATCTGAAGCACATAAATTGATGTACCCGAATCTAGTGTACTCCAAGATCGAACCTCTACCTTCAGTTCTGGGTGCAACGCTGAAACGAGCTCTCACAAAATAGTTGTTGGGGGGGGATCTCCTCCTCCCTACACAATGATAAGGGGATAGCTAAATGAGACAAATTGCAGAACTAACTTTTGTCTATTCCACTATGAAAAGTGGCAAGAGTTTAGATCTACTAAAAAACGCTCACCTGCACAGTGAGCGCGGAAATAAAGTATTACTTCTCGCAACAGAAAAAGACGGCAAAAACGGGCTAATTAGTACCAGATTGGGCTTATCAGCAGAGGCCAGATTAATTGAAAAAGTTAATATGTATCAGCTAGCACAGGCAGAAGAACCTGACATGATATTTGTTGATGAAGCAGAATTCTTGCACGAAATTCAAGTGCTGATGCTGGCCAGAATTGTAGACAGGCTCAATATTCCTGTAGTAGCTTACGGTCTTAAAACTGATTTCCGGGGCAACCTCTTTCCTGGAAGCGAGGCACTACTGCGATTTGCTGATATTATAAAAGAGCTAGAAGTGCCTTGTTGGTTCTGTAAGCGTAAGGCTATCATAAACATGCGCTTTAACAAGTACTATGGTCCTGTTTTTTCAGGGGATCAACTAGAAATCGGAGATCACTATTACCCAGTTTGCCGAAAATGCTATTTTAACTGTCAGAGTCACGAGATTTTTTAGCGTAAGCACATATCTAGGGGGATAATTATGCAGCAATTAGATGAACGTACCTGGAATTGGCTAACGAACCCCAGTGTAAAAACATTAGGGCTGTGGCTGTTTTTTGAGTATAACCTTAAGATTATAAAACAACTCGAAGAAAGACTTCATGCGATAAAAGGCAGCAAAGACTGCGAAGAAATTTCTATGTCTTTAATGTCTAAACTGGAAACAGTGAAACATGATCCTTTCTTCTCGGTAAGATGCTCTCAGGAAATGATAAATGAGTTTGAGTCCGTACTACGAACTCATTGCAGATCATGATTCATGTTTCATTTTTAGCTTTGACGTCTACGTTCATCGCTAATTATTAACCCTGGCAGCTAGCCATTCCATAGGTTTGGTCTAGGCCTAGAAAAATCATAGATAGAACTCCCTATTAATTGGGGGAAAGGAGTGAGCTTTATGGGCAACTCGTTCCCCCAACAGGGGGAATACTGTCCAATATGTAAAGACAGGGCAGAAAGATTCCATAAACACCAACAGCGGTGGTTAGATGAAGGAGATACCCTGCTGCAGGCAGCAATAAGAAATAAAACAAAAATCAAAATACGGTCCCATACGCATATACGGTCAACAGAACGCTGTTTTAATAGGGCTGTGCTTATACCAGCTATCGAATCAGGATACGTCATAGAACGCCAAGTCCATGAAGGCAACAGAATTGTCTGGATAGTTAGCTCTAGTATAAAAATAGGAGCTTGCAAATACAGGCCGATCCACTTCGCAATCAGCTTCGAGGACAATGTAATGTACGTCATAACAATTTATGATCCGCGCTCTCACGCGTGGAAATGGGATAAAACTTTTTCTAAACGCCTATGTTGGTGTCAAAATGAAATAAAAGAGGTATAATCAACTTACCAGAGAGTAGCGAGGGAGTTGATTTGCCGATGAAAAAGAAGGGTGTGGTAGATACAATGATATCCTTAAAAGCCTGGATGGCTTTTGATGGTAAAAAAGAAGAACTAATTAAAGCAGCAGTGGCCAACTACGAAGTATCTCTACCCGAGGAAAAAGCCAACTGCCTTAACTGTAACAGCGAAGATGCTTATGAAGTTGCCACAATAGATACAGAGCTGGCAGGCGTGCTCGTAAAGAATGTACCCGTATGGAAATGCACAAAGTGCGGGGACATCCTCTACGAAGCCAGGCTCTTTGCAGAGATTGAAGACGCTGTTGGTGATGCCACAGGAGAAATAGACTTCAATGATCTGTTGAAGGTTAACTAAATAAAAGCAAGCTGCCGACAAATATGATTCGGCAGCTTTTTTTTAGAATAAGAAGAGCATGAAAATTTTGGGCAAATTATACCATGTCAACGCCTTTCGTAGTATAATGTTGCTAGTGACCGAATTTTTAATATATTCACGACAAAGGCAAACTCAGCGAAAGTTGAGGACGCAAAGCCACGGGCCTACAGCACTTGCTATGGCAGCCGGGCTGCCGAAGTAGGAACTGCCTGCTTACGGCACAGGCAGTTTTATTATTTCGCAAAGGAGTTGGTCTTATTTGAAGAAGGTTATGGTTGCGTTTCTTTTTGTGATGCTGTTAAGCAGCATGTTTATCGTCGGATGCACAAAGTCAGAAAGTCCTGCTCAGCCCAACAGCGGCGATGCAGAAGCAGAGTTATATGAAGTATCTAGCACTAACAATCCGGGAGAAAAAGAGAAAAAACCAGAAGATACCACGATAGAAGTAGGTGTTACAGACACAGCACTGGGCAGTGGTGTAGAAATAACAATAGACTCTATGATTGTACGCCCAACGGTAACTGTCCTTAATATTACCATCAGCAACAACAGAGATGAAGATATAAGAATATTCTCGCCTGAATTTCTATTCTTAGTCGATCCTGTTGCTAAGAAAAGCTACAGAGCACCATCACTTGATAACATAGAGGCACTTAGAAACATCCCATCAGGTACCGTAGAGAATATAACCATTTATTTTGAGCCATTAGCTACCGGAGTGGAAAAACTCGAGTTCAGAGGCGACCTTTTTTGTATGGCACCGGTGTTTGACGACAGCTTTAACATTAAGTTTGAATTTGAACCTATTGTGAGGCAGCAGGAATTGGGCTTTACCGATTATTTTCTCAACCTTTCACAAGGTGTGCAAAACGATTTTTATCAATCACTCAACGAACAGGAAAGAGCTGATCTAGAAAACCTGCTTGCAGGAAAAAATCTACAGACAAGTACCCAGCAGGAAATAATAGAACGCTTTAATCAGTGGGTAATAAGCGAAAGCATTAAATCTGTTACACCTTTTGATCAGGGCGGCTATGTGCAGGGCCCTGGATTTAACCCATCTGATACCATGCACCACGATACACACCAAATGCAGCAGATGCAAGATCAGCTATTACAACAGCAGATGCAGCAGCAAATGGACCAGCAAATGCAGCAACAACAAATATTTATGCCTGACCAATTTTAACGGAGGGAAGTATATGAAAAGATCAATTATATTTTTTGTTGTGATGTTATTATTAGCGTCAGTACTTATTGTTGGCTGCGGAAAACAGGATACTGTGAACGGAAATAATGAAAATACAGAACAGCCTACCCAAGAAGATCCCATTGAAACACCACAAGTTGTAATAACAGAACAAGAGGCTCAGGAAGCAATTTTGGATATCTACAAACGCTTATGTGCTACTGCGGGTGTAGATAAGGAAGCATTTTTTGCTTTATATACTGACAATACGGCTGAAGCAGTAATTGATCAGGACTTCAATGTCAACTATAGAAGGCTTGATGATTTTGATGGGCATGATGTTAGTGTATTTGTAATCGAAGGCAATAAAGTTTACGGAAACATTTTTTTGTATTTTGTCAGTGGATCAGGGACTAACACTTCTTCTTCATCTATCTGGATGTGGTTGCCGCTGGTCAAGCAAGGAGATGAATGGAAAATATCATATTCAGATGACATAATAAACTGGCTTGATAAAGTAAGCAACAATATGTTCTCCGAGGAGGCACGTAACCTTCCAAATTCTCAACGCTGGCACAATAATAACCCAACTACAACAACCGGGTTCGTTGTCCCGGGCGCTTATATAGTTGAGCCAAAGGAATTATATTACGCAGAAGATGGCGGGTTAGTATTCAATGTTTTCTTCTCAAACGGTTTCGATAGAAACATAACCGTAAACCGTCTTTCAGAATTTGTAATAACCGATATGGAGCAAAATGTGATTTTAGACCTGAGCAATTCAGCAGTCAATATCCCTTTAAAATCCGGCAAATCCGCTGTTTATCAGTTCACTCTTTCTCCTGATAAAGTCAAAGAAAATATTGACCTCACCAAAGGTTTTGCTTGGAATTTGGGTACGAATTATAACTATTAAAAAAGCTTGCTTGCTGATTATGTTTCGTATCAGCAAGCAAGCACCATATCTAACTAGTTTTAAAGGAGGTTAAATAATGCCAGATGTACTGGAATTAATTGTGACGCTTGTTTTTGCTTTCACATTAATAATAGTACCTATAATTGGTGTTTTCAAACCAAAAACAGTATGGTGGATATACGAGGGATGGCAATATAAGAACGTAGAGCCCAGCAGTACAAAATTGGCTTTTATTAGGATTAGTTCGATAATAATATGTTTATTCGTACTAGCTACGTTACTTAGGCAAAGGGATCCAGATATAATTCTTGGATTAGCTGTATTAATTGCACCACTCGTTGTACTGTTTTTTTTAGCAAGATGGATTATTAGCAAATTCAGGCGTGGAAAAACCGACTGGGAAAAGCCCGGCAAAGACAATAGTTTTGGTTTTATCCAATTCTTTAGCTCTCTCCCTCAAGGGGTGCAGAAAAGGTTTTTAGAAACACTTTCCAAAGAAGATCTGCATAACTTCATACAATTGATGCAAATGCACCAAGAACACCTAAATCAACAGTTACAGCAACAATCCCGGCAGCGGCAACAGTTGAACCAACAACAGAAGACAATACTGCAGCAGTTCCAACAGCAATTCCAGCAGCAAATGCAACAAATGCGGCCAATCCAAGACCAGATGATGAAGCAGTTCAACCAGTGGGCAGCAAATGAAGGTATTAAAGGTGTAGCTCCCTTTGATCAAACCGTTTGAACACAATAACCACTTTTGCATAACCATTTTTCAGTTACACTACAAAAAAATGATTAGTTTTTGCTGCACTTATGGGGGAGGTACAAATGGCAAAGAAAATACTTTCTATAACTTTATTAGCACTTTTATTATTCACCACGACTGCACTTGCTGTTGACAATACCAATGAAACAGTAAAAACAGCCGAAGACTATATGGCTGAATATGACAGCCTTACTGAACATGAAAAAGTCAGAGACGAAGTTTTTAAGGTTTTCTTAACTGCAAATTCCCAATATGATATGGCAGTAGATTGGGCAGACATAGATGAATGGGCAGAAGATGGGAGCTATACAAAAGTTTTCTGGAGCAAAACTATTTTCGAGAGTGTGCTAACAGATGAGACAAAAATAATAAGAGAATTACTTGAGGAAATAAATGGACAAGGTAATCTAACAGAACTAGAGCTTGCTGTTTTAGGCATGGCAAAAGAAATGCACGAGGCTGCTGCGCTGCAACCGGGATTAGATGATTTAGGCCAAGCAGCACTTAATCACTCTAAGAAAAAATGGCTTGATCCAGAAGCACAAGAATATCATCATAAATTTGGGCTTGAGGTTTACAACTTATACCTGGACTTTAAAGAGGAAATCTCCAAACCACTCCCGTGGCCTCAAAGTATTGACACTGACAGCGATCATAATTATTCGCCTGATGAGACTTCTCAAAACCCTGATAATATGCTGCCGCCTAACAATATCTCGTCTGGCAATAAAAAATCGCCAGCTAAAGTATCTCCTTTCATTTCTATTACTGGATCATTCGTAGGAATGGTTTCTTACTACTCCCAAAAAAAGAAAAAAGAACCGAAAGAGAAGAAAAAATCAAAGGAAGAAATCATAACATCTGCTGCTGATACTGCCCATACCATAGCCTCCGAACTTGTAAAGCAAAATATTAGGGAAGTAGAAATTGACGGTAAAATATTAACAGTAGGTCCACCCGGCTTTCGTCTTGGAAACAAACTTCTTAATTTTGGAGCAAATTTATTTCTAGTAACCGACACCTTGTTTTATAGTGGATTAGATATTTGGCAAGGTGTTAAAACCGGCGAGCCTGCCGGTCAAATAGCAAAAAAAGCAGCAAAGACATCACTTACATTTACATTGCCTTTCTATTTCGGAAATGTTGGTGCAAAAATTGGGGGCACTATTGGCTCTGCCATATTGCCAGGTGTTGGAACAGTAGTTGGTTCAGTAGTTGGTTCAGTAGTTGGAGGTTATTTTGGATCGGCATCTGCAAATCTTCTTGGTTTTATCTAAATTTAATGTAGCCATAACATAATAATAGACAAATCAAAAGGAGCGATGAAATTGCCTAAAAGTAAATTTGTTATATTACTAATGTCATTATTACTGCTTTTTGCTCTAGTTGGCTGTGGTGGTTCTAATGAAGAGCCAGATCTGCCTCCACAAAAACACGAACAAACAGAAAAACAAGAAGAACTAGAGGAACAAAATGAAGAAATAGAAGAAGTTACTGAACCTTATGTTGTCTGGCACGATGACGAAGGCACTGATGTTACAGTGCTGGAAGAAGATGACCCACTGGTGGTAGAGGTGAAAGAATTCATTAAGGAATTCATTACTGTCTCTGATAGTTATGATTATCGGACAGCAAAAGTGGAGGAAAACGTGTACCCCTACCTTTGCTCCGAAGCTCTTTTGTATGAGTTTGAGGAAGAGGGCTGGAAAGGTGTTTTTGAAGAATATCGCCAAGGTAAAGTTGTCAGTGAATCAGTGGCGGTAGAAATCCAAGGGCTTATTTTCAACAAGGAATGTGATGTTGTAGAAGCATCAGTAGACATCACCACCAGAATTGTTTCGGCAACAGAAGAATTCTTGCAGGAGAACGGAATGTCCTTAGGTGAAGAAACTACCAGCCTTGTTATGGTTTTCCGGTTTGACCCCCCAATTTTGGAGAATATCTGCTTAATGTTTCAACTATCACATGGTTGCCCTTTATTTAGGCCACCATCATTGCTGGTTTGACATCTTGGCCAACATTACTGCGGTAGAACGCCATGGGTGCTTTATTCTTCAGACTGCCATGACGTCGCCGGTGATTGTAGTAATCCATGAACTCACTGACACGTTTATAGGCTTCAGCATAGGTTTGAAACTCATGGCGAGACAGGCAGTCGCTTTCCAAAATCGAGTGAAATGATTCAATATGAGCATTCATGTTCGGTGTGTTGTTCGGTATACGAGTGTGGTTAACTGGTAGCTCCGCACAAC
>LSQX01352872.1_pt1 | contig 13096 bp, 11 predicted proteins | sample 654561 | NCBI WGS metagenome assembly LSQX01 (sample SAMN04489861, study PRJNA283612) | anaerobic digester metagenome | isolation source: 4 biogas reactors fed with cattle manure at either 37C or 55C with and... | place: Denmark: Kongens Lyngby | collected 2014 | reverse complement strand
GATATATTGAGAATAGACAAATGACAAATCATTCAAATCTGACTTTAGAGTTAAAAAAACACTTTGGTTTTGACAAATTCAAAGGCAATCAGGAAGCCATTATTCAAAATGTGCTTGACCGAAAAGACACTTTTGTACTGATGCCAACCGGAGGCGGCAAGTCCTTGTGTTACCAGTTGCCATCATTAATCATGGAAGGTACTGCCATTGTTATTTCTCCTCTTATTGCTTTGATGAAAAACCAGGTTGACGCGATGCGAAACTTCAGCGAAGAGGACGGAATAGCCCATTTTTTAAATTCTTCTTTGACAAAAGCGGCGTTGGAGGTGGTGAAAGAAGACCTGCTGAAAGGCAAAACCAAACTACTCTACGTAGCCCCCGAATCACTCACAAAGGAGGAAAACATAGAGCTGCTTCGTCAAATAAAGATCTCATTTTACGCTATCGACGAAGCACACTGTATCTCCGAATGGGGACATGACTTCAGGCCCGAATACCGCAGGATAAGACCTATAATAAATGAAATCGGGGCATCGCCCATTATTGCACTTACTGCCACTGCCACACCAAAAGTTCAGAATGATATTCAGAAAAACTTGGTGATGTTAGATGCGACAGTGTTCAAATCTTCATTTAACAGACCAAATCTCTACTACGAAGTTCGCCAAAAAGACAATGAGATAGAGAAAGAAATCATAAAATACATTCGTACGCAAGCCGGAAAATCGGGAATTATCTATTGTCTGAGCCGTAAAAAAGTAGAAGAACTTGCTGCCAACCTTCAGGTAAACGGTATAGCCGCCCTACCCTACCACGCGGGACTTGAAGCCGCTCAACGGACAGAAAATCAGGACAAATTTCTAATGGAAAAGGCGGAAGTGATTGTGGCGACTATCGCATTCGGAATGGGAATAGACAAACCGGATGTACGCTACGTGATACATTACGATATCCCGAAAAGCTTAGAAGGATATTATCAGGAGACCGGAAGAAGCGGAAGAGACGGCGGAGAAGGAAACTGCATTACATTTTATTCGTACAAAGATTTAGATAAATTACGCAAATTTATGCAGGGGAAACCCATTGCAGAGCAAGAAATAGGAAATCAATTATTATTAGAAACCCAAGCTTATGCCGAATCTTCGGTATGCAGAAGAAAATTATTATTGCATTATTTTGGAGAAGAATACACCCAAGATAATTGTGGAAGTTGTGACAACTGTATGAAACCTAAGAAATTTATAGAAGGACAAGAATTACTTTTATTAGTCCTTGAAACGATTCAGCAAGTAAAAGAGAAATTCAAAGCTGAACACATTATAGACATCCTAAAAGGAAACGAGACATCGGATATTACATCGTATCAGCACAACGAACTTGAGAATTTTGGATCTGCCGTAGAAGAGGATGAAAAATTACTTCATGCCATAATTCGTCAAGCTATGTTAGCGAATTTTATCAGTAAAGATATCGAAACCTATGGAATACTGAAACTCACAAGTGAGGGCAAAAGCTATATGAAAAAACCAAAACCGTTCCCTATTGTAAAAGACAATGAATTTGAAGATGAAGAGGAAGTCGCTAACATTCGCAGTCAAGGCGGTACAAGCGCTGCCGACGATGTTCTTTTTTCAATACTGAAAGATTTAAGAAAAAAACTTTCAAAAAAATTAGAACTTCCTCCGTTTGTGATTTTCCAGGACCCGTCATTGGAAGCAATGGCAACAACTTACCCTGTCACGATGGAAGAACTTCAAAATATCCCGGGAGTTGGCACAGGAAAAGCAAAAAGATATGGTGAGGAATTTCTGAAAGTGATAAAAGAGCACGTAAAAGAAAATGAGATAATCCGCCCTGAAGATCTTCGGGTTCGTACCGTAGCCAAAAAATCCCAGCTCAAAGTCTCTATTATTCAGGCAATTGACAGAAAAATCGCGTTGGATGACATAGCGCTTTCTAAAGGATTGGATATCTACGAATTACTTGAGGAAGTGGAGGCGATTGTTTATTCCGGCACAAAGATTAACATAGACTACTTTCTTGATGAAATTATGGATTCAGATAGAGTTGAAGAAATTTTTGATTATTTCAGCACAGCAGAAACGGACAAAGTAAGTTCCGCGCTCAAAGAACTTGGCGAAGACGACTTTAACGAAACAGAAGTAAGATTAGTAAGGATAAAATTCCTTTCAGAAATGGGGAATTAAAAAAACGGTAGAAAGAAGAAGGAAGAAGCAAGCCGTATTGCAACTATCAGATTAGGCTGCAAAAGTCAAGTAAAATTACAAATCACTAAAACAAAGAAATATGAAACAGTACGCATTCTTAATCCTGGTAGTATTTTTAATCAGTTCCTGCCAGCAAAATCAAAAACAGGTAACTTCCGAATCGATGAGTCAGGAAGAAATGATGGCGCACAATGACAACGGTGTACGTGATGGCGTGTTCATTCACATCACCGAAAGTTACAACGATCCACATAAAGTGCTGATGCCATTGAAAATGGCGGTAATGATGGCAAACGACAAAGATGTGCTAATCTACAACGACATTAAATCAGTAGAACTGTATGTGAAAAGCGCAAAAGACTTGCAGTATGCAGATTTTGAATCGTTGCAAACCTATGTAAAGCAGTTGGCGGAAAAGAATGTAGGCGTGTATGTTTGCCCAACTTGTTTGAAAATGGCCGGATTTTCTGAAGCCGATCTGTTGGATGGTGTGAAAACAGCACAGAAAGATAAATTCTTTAATTTTACAAAAGGAAGAATTATTACGTTGGATTACTAAAAATTCAATGTTGATTTTCATAGAGAAAACTCCCGGAATTTCGGGAGTTTTTTTAGTTTAAACACGCCCTAAAGGACATGGCTGGTTGGCGGGACTGGTTGGCGGGATTTGCAATCCCGCCTGTAATACTATAAGGATTTGTAATCCGTTTTCAATAAAAGTCATTATTCGTATGTATTTTTAATCTGGATTAAAAATCCTAAAAACACAAAAGCCGGGATTGCAAATCCCGGCGGCGCACTGCTCACATTATTCACATTTAAAAGGAGAGCATATCCGAGAGGACGGGACTTTGCTCCCGCGCGATTGTATCGTGTGGTCTGCTCGGTAAAACAACATAAGGGTGGAACGAACTTCCCGATCGAAATTAAACTCTGTATTTGTTTTCCCTTACTTTCCTCATTTAAGCCGGAGAGTAAAATTCCGAGACCCACCGGATACTAAAACAACGGATCAATGACCATAGAAAGAATAACGGCAAGAAAAACAAAATTCATTTTTATAAAATATCGAATCGGATTAAAATCGTCATCTGTTTTTCTTAATAATCTTGCAAATGCAACTACAAGCCAAATAGCAGAGGCGACAATTACAATTTTAAATACCGGCGTTTGAATTAAACCGAAAAAGATTAATATGACGATATTTACCGCAGTTGCTACAATCCAGATAAAAGTAAGCCGTTTTATTTGAACTAAATTCATTTTTTCATTAATGGTCGGATATCCCGCCGAGATATAATCATCACCATATTTAATCATGAGCAGCCAAAAATGCGGCACTTGAGCCACAAAAAAGAAAGCTGCCATGACATAGACTCCCGGCACCAGCAGCGAACCTCCACCAACAACCCACCCTACCATAGGCGGCAGCGAGCCTATCACACTTCCAGGAATTACGGCATATGAAGAGACCCTTTTCAGCGGCGTGTAGATAGCATTGTACCAAATAAAAGCCATGAAAGCGAGTATTGCAGCTGTCATACCACCCCCAAAATAAACCAACAGTGTACCAACAATTATCTCCGAAACAGAAATTGCAAGAGCTGTATTTGGTTTGATTTTACCGGAAGGAATCGGCCTTTTTCGGGTACGTCTCATTATCGCATCCCACCTTCTTTCCTGGTATTCATTCATTACCGCCGACCCGGAAGAAAGTATAAAAATACCAATCAATGGTATAATTATTCGGCTGTCGAGGGTTCGAGCAGCTAATGTAAACCCGGCCAAAGTGGTGAGAGTAACAGTGTATGTAATTCCAAACTTATGTAACTTTGATACTAATTGATAAAATTCCTTTATTTTCTCCATATTTTCTATAATTTCCTACAAATCAGCATTATAATTATTCTCTATACCCTTATAGTCAGTTTCTATATGATCAAGTAAGTTTAAATTTCAACTCACATTCCTTTTCACCTTTTTTCACAAAGTTAATTTACTATTCAAGATATTTTTCAAGTACATGTAAACATATAAAAAACAGTGATTTAAATAAGCAAGACCTCGACTTTGATCACACAAAAATTCACCTGTTTACTTCGCTTGTAATACAATGCAACAAGGTGTCAGAGAGCTTTTATAACCTAATTTAACAACTTAAAAAAACTCATCATTTAAACCATTCAGGATAATTAAAGTTTAGTCAAATGAATTTTTTTATCATTAATTGTACGAATTGGAATATTTATCTATTTTTGTGTTTCAATGTATTCATACGATTAAATTCTATTTTTAAATTAAGGTCGTATGGAACACGCCATTAATCATTTCCTTAGGCTTAAGACTTATCTTAAATGGCTGTTTCATATGTTAAAACAAAATTTGAATAATGCTAAAGAAAAGTTCTTTAATTAGTTTAGTAAGAGGAGTTGGTTTAATAGCGCTTACCTTTTTTCTAAGCGGGTGCGAAAAGTTCATAGTTTTCAACTCCAAAGGCCCAATCGGACAAAAAGAAGCTCAACTTATAATTATAGCATTCGTATTGATGCTGATTGTAGTAATTCCCGTTTTCATTATGGTTTTTCTGTTTGCGTGGAAATACCGAGCTTCAAACAAAGAGTTGGATTACAAACCGGAATGGGTTGACTCAAAGAAAGTAGAAATGGTAGTTTGGTCAATTCCAATCGCGATAATCTTAGTATTGGGGACTTTATCCTGGATTTACACTCACAAATTAGACCCATACAAACCTCTCAAACATGACTTACCGGCTTTGCAGGTCCAAGTTATCTCCACGGACTGGAACTGGATATTTATTTATCCTGAAGAGAATATTGCCACCATCAATGAATTGATAATTCAAGCTGACAGACCGGTAAGTTTCAAACTGACCTCCTCCACGGTAATGACCTCCATGTTCATTCCGCAGTTAGGGCACCAGATGTATGCTATGGCTGGAATGCAAACCCAGTTAAATCTACTTGCAGAAGAACCGGGTATTTATCAGGGATTGAATATAGAATACAGCGGAACCGGATATCACACCATGCACTTCAAGGCAATAGCAAAGACCGCGGATGAATTTAACGCGTGGTTGGCAGAAGCGAAACAAAGCCCTGACGTATTGAATAGAGCAAAATACGATGAAATAAGCGGACAGAGAATTATGAACTACCCGATTACCACCTACTCATCTGTTGAGCCTAACTTATTTCTTGACGTGATGGCTCCGTATATGGAGTGGATGGGGCACGTTGGCGTACATCCTGAAGATTACTTAGAATCACAAGGACATTCGGGACACGGTCATCACCATCATGCTGCACCCGACATGAATCATGACAGCCACTCTGATCACGATATGACCCATGAGGATCATTCCGGGCATGATATGCATACAATGGATACAGATACTTTGAATATAAATAAATAAAATTTGAAAAATATACAGAAATGTTTGGTAAATTAACAACAGGAGATATAGTCCAGGATCCGCTTACGCTGATTGTCGTTATTGGAATGATTGGAGGCGCTATTGCGGTTGTAGCGGGATTAACTTATTTCAAGAAATGGGGCTATTTATGGAGAGAATGGTTAACCTCGGTTGACCACAAGAAAATAGGAATAATGTACATTGTCTTTTCGCTTGTGATGTTGCTGCGCGGTTTTGCGGACGGAATAATGATGCGTACACAACAAGCAATGGCAATCGGTGAAAGTCAGGGATTTATGGATGCCCACCACTTTGACCAAATCTTTAGTGCCCACGGAACCATTATGATTATTTTCGTTGCAATGCCTTTTTTGTTTGGTCTGATGAACCTTGTCATTCCGCAACAAATCGGTGCACGCGATGTAGCGTTCCCACTATTAAACAACATTAGCCTGTGGCTTACAACTGCCGGTGGCGCGTTAATGATGATTTCGCTGGCACTTGGAGAATTTTCAAATACAGGCTGGACAGGTCTGGCTCCTTTATTCGGATTAGAATACAATCCCTATGTAGGTGTCGATTATTGGATGTGGTCGTTTCAGTTAGCCGGAATTGGATCCACGCTTGGGGGTGTCAACTTTATAGTGACGATACTCAAGATGCGGGCGCCCGGGATGAAATTGATGAAAATGCCTATTTTTACCTGGACCTCATTTACTGCTAACGTACTGGTAGTCTTGACTTTCCCGGTAATTACCATTGCCTTATTGATGCTCACCATGGATCGATATCTGGGGATGCATTTTTTCACCAATGATCTTGGCGGAAACATGATGCAATGGAACAATCTGTTCTGGATGTGGGGACACCCGGAAGTATATATCGTGGTTTTACCTTCGTTCGGTGTGTTCTCTGAAGTAGTGGCGGCATTTTCCAAAAAGAGAATATTCGGATACACATCATTGGTTTACGCAACCGGTGTTATCATGTTCTTATCTGCTCTGGTATGGCTTCACCACTTCTACACAATGGCGAACAACCCAAGCGTGAATGTATTTTTCAGCATTACAACAATGGCTATCGCCATCCCGACCGGAGTAAAAATTTTCAACTGGCTCTTCACAATGTACAAAGGAAAGATTTCATTTGCTACACCCATGTATTGGACTATGGGCTTTCTTGTTCTTTTTGTACTTGGAGGTATGACCGGGGTTTTACTGTCAATTCCACCTGCAGACTTTATGGTTCATAACAGCGCGTTCCTTGTGGCGCATTTTCACAATACGCTTATTCCGGGAGCATTGTTTGGTTACCTGGCCGGTTTTTCATATTGGTTCCCGAAAGCAATGGGATTCCGACTGAATGAAAAATGGGGAAAACTATCATTCTGGGGCTGGGCAGTTGGTTTTGTGCTGGCATTTATGCCGCTATACGCTACCGGATTTATGGGAATGCCGAGAAGACTCGCGCACCTGAATAACCCCGATTGGACACCTTACATGTACATTGCTTTGGTCGGCGCTTGTATTATAGGTTTTGGGATTTTCGCAATGCTGGTTCAGCTATTCTTAAGCGTAAAAGACCGCAAGAAAAACATGGACGTTACAGGTGACTCCTGGGGCTATGGAAGGACTCTGGAGTGGCATACCTCTTCGCCTCCGGCCGACTATAACTTCGCGATAATTCCGACTGTAAAAGAGATTGATGATTTCAACAGGATGAAAGAAGAAGGAATTGCATTCAAGCAACCTGAAAAATATTTCCCGATAGTGATGCCAAAAAACAGACCTCATGGGGCTATAATCGGTGTTTTAACGATTGTCTTTGGGTTTGCCATGGTATGGCATATCTGGTGGCTCGCGATTGTGAGTTTCGTTGGAATAATAGGAACCGTAGTAGCTATCGGATTCGATGATGACAGCGAATATGTAATCCCTGCTGAAGAAGTAAAACGCATTGAAGATGAACGTTTTGCTAAAATCAGAGAAGCTATGGCCCAAAAGACTAATAACGAATAAAAGATAAATTATATGAACACTACTGATATTAATAAAATTGAAGAACTTGAAGCGTTAAGAGTAGAGCGCCAACATCACGCTGAAATAAATACCTTTGGGCTTTGGATTTATCTGATGAGTGATTTAATCATGTTTTCCATTTTGTTCGCCACGTTTGTTGTGCTTGGAAAAAACGTCGCAGGCGGAGCTACACCACAGGAGTTATTCCACTTGCCGTTTATTTTTACTGAAACCATGTTCCTGCTTTTAAGCAGTGTTACTTTTGGACTCAGCATGGTGGCAATGAACAATCAAAACAAAAAAGCCGTGCTAATCGGTCTGATTGCTACCGGATTATTTGGATTAGGGTTTCTTGTAATGGAGCTCTATGAGTTTTATGAATTAGCCGCATCGGGAAACACACCTGACAAGAGTGGATTTCTTACTGCATTTTTCACCTTGGTGGGCACACACGGAGCACACGTATTTTTCGGACTTATCTGGCTTATTTCCATGATTATTCAAGTGGCCAAAAAAGGTTTTTCGGACAAAGTTCGCTCTCGTTTAGTAAGATTGAGCATATTTTGGCACTTCTTAGACGTTGTGTGGGTTGGCGTATTTACGTTTGTCTATCTGATGAGCATGATATAACCCCTTTCCCGAAAAAAATAATTAATTGAAAAAAATAAGGAGACATAAATAATGAATCATTCACATCAAGAAAATGAAAATATGGGTGCGGGAAACATCACCAAAAGAAACTATTTAATTGGTTTTATTCTTGCTACCGTTCTCACAATTATATCTTTCGGATTTGTGGTTTTCAAGGATTCTTTGCCAAGAAATACTATTGTAATTTTACTGTCGGCAGCCGCTTTATTGCAGATGTTCGTCCATTTGTACTATTTTTTACATCTCAACAAATCCTCTGAACAGCGCTGGAACCTCATTGCTTTTTTGTTTACCCTGGTATTGATGTTTATATTTATAGGTGGAACTATTTGGGTAATGTACACACTGAATATCCGAATGATGTAGAGACACAAATTCTTTTATTTTGAAAAAAATCCGGACAACACCAACAATTGCCCGGATTTTTTTTGTTAAAATTCAGGAATTTCCCCTCTGTTTTGAGTAAAACTTACCCTTTTAAAGCCAAAAAAGGGACATAATGAGCCATAAAAGGAGACATTTTTCTATTTTATGACATTTAGTTTAAACAATTCCAAAAAAAACAATGTATCTTTGTAGAAAGTGAAATTCTATTGCTACAGGTAGTTTTTCAGCACCTCTTCAGTGACTAACAGTCATTTCTTTTTTATTTTTCCTTGTAAAATGACAAGTAAGTTCAACATACCACGTTGGTTGAAAAGTTTCTTTAACTTTTATAGAGACGGTTTCAAAAACATGAAGCTTGGTCGAACGCTTTGGTTGGTTGTCATTGTAAAGCTTTTTATTATGTTCGCCATCCTGAAAGTTTTCTTTTTTCCTAATTTTCTGAATTCAAAATTTGAAAGCGAAAGGGAGAAAGCCGATTATGTAAACTCAGAATTGATTGAGCGCTCCACATCAAAATCAGCCACAACATTAAATCTTACAGACTCAGTATCAAATTAGCATACAATTGTTAACTAAATATAAACCAAACAATTAAATTCAAATTTATGGAATTATTAAACTCAGCAGTTGTCGATTGGTCAAGAGGGCAATTCGCCCTTACTGCAATGTACCACTGGCTGTTTGTGCCGTTAACTTTAGGTCTCGGTGTCATTCAGGCAATCATGGAAACCATCTACGTAAAAACGGGAGATGAAAAATGGAAAAAAGCTACAAAATTTTGGATGTCAATCTTTGGGATTAACTTCGCCATCGGAGTGGCGACAGGAATAATCTTAGAGTTTCAGTTCGGGACAAACTGGTCAAATTACAGCTATTTTGTCGGGGATATTTTTGGAGCGCCTTTAGCGATTGAAGGGATACTTGCTTTCTTTATGGAGGCTACCTTTATTTCAATCATGTTTTTTGGTTGGAACAAGGTCAGCAAAGGAGTACACTTAGCAGCAACCTGGCTTACCATCACGGGAGCAACACTTTCCGCACTCTGGATTTTAATAGCCAACGCCTGGATGCAACTCCCATTGGGAATGGAGTTCAATCCACTTACCGCGCGAAATGAAATGATTGATTTTTGGGCGGTTGTTTCTTCTCCGGTTGCGATTAACAAGTTTTTCCACACCGTTTATTCGGGCTGGATTCTTGGTTCTTTATTCGTTTTGGGAGTCAGCGCATGGTATCTTCTCAAAAAGCGAGAAGTTGATTTTGCAATCAAGAGTATCCGTATCGCTGCCATTTTCGGTATTATATCATCAGTCCTTATCATATGGACCGGACACGGTTCGGCAAAACAAGTCGCTTATCATCAACCCATGAAACTCGCCGCAATGGAAGGACTTTATGAAGGTAAGAGTGGCGCGCCACTGATTGCCTGGGGATTTTTAAATCCGGAGAAAAAATCGTATGCCGATAATGTTGAGCCGATTGTTTTAGCCGTTAAACTCCCGAAAGTGCTTTCCTGGATGGCATTTGGCGAGGCGGATGCTTTTGTACCCGGCATAAAAGACATAATTGATGGAGGTTATGAAGTACCCAAAATAGATCCGAGATACCAAGATAGAGTTCCTGTCAGAGCGGATGGGACAGCATTGTCATTTGATGAGAAAAAAGCAATGGGACAGCGAGCGCAGACAGCGTTGAGCAATTTTCTGAAAGCTGAAAAAGAGAAAGATACCGTCGCGATGGCTGAATATAAATCCATACTTGACGCGAATTATAAAAATTTCGGCTATGGATACTTGGACAAAGCGGAGGATTCTATCCCGAACGTCCCGCTGACGTTCTATTCATTCCGTATAATGGTGATTTTAGGTGGTGCTTTTTTATTACTGTTTTTAATTGCAGCCTATCTGGACTGGAAAAAACAACTTCACAAGTTCAAATGGATTCTCTGGGTTTTCATTCTCTTCATTCCGCTTGGATATTTAGCCACACAGTTAGGTTGGGTAGTAGCTGAAGTGGGAAGACAACCCTGGACAATTCAGGACATTCTGCCGGTGCAGGCTGCCGTTTCAGGCATTCAGTCTTCTTCGGTGAAAATCACGTTTATTTTATTTGCCGTGCTATTTACGGGTCTGCTGATCGCGGAGATCGGAATTATGAAAAGACAAATCGTTAAAGGTCCGAAAATAGAAGAAAAAGCGGATAAGAATGATGATTCAGATACGTATTAATTCTCCAAATTTAATCTACAGTTATTTATAAATAAAAGTTCAATAATATGATAACATACTCATTTTTACAACATTACTGGTGGTTTATAATATCACTGTTAGGCGGGATTCTTTCATTCCTTTTATTCGTTCAAGGCGGACAAACTTTGATTGGTTCGATTGGAAAAACAGAGAATGAACGCAAACTACTGACTAATGTTATCGGCAAAAAATGGCATTATACATTTACCACATTGGTTACGTTTGGTGGAGCTTTCTTCGCATCTTTCCCGCTGTTTTACTCCACAAGTTTCAGCGGCGCTCTATGGGTTTGGATGCTGATTTTAGCATGTTTTATTCTTCAAGCCGTATCCTATGAATACCAAAACAAACCGGGAAATTTCTTTGGAAGAAACGCGTATCGAGGTTTCCTTTTCTTCAACGGCCTGGCCGGTACTTTCCTGATTGGAGCAGCTATCGGAACATTCTTTACAGGTTCGGAATTTCTTGTAAACAAGGCAAATATTGCTGAATTTTCAGGTCAATTTGCACCCGTTATCAGTCAGTGGCAACATCCATTGCACGGATTAGAAGCTTTGTTTAATCTTCGGAATTGGCTTCTGGGATTGACCGTATTTTTCCTTGCACGAACAATGGCTGTTTTGTTTTTCAAAAACAGGATAAAAGACAATAATATCGAAGGTAGATTGAACGGCGCTTTACTGAAAAACGCAGTTCCGTTTGTAGTCTTTTTTCTTACTTTCTTAATTTGGACACTACTTGCTGAAGGTTTCGCGGTAAATCCCGAGACAAACGAGGTCTATATGGAAAAGTTCAAATACTTCAACAACCTGATTCAAGTCCCTGCATTGCTTATCCTTTTATTGGTAGGAGTTGCAGGCGTATTGTACGGAATAATTTTCTCTATGTTAAAAAGTACTTGGAGAAAAGGAGTGTGGTTTGCAGGACCCGGAGCTATAATCACAGTTACCACCCTGCTACTAATGGCAGGATTCAACTATACAGCTTATTATCCTTCAACGTATGACTTGCAAAGCTCGCTGACAATTTTCAACTCTTCATCGAGCTATTATACGCTGAAAGTGATGTCAATTGTGTCATTCCTGATTCCATTCGTGTTGGCTTATATTTTCTACGCCTGGAATGCGCTTGAAAAAAACCATGCTACCATTGATGAGTTTAAAGAAGGACATTCGTATTAAAATTAGAAGTTAGAAATTTGAAATTTGAAATTTGAAATTTGAAATAGAACCACCCGAACAGCATCGCAATTCGGGTGGTTTTTTTGTAAAAAAAAATGTTATATTTGCAGAATACATCTCTATTTCAAAATCATTCATTCCAAAATTAGTATGGAAAACTACAATTCAGACAACGAGAACGAGAGAAATATTAGAAAAAAAAACGATGAACTGCGACAACAGATTCAAAATGAATTTGGCGGAAAATCTTGGGTAAATCCTGATTCCGACCTGCCTCCCGAACTTGAAAACGAATTCCTAAATCATATTCTTGCATTTGAAAAAGCATTTGAAAACAGGATTATAACAACTGTTTATGAATTCTTAGGGAAACCGAATTATCGTAAGATTGAAGAATTGAGCGAGGCAGAAATTCCCGCTGAATTAGCCAGGTTGTATGAAATAATGCACCAAAACGAAATGAAGCTGAGTACGCTCTGCGAAGTTTCGGACAGGGAGTTGTACCGGTTTATTACCGAAGAGTTGTTTTTTGAGGAAAAGGATGACATACGCATTCCGGGCATGACCTCTCACTTTACTTACGAAGAATTTCACCCGAACCACGATTATGATATCCGCCAGCATATCGACATGTTTACTTCATCCTACTTCGATAAAGACAACGATTTTTATCTAAACATGCTAACTTCTGAAAGCAAAAAGGCTACATGGCATCAAAATTTCAGGAATACTTTCAGCTTTTTTGAAGTAGTGAAACTCGAAGTTATTGACGTGGATTTTTCATTGGAAACCGAGATGGCAACGGCTGATTTTAATTGTGAGATTCTGGCAACTGTAGAAAATTCATCAAAAAAATTCCGATTTTTCGGTGTCGGCACCGTTGGGCTTAAAATGGAGTATGATTATTGGTGCGTAGATAGTTTTGGGTTATTCCCCAAACCGCAAAAAC
>LSQX01114580.1_pt1 | contig 13096 bp, 14 predicted proteins | sample 654561 | NCBI WGS metagenome assembly LSQX01 (sample SAMN04489861, study PRJNA283612) | anaerobic digester metagenome | isolation source: 4 biogas reactors fed with cattle manure at either 37C or 55C with and... | place: Denmark: Kongens Lyngby | collected 2014 | reverse complement strand
GTGCAGCAGGTGATCGAAAAGTTGGTCCGGCGGCACCCCCACGTCTTTTCCGACGAGACGGTGGCCGATTCCGACGAGGTGCTCCTGCACTGGGAGCAGATCAAGCGCCAGGAGCGAGCCGCCCGTGGGGAGAGCGAAGAAACCTTCCGGTCGCTGCTGGCCGGCGTGCCGCTGGCCCTGCCGGCCCTCTCCCGAGCCCTGGAGGTGCAGCGGCGCGTGGCGCGGGTGGGCTTTGACTGGCCCGACGTGGGCCCGGTCAAGGCCAAGGTCATCGAGGAACTGGGCGAGCTGGAAGAAGCCGCCGACGACGCGAGCCGCGCCGCCGAACTCGGCGACCTCCTCTTTAGTCTGGTGAACCTCGCCCGCTGGTACGGGCTGGATCCCGAGAGCATCCTGCGCGAGACCGTCGACCGCTTTGGCAGGCGCTTTGCCGTCATCGAGCGACACGCCGCCGAGAGCGGTCACAACCTCGAGGACATGACCCTCGACGAGATGGACCTCCTCTGGGAGCAGGCCAAAGAGTCCGAGTAGTAGAGCGATAGGCAGCGCGGCAGAACAGGAGTCACTCCATGTCTCGCATCCGACCGGCCACCATCGCCATCGCCGCCATGATGACGGCTATCGCGGCGGTGTTCACCCTCCTCGCCCGGGTGCCCATTCCCGCCACCCAGGGGTACTTTCACTTTGGCGATGTGGCCGTGTTTTTCGCCGGCTTTGCCTTTGGCCCCTTGGTGGGGCTGGTCGCCGGGGGAATAGGCACCGGGCTGGCCGACGTCCTGGGCGGGTTTGCGTTCTATGCGCCGATCAGCCTCCTGGCCCACGGGCTGCAGGGGCTGCTGGCCGGCTGGCTCGGGCACAACCGGGGCCCCCAGGGGCTGGTGTTCGGCTGGCTAGCCGGCGGGCTGGCCATGGTGGCCGTCTATTTTGCGGCGCAGGCCATCGTGTTCGGCGTCGGCTCGGCCATCGCCGAGCTGCCCTGGAACCTCGGGCAGATGGTCGGCGGCGGCGCCATCGCCGTGCCGATCCTCCACCTGGTGCGCAAGGCCTACCCGCCGATCCTCCAGATGGGCCAATCCCGCACCTGGCGCGAAGAGTAAAAGAGGTACACGGATGATGCGGATGTAGAGGGGAAGGATGAGGGATGAAGGATGACCTGCTTCTGGGGTCATGTTGATCCTTCATCCTTTATCCCTCATCCTTTCGCCTCGCGTGACATCCGTGGTAGATATCCCCGCAGGAGTCCGCCTTGCCCGCCATTCGCCTGGAGCACCTGTACTATGCCTACCCGCCGCCCATCCCGGGCGGAGCGCCAACGACGGTGCTCGAGGACGTCTCCCTGGAGGTCGCGCCGGGCGAGTTCCTCTCGCTGATGGGCGCCACCGGCGCGGGCAAGACCACCCTGTGCATGGCCATCAACGGCCTGGTGCCCCGCTCCACCGGCGGCATCTTTCGCGGCCGGGCGGTGATCCTGGGGCAAGACACCCGGGAGACCCCCGTCGCGCAGATGGCCCGGCGGGTGGGGCTGGTGTTCCAGGATCCCGAGAGCCAGTTCTTTTCGGCCACCGTCGAGGACGAGTGTGCCTTTGGCCCCGAGAACCTGGGCGTGCCGCCCCAGGAGATCGCCGAGCGCATCACCTGGGCGCTGGACCTGGTGGGCATGGGGTCATACGCCGGGCGTCCGCCGACCCACCTCTCCGGCGGACAAAAGCAGCGCGTGGCGATCGCCGCGGTGCTCACCCTCCTCCCCGAGGTCCTGATCCTCGATGAGCCCACCGCCAGCCTCGACCCCGTCGGCCAGCAGGAGGTCTTTCGCGCCATCGGGCGGCTGGCCCGGGAGCGGGAGATGACCATCGTGATGGCCAGCCACGACGCCGAGCAGATCGCCGAGTTCTCCGACCGGGTGGCGATCCTCCACGGGGGGCGCATCGCCCGCTGCGACGCGCCGGGAGCGGTGTTTGAGGACGCCGACCTCCTGGACGCGGCCGGCCTGGCCCCTCCCGAGGTGACCGAGGTGGCCCGGGCGCTGAACCGCACCCACGGCGACGATCTCCACGTGGTGCGCCTGGAGGAGGCCGTCGCGGCGCTCGCCGAGCGACTGGCGGGGGGCACGCGGCAGTGACCGGAGAGCCCCTCATTCGGATCGAGGCGCTGCACCACCACTATGAGGAGGGGGTGCCCGCGCTCGATGGCATCGACCTGGAGATTGCCGACAATGCCTTCCTGGCCATCATCGGCCAGAACGGGTCGGGCAAGACCACGCTGGCCAAGCACCTGAACGGCCTGCTCAAGCCCACCGCCGGCCGCGTCGTCGTCGACGGCACCGACACCGCCACGACCCCCGTGGCTCGCCTGGCGCTGACGGTCGGCTACCTGTTCCAGAACCCCGACCACCAGATCTTTGCCCCCACCACCCGCGAGGAGGTGGCCTTTGGCCTGCGCAACCTGGGCCTGGCGCCCCAGGAGGTGGAGCGCCGCACCGAGGAGGCGCTGCGCACCTTTGGCCTGGAGGGCTATGCCGAGACGCCCCCGGCCGTGTTGGGGTTTGGCCTGCGCCGGGTGGTGACGGTGGCGGCGGTGGTCGCCATGCGTCAGCGGATCCTGGTGCTCGACGAACCGACCACCGGGCTGGACTGGCGCAGCGCCAACGACCTGATGGGGCGCGTCGCCGCGCTGCACGCCGCCGGCCACACCATCCTGCTCGTCACCCACGACATGCGGCTGGTGGCCAGGTATGCGCCGGAGACCCTGGTGATGCACGAGGGGCGGGTGCTGGCCCGGGGCTCCACCCGGCAGGTGCTCTCTGACGCCGGCGCCATGGAGGCCGCCCACATCGCGCCCCCCCAGGTGACCCGTCTGGCACGGGCCCTGGGGCCTTACGGCATCCCGCCCGACGTCCTCACAGTCGACGAGTTCTGCCGGGCCTATGACGCGGCGCGGGGGGCGAGGCGATGAGCACCCCCTACGACCTCTACCAGCCCGGGCGCTCCTGGCTCCACCGGCTGGACCCCCGGGTGCGCCTGCTCCTGGCGCTGGCGCTATCGGCCCTGGCCGTGGCATGGGCCAACGTGTGGGCGATGCTGGCCCTCGTGGTCGGGCTCCACGTGTTGCTGCTGAGCGCGGGGATCGCCCGGGGGCGGATGGCCTGGCTCTGGCGCATGGCGGCGCTGCCCATGATCAGCGTGGCGGTGCTGTGGGTCGTCGCCTACCCGGTTCCCGAGGGCGAGGCGTTCCTGTCGTTCTGGTTCGTCCGCGTGGGGCCGGAGAACGTCGCCCGGGGCGTGGCGGTGGGGTTGCGGGTGGCGGCGCTGGCCTGGGCGATTATGGCCTGGCTGTTCACTACCGATCAGGCCACGCTGGTCCGCAGCCTGGTGTCGCTCGGGCTTCCCTACGAGTGGGGACTGGTGCTGGCGATGGCGCTGCGCTACCTGCCCACCATGTCCCTCACGCTGCGCACCATCTCCGAGGCGCAGCAGTCCCGGGCGCTAGACCTGGCCGCGGGGAACCCCCTCCAGCGGGCCCGGCGCTATGCGCCGATCCTGGTGGCCATGATCATCGCCGCGCTGCGGACGGCGGACAACGTCTCCCGGGCGCTGGAATCCCGAGCACTGGGCGCGATGCCCCAGCGCACCTACCTCCGCACACTGCACATGCGCCGGGCAGACGTGGTGTGGATGGCTGGGATCCTGGTGGTGACGGGGGGCGTGCTGTACGCCCGCCTGGCCCACGGCATCGGGGCGGACGCGTTGCGGCTCTGGTGAGGGGGCCCGCGGAGGGGGCTGCACGCCCCTGTCGCCCGCGCCGGCGCGGTTGGCATCTCGGCCGTCCAGGGCTACACTGCTAAGCAGAATCCTGATTCTGCTTGGGAGGACCAATGCCCGAACCCCTGACCGTCAAGGTATCCAGCCGCAACCAGATCGCCGTGCCCCGCGCCGCCCGCGAGCGCCTGGGCATCTCGCCCGGCGACCGCCTGCTGGTGGATATTCAGGGTGGCGTGCTGGTGCTGGTGCCCCTGCCCGCCGACTTTTCGCAACGCCTGGCGGGGCTGCACCGGGACATCTGGCGCAACGTCGACGTCGATGCCTACATCGCGGAAGAGCGCGAGGCGTGGGGGGATGACGCGTGACGCAGTTGGGCGAGCGCCTGGCGCCACATCGGGTACTGGCGATCGACACGGCGATCTGGATCTACCACATCGAGCAACACCCGCGCTACCGTTCGCTGACGGGCGAGATCCTGCGGGGCGTGCAGGAGGGCCGCTGGGAGGCGGTCACCTCCGTCATCACGCTCCTGGAGATCACGGTGCTCCCCTGGCGCCTGGGTCGGGAGGGCGCCGCCCGCGAGTACGAGGCGCTCCTGGCCCACTTTCCGCACCTGCGGGTGATGGACGTGGACCGAGACGTGGCGCGGGTGGCCGCGCGGCTGCGGGGCCAGTACGGCGTGCACACGGCCGACGCCCTGCAGGCTGCGGCCGCGCTCCACGGCGGGGCCACGGCGCTGGTGACCAACGACCGGCGCCTGCGCTCGCTCGGGCAAGTGCTGGAGATCGTCGTGCTGGACGAGATCGCCCCGGCATAGAACAGCCTCCCGGAGGCTGCGACGCGGTCGACCGCGCCGGCCTTCGGGAGGCTGCGTGTGGACAGACGAACTACTCGGCCGCGAACTTTTTGCTCTCGGCGGCCCACAACATGCCGCGGGTCATCATGGTCAGGATCTCGGGCGCCTGGTCAAAGACGTCGGCGTGGTGCCCCAGGGAGCAGTAGAACACCCGCCCCTTGCCATAGTACTTGGTCCAGGTGACGGGGTTCGGCACGGCGCCGAACATCGTCACGGCGAGGACCGAGTTTCCGGGATCGATGTGCATCAGGTACTGCTCGGTGCAGACGTCAAAGTCCTTGAGCCCGGCCACGATGGGGTCCGAATGGTCGGTAATGTGCACCGTATAGTTGATGCCGTCGCCGCCCGGGTGGGCCACCCACTGGCCGCCGACCATGAATTGGTACTCGGTCGCCTGTCGGAACGAGTCGCCCATGCCCCCATGGAGCCCGGCGATCCCCACGCCGCCCCGCACGGCCTCGAGGAGGGGCATCAGCTGCTCGCGCTCGATGGAGCCCATGGTCCACTCGGGGACGATGAGGTCCAGCGCCTGGAGCGCCTCGAGATCGCGGAAGGAATCCAAGGTGTCGGAAACCTCGACCTCAAAGTCGTTCTCGCGGAGCGCTTTGGCCAGGATATCCGCCACCTGGCTCGGCTCATGTCCTTGCCAGCCGCCCTGTACGATGAGTGCCTTTTTCATTGCTCTCCCTCTTTAGGTGTCGACAACGACGATGCAACGAGGGCGCGGGCCCACGCCGGTGTTGTACCACGCGGCGAGGCGGGCGTCAACCGCTTCGGGCAGTGGGCAGGCGCCTTGTCGCTCGCGGGAAGTGTGGTACAATGACGGATGTCGCCCGTCTGCTGACGTCGGGCGTGCCGTTCGGCCTAGCGATCAGCAGCAAGGGGGACGCTGCACATGTCCGTATCCGCGGCCACCGGCCAGCGCATCGCCTTTGAGGCGAATCCCAGGATGTACCGCTTTTTGCGGTGGTTGCTCACCTGGCTCATGCGCATCGTGTACCGTTACGAGATCACCGGCCAAGAGCACGTGCCGGCCTCTGGACCCCTCATCGTAGCCGTGAACCACCTGCACCTGTTCGACCCCTTTGCCACCGCCCCCGCCGTCGACCGACAGATCACTACCCTGGCCGCAGAAAAGTGGCAAAAACCGGGCATCATCGGCTGGTTCCTGCGCTCGGCCGGCACGATCTTTGTCCGCCGCGGCGAGGTGGACCGCCAGGCCCTGCGCGCCTGCCTGGAGCTGCTCGCCAAGGGCCAGGCACTGGCCATCGCCCCGGAGGGCACCCGCTCCAAGACGGGCACCCTGCAGCGGGCCAAGGCCGGCATTGCCTACATCGGCACCCGCGCCGACGCGCCGATCCTGCCCGTCACCATCTGGGGGGTCGAGCGCCTGCGCGACTGGATGCGCCTGCGACGCCCCACCTGCCACGTCGTCGTCGGAGAGCCGTTCCGCCTGCCCACGACCAACGGCAGGGTCTCGACCGACGTGCTGCAAGAGTACGCCGACCTGGTGATGCTCCGCATCGGCGAGCCGCTCCCGCCCGAATATCGCGGGGTGTACGCCGAGCGGATTGCCGCCGTCGAGGCGGGGCGCGACGACGGGCCGGCCGCCCTCCGCGCCATCGAGGCGCGCTGAGATCGCCATGCCCTACGACGTCGACGTGCAGATCGACCCGGCCATCACGCCCGAGATCTCCCCTGCGGAGATGCGCGCCATCGTGGAGGAGGCCCTCCGGTCGCTGGAGCAGCCCGACGACGTCGAGTTGGCCCTCATCGTCACCACCGACGAGCAGATGCAGGAGCTGAACCGGGGCTTTCGCGGCATCGACGCGCCCACCGACGTCCTGTCGTTTGCCGCCTCGGAGGGTGGCGATTTCGTGCTGCCCGCCGACCTGCCGCCGTACCTGGGAGACGTGATCATCTCGCTCCCCGCGGCGCGCCGGCAGGCGGAGGAGCGCGGGCGGCCGCTTCGCGACGAACTGGCGCTGCTCATCGTCCACGGTTGCCTGCACCTGCTGGGCTACGATCACGCCGAGCCCGAGGACCAACAGGCCATGTGGGCGCGACAGGCCGACATCCTACGCCGGCTGGGCGTAGAGCCCCCGCCAGACCTGTAGGTCTGTGCGAGGGGAACCAAAGCGCCGCCTTTGGCATCATACCCGTGTCCGCGCGCCGTCCAGCGGGTGGATCGCCCGGCGCCCGGCCCCAGTTCGAAAGGATCCTGCCATGCGACCTGACCGGCGCGCCAACGCCGACCTGCGCCCGGTGGCCATCGAGACGGGCGTGCAAGAGTACGCCGAGGGATCGGCCCTCATCGCCTGCGGCCGCACCCGGGTCCTGTGCGCGGCATCGGTGGAGCCCCGGGTGCCGGCGTGGCTGGTGGGCCAGGGCCGCGGCTGGGTGACGGGCGAATACGCCATGCTGCCCCGGGCCACCGACACGCGGCACCCCCGCGAGCGCTCGGGTCTCTCGGGGCGCACCCAGGAGATCCAGCGTCTCATCGGCCGCGCCCTCCGCGCCTCGGTACACCTCGAGGCCCTGGGCGAGCGGATGATCACCGTGGACTGTGACGTCCTGCAGGCCGATGGCGGCACGCGCACCGCCGCGGTCACCGGCGGGTACGTGGCGCTGGCGCTGGCCCTGGAGGGGTTAGTCCGCGCCGGCGAGGTGCCGCGGGCAGTGTTCGCCGAGCCGGTGGCCGCCGTCAGCGTGGGGCTGGTGGATGGCGAACCGCTCCTGGACCTCGCCTACGCCGAGGACTCGCGGGCCGAGGTGGACATGAACGTGGTGATGAACGCCGCCGGCCACTATGTCGAGGTGCAAGGCACCGCCGAGGGCGCGCCGTTCTCCGAGGACCACCTCGCCGAGTTCCTGGCGCTGGCCCGCCGGGGCATCACAGGCCTCCTGGACGCGCAGCGCCGCGCCCTGGAAGCATTCCGCTCCACACAAGACAGGGAGTAGACCATTGACACCTACACGAGAAGACGCCTGGCAACTGCTAAACGAGTACACCAAGAACCCCAGCCTCATCAAACACGCCTTGGCGGTGGAAGCGGCCATGCGCGCCTATGCCCGCGAGCTCGGCGAGGACGAGGAGCTGTGGGCGGTGACGGGACTGGTCCACGACATGGACTATGAGCAGCACCCCACCCCCGAGGAGCACCCCCTGGCCGGGGTGGCCATCCTCGAGGAGCGCGGCTACCCCCCCGAGGTGATCGAGGCCGTCAAGGGGCACGCCACCTACCTGAACGTGCCGCGGGAGACGCCGATGGCCAAGACCCTCTTTGCCGTCGACGAACTGACGGGCCTGATCAGCGCGTGCGTCCTGGTGCGGCCGGATAAGGACATCGGGTCGCTAAAGGTCAAGAGCGTGCGCAAAAAGTGGAAGGACAAGGCCTTTGCCCGCGGCGTGAACCGCGAGGACATCGAACTCGGCGTTTCCGAGATGGGCGTGGACCTCAGCGAGCACATTGCGTTCGTCATCGAGGCCCTCAAGCCGGTGGCGGCCGAGTTGGGCCTGGCGGGAGACTAGACGTCCATGATTCGCTCGTGTAACATCGGCGCATGATGATGGCTGACCCAACGAACGAACCCCGCGCGTGCCCGGTATGCGGCACGGCCGTCGGCAGCGGCGCGACCATTTGCCCGAGCTGCAGCAGCGTGCTCCCCACCGAGGAAGACGGCGAGACCTGCATGTTCTGTGGCGCCCGCATGTTTGACAACCGCTGCCCGGTGTGCGGCGCCGAGGGCCCGGCGGAGAACCCTGCCGTGGCGGCCCGGCGCTGGACCTACCTGGCCGTCTCGCTGGCCCTCGTGCTCGTGGTGGGCTCCGCCTGGCTGACGCGGCCCTGGGAGGACCTCGAGGCCGGCGGGCATGACGACCTGCGCGCCCAGTACGAGAACATCCCCACCCCCACCCTGACGCGCACGCCGACGCCCACCGCGACGGCGACTGCCACGCCCACCGCGACGGCCACGGCCACTGCGACGGCCACGCCGATGTACATCTCTTACACTGTGGTGCGCGGCGACACGGTCTCGGGGATCGCGGCCGAGTACGGGATCACCACCGACGCGCTCCTGCAGGCCAACGGCCTGACGGAGCACGACATCCTGGGCCTCGGGCAGGAGCTGCGCATCCCCACGAGCGGCGGCAGTGCCGAGGAGGCCGGTGAGGAACCGGCCGGCGAGGCGCCGGGCGGTGAAGAAGCGGGCGGTGAGGAGCAGGCCGGTGGCGCCACGGCGACGCCGGAGCCCACCGAGGGCCCCCAGGCCACCGCGACGCCCGAACCCACGGCGACGCCCGAACCCACCCGGGGCGACCTGGTGCACACGGTGGCCGCCGGCGAGCACCTGGGCGTCATCGCCCTGGAGTACGGGCTCTCGCAGCAAGAGATCGCCGAGGCGAACGGCATCTCGGTCGACGACATCCTGTCGATCGGCCAGGAGCTGATCATCCCCCAGGCCGGATCCGGAGGGGGCAATCAGGAGAGCGGCGCGGCCGAGGCGCCGGCGCCGACGCCCGTGCCCGCCGAGCACACCGTCGCGTCGGGCGAGGTGCTGGGGGCTATCGCCATCCGCTATGGCCTCACCGCCCAGGAGTTGGCCGACGCGAACAACATCAGCGTGAACAGCCTGCTCGCCATCGGGCAGCGGTTGATCATCCCGGGCTCCGTCGCCGAGCCCACCGCGACGCCCGCGCCCAGCGCCACGCCGACGCCGGCCTCCATGGCGTTGGTAGACAGCCTGCGGAACATGACCTCGGTCACCATGACGCCCAAGCCCACCACCACCGTCGCGAGCCGGCCGGGGGCCTTACCGCGGCCCAACCTGCTGGGCCCCGTCAGCGACAGCACGTTCGCCGGCGAGGAGGCGGCCATCCTCCTCTCCTGGACGTCCAGCGGCATCCTGGCCGACGACGAGTGGTACCAGTTGCGCATCTGGGAGCCCAACACGGGCGGGCAAGATATCTCCATCTGGACACGCGGCACCTCGTGGCGCGTGCCCAAGGGGCTGCACGCCGGGAGCGGCAAGCCCGCCACGTACTGGTGGAAGGTGTTGGTGGTGGCACGGCCCGAGGGCGCCGAGCCCCAGCCCCTGAGTGCTGATAGCCAGGTCTACAAGTTCGTCTGGGAATGATCCATCGCCCCCTGGGGCGGGGCAAACTCCCTCGATATCGACATACCTAAAGGAGCGTGTCATGGGCGCACGAGGCAAGGGCAGCGTGTGGGCGGCTGAACGGAAGACGTTCACCGACCCCGTCAGCGGAGCACGGATCACCCAGCTCACCGACTGGTACGCGCACAGCCACCACCCGTATTTCACCGAGTCGGGCTGGTACGATGGCGCCCGCCGGCTCCTGTTCACCTCCGACCGCCTGGACACCACGAACCTCTACAGCGTGCATCTGGAAAGTGGCGAGATCACCCAGCTGACCGACCTCGACCGCCGCTGCCAGGCCTTTGGCCGCAAGGTGAGCGTAAACCCCGTCCGCGACGAGGCGTACTATTACGTCGGCGACGCGCTGATGGCCATCGACCTGCACACCCTGGAGGAGCGCACCCTCCACGTGCGCCCGGAGGGGTTCTTTCAGGGCGCCACGAACGCCACCGCCGACGGCAAGTACGTCGTCACCTACCACGTCGAGGACCCCACCGTCCGCTGGCGCGACGAGATCGGCGACGACATGCCGCGCTGGACCGATTACATGCAAGGGCGCAAGGGCCCTGCCGTGGCGGACATCCGCGAGCGGATCTTTGCCTCGCACCCCCGCTCGATGATCGTTCAGATCGCCGCGGACGGCAGCGGGCACCGGGTGGCCTATGAAGAAGACCACTTTATGGGCCACGTGAACACCTCTCCCACCCAGCCCGACATCATGACTTTTTGCCACGAGGGGCCCTGGCACAAGGTGGACAACCGCATCTGGGGGCTGAACCTCGCCACGGGGGACGTGTGGGCCATCCGCCCGACGGGCGACGACGAGGCGGTGGGCCACGAGTACTGGATGGCGGATGGGGTGCACATCGGCTACCACGGCCGCACGCCGAACGGCCCCATCTATGGCGCCATCCGCTACGACAACACCGAGCAGGTGGAGGCGCCCTTTACCTACGGCTCGATGCACTTTCACAGCCTCTCGATGGACACCATCGTGGGCGACGGGAGCAGGACGGACCCCTACCTCCTCCTGTGGCGCATGCGTGACGGGCAGTTCGAGGGGCCCAAGGTCCTGGCCTGGCACCGGGGCTCGCTGCAGACGGGCTACCTGCACATCCACCCGCGCTTTTCGCCCGACGGGCGCCAGGTGCTGTACACGGCGGACCCCCAGGGCTACGGGCAAGTGTTCCTGGCCGACGTACCGGAATGGGAGGCGCTCCCAGAGCGCGCGTCCGTCTCATAGAGTATCCATAGCAGAGGAGGAGCAGAACATGGCAACGAGAGGCAAGGGAAGCGTGTGGGCCTCAGAGTGGCAGACCACCAAGGACCCCATCAGTGGGGCCACGGTGCACCAGCTCACCAACTATATGGCGCACAGCAGCCACTTTTACTTTACCAACCCCGGCTGGTACGACGGTGGCAAGAAGATGCTGTTCACCTCGCAGCGGGAGAACCGCACGAACCTGTTCTCGATCGACCTGCGCTCCGGTGAGATGACCCAACTCACCGACATCGCCCCCGATGAGGGAGAGGGGGGCAGCCCGTTCGTGAACCCGGTCAAGTCGGAAGCCATCTACACCCAGGGCCGGATGCTCAAGGCGATCGACCTGGAGACCCTCGAGGAGCGCACCCTGTACGTCAAGCCGGAGGGCTATGGCGGCGGCGGCACCAACGTCACGGCCGATGGCAAGTACGTGTGCACTTCGCTGGTGACCGATCTCTCCGACCGCATCTACACCGACATGGGCCATGGCTATGTCGGCTTTCGCGAGTGGTGGGAGGCCCGCCCACCGTCCAAGATACTCAAGGTCGCCCTGGATGGCTCGGGCGAGGAGGTGATCTATGAGGAGGACTATTGGCTCGGGCACGTGAACACCTCGCCCAACATGCCGAACATCATCACCTTTTGCCACGAGGGGCCCTGGAACCTCGTCGAGCAGCGCATCTGGGGGCTGGATATCTACACCGGCGCAACCTGGCAGATCCGGCCGCAAGAGCCCGATGAGGCCATCGGCCACGAGTACTGGATGCCCGACGGCGAGCACATCGGCTACCACGGCAGCACGCCCGAGGGCCCGGTGTACGGCTCGATCCGCTACGACAACACGAACCAGATCGAGGCACCCTTCCCGTACGGCTCGATGCACTTTCACTCCGTCGGCCTGCGGTTGATCGTGGGCGACGGCGGCAAGGACAACCCGTACATGCTCCTGTGGCGGATGAACGAGGGCGCGTTCGAGGGGCCCAAGGTGCTGGCCTGGCATCGCGGATCGTTCCACCATCAGGACGTTCACGTGCATCCGCGTTTCAGCCTGGATGGGCGCCAGGTCCTATACACGGCCGATCCGCAGGGATACGGGCAGGTCTTTCTCGCGGACGTACCGGAGTGGGACTCCCTGCCCGACCGGGCCGCCGTCAAGTGACGTTGCGTGGCCTTTTGGGCGTGGTTATACTCGGCAAAGCGTTCTCGTCGATTGACCGGGAGAGGAGCACAACATGGTGACCAGGGGTAAGGGGAGCGTCTGGGCTCCCGAGTGGAAGACCTCGGTGGACCCCGTCAGCGGGGCGACCATCCACCAGCTGACCGATTACTATGCGCACAGCAGCCACTTCTATTTCACGAACCCGGGCTGGTACGACGGCGGCAACAAGATGCTGTTCACCTCTCAGCGGGAGAACCGCACCAACCTGTTCAGCATCGACCTGCGCAGCGGCAAGATCACCCAGCTTACCGATACCAGGCCGGACGACGGCGAGGCTTCCATCCCCTTCGTGAACCCGGCCAAGCCCGAGGCGATCTTTGCCCAGGGGCGCTTCCTGAAGGCCATCAACCTGGAGACCCTCGAGGAGCGCACCCTCTACCGCAAGCCTGACAAGTACGTTGGCGGCGGCACCAACGTCACGGCAGACGGCAAGTACGTCTGCACTTCACTGGTGACCGACCTTTCCGACCGTATCTATACCGACATGGGCAACGGCTACATCGGCTTTCGCGAGTGGTGGGAGGCCCATCCGCCCTCCAAGATCATCCGGGTGGCGCTGGACGGCAGCGGTGAGGAGGTGATCTATGAGGAGGACTATTGGCTGGGGCACGTGAACACGTCGCCCAAGATGCCCCACATCCTCACCTTCTGCCACGAAGGTCCCTGGACCCTGGTCGAGAACCGCATCTGGGGCCTGGACATGACCACGGGCAAGACCTGGCAGATCCGGCCGAACGCCCCCGACGAGGCCATCGGCCACGAGTACTGGATGGAAGACGGTGAGCACATCGGCTACCACGGCCGCACGCCGAACGGCCCCATCTATGGCGCCATCCGCT
>LSQX01116217.1_pt1 | contig 13099 bp, 13 predicted proteins | sample 654561 | NCBI WGS metagenome assembly LSQX01 (sample SAMN04489861, study PRJNA283612) | anaerobic digester metagenome | isolation source: 4 biogas reactors fed with cattle manure at either 37C or 55C with and... | place: Denmark: Kongens Lyngby | collected 2014 | reverse complement strand
ATCCCTTACGCTCTTCCCGGTCTACCTCTGCATCCTGAGCTTAGAATCTCCATCGCATCCATAGCGTCATATTCCTGCTACGTTACCTCCATGGACAAACAAAAAAATCCCTGCGGCGCGTTAACACCGCAGGGACAATCAGTCAAGTTAAGAGAAGTTCGGCAAGCTTAGAAAGCGATTTCGGTTTCCAGGAACAGGTAGTCGTAATCGTCTTTGCTGCTTCCGCCCCATGCACGCAGGCCGTTCCACACGATGGGAGTCCACTCGAGGGCTTCATCACCAAAGAAGTGGGCATAACCGGCGCGGATGACGAGATCTTCACTGTAGTTGTATTCGCCGTAGGCGCCAACTTCCCAGCCGATCTTGTCTTCGCGGGTTCCCCAATCTTCGTCCGTGTCAAAGTAGCTGCCGACCAGTTTCAGCTCAAGGGATTCCGTGGCAAGCACTTGGATACCCAAGGTGTAGATCAGAGCATTGGACAGCGCGCCATTTGCGAAGGTGTAGTCATCCAGGAATTCGCTGTAGCGAACGTTGCTGAACAGACGGTTGAAGGGGAGGTCACGGTTGTTCGGACGCCACCAGGTACCACGGTCATCGCCGCCGCCAAGGTAGGTGAAGCGAGCGAAGATACGGGGCTGTACAGCCGCGTCAAAGGTGTAGCCGATTTCAGCGTTCACGCCAAAGGAGTCATAATCGACATCAGCTTTTTTCCACCACACGAGCCAGTTGCCGCCGGGGACATCATCAACATCACCAAACTGATAGGCTGCTTCAAGTTCGAAATCAAATCCACCGATCACGCCAGCTCCGCGGAGGCCAACAGTGTGAAGATCAACAGTGGTGCCGTNNATCATCACCGAAGTCACCATAGTTCTCGGCCAGTTTCGCAGCGATGGCATCAATGCTGACGACATCATTAGCGAAGGTCACGCGCAGGGCGTCAAAGGACAGGCCATAGAAAAAGCGGGTGCTGTCATTGGTGCCGACGAGCCACTGGTTGCCAAGAGCGATTTCTTGACGACCAACACGAACGGTCAGCGGTGTATCCCACATATTGCGGGCTTCAATGTAGGCTTGATACAGCGCAACGTTGTCGTCTCCACGCCAGTCGTTGCCGCAGATGTACCAGGAACGGAAGTCTTCGCCCCACACATCATAGGAGTCCAGTTCAATGAACGCACTCACGTCTTGTGTGAAGTCGGCTTTAACGTTCAGGCGCGTGCGCTGTTCGATAAAGCTGGATTTGCCGAAGCTATCCATGTTGAAATAGTTGCCGCGGATGCGGATGTTGCCGCCGATTTCGACGTTCTGCAGTTCTGCAAAAGCAACACTGCTCATCGCAACCAGAACGGCGATGGTAAGAAAAGTTTTAAACTTCATGATATATTCTCCGAAAATATTTTTTGCATCACTTGCGCCGCAAAAGAATAGAATCCTAACATAGATTCCATCCCACATCTTCCTCCCATGGAAAATTAGAACGGCGCTATCAAAAATATTGAAAAACTTGCGTGACGACACTGTGAGCAGACCTTGATGTCTGACACGATGCATCCCTCCTTTCGGCTCATTAAGATTGAGTGTCTAACGCAACAAAAGGGTACATGATTAAACTGTATAGTGGTGCAATGACCCGCATTTTGACACGCGCGAATCACTTTCTCACCACCATCATGACAGCAGTATAGCAAAATAAAACTGCAGTGTCAAATCTTTTTCAAAATTTATTTTATACACCTAGTGGTTACCGGCAAATCATGACGCACGCAACCACAACATAATGTATAGTATAAAGTTTACGGGATCAGAAATCAACTGAGGTGATCTCCTAAATCAACACAACAATCACTTCTCTGAAACTTACGACATACATGAATTATTCCTTTACCCGCATTCACTATATACTATAGCTGTGGTCATCACACGCCTCTATACTATGGAGACCAAGCATGAAGAAAAAAAACACCAAAGAAAAATATTTGGCGGGGCACCAGCGCAGTTGGGTTTGGGGCCGTCACAGTGTCCGAGAAATTCTCGCGGCGCAGCGTTGGCCTGTGCGAGAACTCTATCTGGATTATGATCTGCCGGACACCATACAGAATGAGGCGGCGGAACAGGGTGTCAAGCTGGGAGCCACCGTTTACCAAGTGAACTCAGAGCGTATCCGCACTTTAAGCGGCGCCCCAGACCACCAAGGCTATCTGATGCGTATGGGTCCCTTCCCCTACGCCGATCTATCGGAGCTCTTCGCAACACCGTCAGAACGCCCTTTATATCTGTTGGTGAATAATTTGCGTGATCCCCATAATTTTGGAGCCATCCTCCGTTCCGCTGCCGCCTTCGCGGCTGACGCGGTGATCGCCTGCGGTGAACATCGTGCGCCGATAAACAATCATGTGGTTCGTGCCTCCGCAGGCGCGCTGAACCGTGTCTCCATTGCAGCCGCCGATAAGACTGTTGCGCTACTGGATGATTTAAAAGCGCAGGGCATCCGATGTGTTGCGGCGACACCGCGCGATGAACCTTTGTTGCGTGATTGTGATTTGACGCAGCCTGTCGCGATTTTACTGGGCAACGAAGGGGCCGGCTTACCGCCCGAACTCATAGCACAATGCGACAGCACCGTATCGATACCACAATATTCTTCCTTAGACTCCATCAACGTGGCGGCAGCGGCGGCAATCTTGCTGTATGAGGTAAACCGCCAGCGATTCCAAGGCACCACACCTTAATACCAACAAAAGGGTGCAAACGAATCGCTGCCTGTTGCGTCCCGTCTCAGCCGGCTACTGCGATTGAAGGCCGTTGTCCGGCAGCGGCGCACGAACAGAACAGGCGACCTGATGCCCCGGAGCGACTTCAACCAACTGTTGGCGCTGTTGCGCACAGGAAGGTATGGCAATGGGACAGCGGGGATGAAAAGGACATCCTGAGGGCGGATGGATGGGGCTGGGCGGATCGCCCGCGACAATTTCCCGGCTTCCCCCTTGCTCCGGATCAGTACGAGGCACAGCGGCAAGCAGCGTTTCCGTGTAAGGATGCAGGGGCGCACTGAAAAGTTCATGAACCGGCGCCATCTCCACAATATGCCCCAGATACATGACAGCGACGGTGTCAGAGATATGGCGGACCACATCTAAATTATGGCCAATGAACAAAAAGGTCAGACCCAGCTCTTCTTGCAAATCTTGAAGCAGATTCAATATCTGCGCTTGTATAGAAACGTCTAGTGCCGAAACCGGTTCATCGGCAACAATGAACTGCGGCTCAACTGCAAGAGCGCGGGCGATGCCAATACGCTGACGCTGTCCGCCGCTGAATTCATGGGGGTACCGATCCGCAGCGGCGCGGGGCAAGCCGACTTGTTCCAGCAGCTCCATGACACGGGCAGCCGTGCCGCGTCTTGTGGTGATACGATGAAAGGTCAAAACTTCAGACAGCATAGATTGCACCGTCATACGCGGATTGAGCGATGCGAAGGGATCTTGAAACACCATTTGCATGCGGCGCCGCAAAGTGCGCAATTGTTTTTTATCGGCGGCGACCACATCAACACCATCGAAACGGATTGATCCCGCGTCAGGCTCAATCAATCGCAAGAGACAGCGCCCCGCCGTTGTTTTGCCGCTGCCGCTTTCCCCTACCAAACTCAAGGTTTTCCCACGGTTTATAGAAAAGCTGATATCCTCGACAGCATGTACCGCGCCCACGGTACGCGAGAATACGCCCGCCTTCACGGGGAAGCGCTTGATCAAGCCCTTTACTTCAAGCAAAGCCGCGGTCATTGAGCATCTTCCTCCTTAGCACTGTCCGGCTTTTGATACAACCAACATGCCGTCGGATGGGAAGCCTCACCGCATACAAGGGCAGGTTCCTGTACTTTACACACCGGCATCACATAGGGACAGCGGGGATGAAAACGGCATCCTTGCGGGAAATCTGTAATGGGCGGGACAACGCCTTCAATCACAGCCAGCCGTTTTTGGTCGCGGTTCGACGCGGGCAAGGACGCGAAAAGACCGCGCGTATAGGGATGATAAGGTTTCTTAAACAACGCGCGAACAGGAGCGGTCTCCACAATTTTACCGGCATACATGACCGCTACTTCATCGGCCGTTTCCGCCACCACTGCAAGATCATGGGTGATCAGCAAGGTGGTCAACTGCGAGTCGCGGCGCAAAGAGCGCAACAACTCCAAGATCTGCGCCTGAATCGTTACATCTAAAGCCGTGGTCGGTTCATCAGCAATCAATAGCTTCGGCGTACACGCCAGCGCCATGGCAATCATAATGCGCTGCAGCATACCGCCCGACATCTGATGTGGATATTCCTGCATCCGCTGTGGTGCCGCTGCGATACCCACACGATCCAACATGTCGACAGCTGCATCGTGCGCCGCGCTTCCCGACAACCCCCGATGCAGACGGAGTACATCCACAATCTGCGTGCCAACACGGAACACGGGGTTGAGCGAGGTCATAGGCTCCTGAAAAATCATGCTGATTTCATTGCCGCGAATACGGCGCATGGCAGGCTCAGACAAGTCAAGCAAGGAGNNNAATACGCCCCGGCGGCGACGGGATCAGCCGCAGTAAGGCAAGGGCGCTCACGCTTTTTCCACAGCCGCTTTCGCCGACCATCGCCAAGGTCGTACCTGTTTTTATCTCATAGGAGATGTGATCCACCGCACGAGCCGCCCCTTGATCGGTCTGAAAAATAACGGACAGATCCTTTACACGGAGCAAAGTCGCTTCCGTGGTCGGAGAGCTGGGGAGATCATTATTTTCTATGGAGGTTGATAGGCTCATGGCGTTTAGCATACACAGCAAGATTCATGAAGAGCAAGCCAAAAAAATAAATTGTGCCTGCATTATTTTTTAGAACAACGCAGCGCCTCTTCCTTTTTAGTCGACAGCGCTCTTTTCTTGTCGCTTCTTCATCGCTCGCTTTTCTAAAAACATACCTTTCACTTGGTAATAAACCGAAAAACAGAGGAGACACAAAACCGGTAGCGTATAGCGCAATCCCGCGGCACGGAAACTATTGGTAAAAGTCCACACCCGCAATTTCAGATAACCGCCCACATGATCAACACGCCTTTTAATATGGTAATTTCCACGGCCGCGAACAAGCTGCCACGCTTTGAAATCGCGGAAGGTATTTTTTTCTATGTGGTAAACACGCATGGCGGGCCGGTAACGGATACGGACACCGGATTGTATGGCGTGCCACGCAAGCACCGTATCTTCGCCGCCTGCCACGGGGAAGCTGGTGTCGAAGCCGCCCAAAGTCTCAAAAATAATTTTGCGGAAGGCAAGATTGCAGCTGCTGAAACTGGCGGTGTACCCTTCTTCGTCGACACGCCACACCTTATCAAAGCCCAGCAGACCGCCGCCCGGAAAACCCAGTAACGCAACAGCCTTACCGAAAGGACTCACCCCACGCGTCACCGTATTGCCGGCAAGGATAGCGCCCCCTTGCAAGCCGTCCACCGCCTCCATCAAGGTATCCGCTTCGAGTTCACAATCGGTGTCCGTAAAAAACAGACAATCGCTCGCAGCAGCTTTCGCACCCAAATTGCGGCAGATGGCGGGTCCTCTATTCTCGGATTGATGCAAGATGCGAAACCGTGAATCTAAAATAAAGTCGTAAGCGGCCCCATCATTTGAGGCGTCATCAACAATAATAACCTCGAAGTTTTGCAGATGCTGACGCAACAACGAATCGTATAAGATCCGCATCAACGCAGGATCTGCATTATAAGAGGGGATAATAACGGAAATATCCGGTTCCATAAGCTTTAGTCTGTGTCCGATTCGACGGACGCATCTCCTTGCTTATACTCGCGCAAGTGCTCAATAAGCGCTTCCACATCATCGCTTTGTATGCCGTCCACGCCCCATGCGAGCAAGCTATCCCATGTTTCAGGGCCGCCATCATCGACAATGACCAACGCGCCGGCATCATGACAGGTCTTCACAAAGGATTCGCTAATATGCCGCCATGTTGACGCGACAATCTTCGGCTTTACCGTATCTAATATGCGCTGAAGATTTCGTTCAGCGCCGGGATCGGGCATGGGAACGCATTCGGGGCAATGCTTGATCAATTGCCGCAAATACAGCCCACCCACATACCAAATCACCTTATCGGTCATATCGTATTTTCGGATGAGCGCCACAACATCTTCCATATCTGCATATTTAAAATCCAAATAAATACCAATCTTGTCGTGACATAACTCAAGGATTTCTTCCAAGGTCGGAATGCGTTCTTCCTTCCATTCCTCTCCCACACGGCCGCCGATATCCATGGCTTTTAATTCGGCAAGGGTGTAGTTCTGCACCGCGCCGACAGCATCTTTCGTATAGGCGTCTACCTCATGATTATGCACGCTGACCAACTGCTTATCCTTTGTTTCGCGCACATCAATTTCAACAAAATCAGCTCCTACTTCAATGGCTTTGCGAAAAGCGGCCAGTGTATTTTCAGGAATGCCGCTGTGCACGCCCCGATGGGCAACCACATAAATCCCGCCATGGCGCGGCGCGATGGCAACGGGACTTTCCAAGGCAAGCGGCTGAAGCAGCAACATACTCGTAAGCAATATGGAATAGATCATGATCAAGTGTCTCCGTGTAGAATGGTGTTAATAATGGTGGCGGCAGCCATCATGCCAAAGAGGGCAGGTAAATAAGAAATCGTTCCGATAGGCTGATCCCGCGTGGGGGCGTCTGCGGCCGCGCCTCGTAAGGGCACTTCATCAGAGAATACACAGGGAATGCCTTTGACAATTCCCAAAGCGCGCAGCCGTTGCCGCAGCCGGCGCGCAAGGGGACAGCCATGGCTGCGGCTAATGTCTGCCACCTTGATCCGGAGCGGGTCAAGACNNGCCCAGCGCCCATGCTGGCGACACAGGAAATCTGATGATCGTAAAGGTAGCGAAGCAGCGCCGCTTTGGCAGACAGATCGTCTATGGCATCAATGACATGCCATTCCCTCGTCAATCCTAAATCGTCAATGTTGGATTCATCCAGACAAATACAGCGCGTTATAACCTCCGTCCCGGCATGGATGGAGGCGACACGTTCTTTCGCCGCTTTCGTTTTATAGTGACCTATCGTAGCCGTCAATGCGAGGAGCTGCCGATTCAGATTCGTCGGCTCCACCTTGTCTGAATCCACGAGCAGGAGTGTACCGATCCCTGCCCGTGCTAAGGCTTCAACGGCATAACCACCCACACCGCCAAGACCTATGACCGCAACACGCGCCTGACATAAACGATCAATTCCATCATCGCCGACCAAAATGCGGGTGCGATGGAGCCGGTCTTCTTGTTCATGGGCATTGTCCATAGAGCCTTCCTTGGGGAACATTCCTTTCCTGATACCGTTTCATAGCGTGTTCTCACCCTATTATTACATTTTCTTTGGGATCCCCTCACCTCAATAGCCCGAAGAATAGACTAATCTCTTCCTTAGAGATGAAGATCAAAAAGGCGCGCCGCGTTGCGCGTCGTCATGGCGGCAATTTCCTCGGCCGGTCGCTCCAAGATCTCTGAGGCAGCGCGAAGGACGTATAAAATATTGGCAGGCGTGTTCGGCGTACCCCGCGCCTCGACAGGTGGGATATCGGGCGCATCGGTTTCCAACATAAAATGATCCGGATAAATGGCACGGAGCAAGCGCGCACGCTTCGGACTATTGCGCCAAGTCAACACGCCGCCCATGCTGAAGGAAAAGCCGTGTTGGATCAGTTCTTCCGCCAACTCCGGGCTGCCGGAAAAGTTGTGCACAACGCCGCCCCGTTCGGGACCGTACTTCCTCAACAGCATGAGCAGCTCATTGAAAGCACCTCGGCAATGAAGCACTACAGGCAGCTCCAGGTCCCGAGCAAGCTCTAGTTGGGGAATCAAAATATCCAGTTGCCGCGCCATGGGATAACGCTGCGTTTTCGCATCCAAGCCGATTTCACCGATAGCAACGGCTCCTAACGCCGCCGATGCCAACGAAGCAAGATGAGAATCAACACTTTCCGGACAATACCAAGGATGGATCCCCACGGCGAACTCCACCGCTTCATAGCGGCGCGCCAGCTCGGCAGAAAGAGACCACTGGGCGGGATATGCGGAAGCCGTGATCAACTTACGCACTCCCGCCCGTCGGGCAAAACTTAAGGTCTCATCCAGATTCGATTGGAAAAAATCGTTTTCCAGATGACAATGTACATCGACAAGCTCCATAAAAGATTCGTTTTAATGCATCTCAACTTCGCAGGTGCCGATAGCAGGCCGGTAATAATGGAAGACCACGTTGGGGTGGTTGGCGAGGAGGCTCATAGGCACGGCGCTGTCTGCCAGTCCTTTACTGATCATGAAAGCCGTGAGCCGCATGCCGAAAGGATTATCATGATTGCCTGCCTGCCAAATGGAAACCCGTTCCGATTTCCACGTTTCCACAGGTCCCACAGTCATGGCTTGCGTGGGTACATCGGACAAACGCCCTCCGCCGGAAGTGCGTGCATTTTGCATAATCGTCATGGGATGCAGGTCGACCATGCGCGAGCCAAGTTTGCAATATTCTTCGGGCGACGGCGGCTCGTCAATCCACTGACCTTCACGCTTCGGTGGATCATTGAACGCCCAATGTTTCACATCGCCCTGACCGCCTTGCATGACCATGCAGCGCATAGCGTCGAAGGTAGCACCGAATCCCTCAAGATCAATGGAAGGGAAGTGCATGTTCTCATCGCGGATACGCAGTTCGGGGCGCATGAGATTGAAGCAAAGGTCCATGTCCGCCTTCTTAAAAGACAAAGGATGGGTCGGCGCGACGGGCTTGCCATCTTCCACCCATTCGTCCATGCTCCAGAACTGGGCGTTGATCTTGGCCAAATTTAAATCAAGTGCATTGACCAGACGCGCTACCAGCGGCAATTGTTCGGTGGGACCAATGGGCCCGCAAATACCGGTAGGATTGTCCGGCGTCGAATCACGCCACGCCTCAATATATTCCAGCGCCTCAGCCAGATAGAAATCTTCCAACGTCTCGTGGAACACCACTTGGAAGCCTTCCCGTGACAACTGAAAAATATCCTTCTCGGTCAACGATGCTACATCGGCCAGCAAGGCATCATCCAAGGTTGTATAATCCCACCAATCGGGCGCGACAACACTGCGTTTACGCATGACATTCTCCTCTCATTCAGTTTTGTTGCTTAGACCACAATCAAAAGATAAATCATTATCGCCCAAGAAGGGGTGGTTTGGCAAAACCATATCTTTTCCCTGAACACAACGCACCGCATCTTTCCCGTCTAGGATCCTCTCATTGAAACTTTACCTCAAGAAAGTTCATCTGTTACACTAACACCTATTGTCTTTTAAGGGCCCATCGCCCACTGCTAACCAGGAGATTTAAAATGCAGCCTCTCATGAGATCCATCGTACTCGCAGCCCTCTTCCTTGGAATGGCCCTTACCACAACCGATATTTTCGCGCAGCCCCTACAAATTGAAAGCAGCGCCGCCCATCGTTACGTGCCCGTCACGATCCCTTTCTCTGGTGAAACGACAGCAGCGGCCTTAAACGTTAAAAACACACAAAACGGAGACATTTATCCTGCCACCCTACGGGAAGGTTCCCTGACATTTGTTGTGGACAGCATGGATGCCGCCGGAAAAATCGATGCGGAAGTAGTTGCCGCCGAAGATCAACCGGAAACCGCCAAGCAGGTTCTTTTGAAAAAGCGTGCCGATGAAGACGTGATTGACGTCACGATAAACGGCAGCCTTTTCACCGCCTATCACTATGGCACACAATGGCGCAAACCTTTTCTGTGGCCCGTGAACACGGAAGGCGGCATCAGCGTCACCCGCGATTATCCTATGGACGAAGAGAGCACACCGAAACCGGACCGTGATCATCCCCATCAAAAATCATTCTGGACCGCCTTCGGCGAAGTGAACGGTGTTGATTTGTGGGGCGAAGGTTCCGGCGCAGGCAACCAACGGTGCAAAAATGTGGACTTCGGTTCAGGCGACGCCTTCGGATGGATTCGCTCAGAGAACGTGTGGGAAGATCAGGACGGTAATCCGCTCATCGAAGAAATCCGAGAATACCGCTTTTACAATACCCCGGAAAATGCACGGCTCTTTGATGTATTCGTCAGCTTCAAAGCCGGATGGGGCGATGTACTGTTCAGTGACACCAAAGAAGGCGGTATTGTAAGCGCCCGTATGCGCCCTGATATTTGCCGAAAAAATGCGGTGATAACCAATGCCCTCGGCGATGTGGATGAAGCGCGGACTTGGGGCAAACCGGCGCCATGGTGTGATTTCTCCGGTGATGTGCCCGAAGTCGGCTGGCGCGGTCTGACCATCTTCGACAATCCCACGAACCTGCGGTATCCCTCCTGCTGGCACGTGCGCAGCTACGGGCTCATGGGCGCCAATGCCTTTGGCTATTCTTATTTCAACGAAAAGAAATATAACCAAGGGCTCATTCCCGAAAACGGCGACTATACCATTAAATCAGGGGAGTCCCTCGACTTTAACTACCGCATCTATGTACACAGCGGTACTGTTGAAGAAGCCAAGGTTGCCCAACACTTCGAAGACTATATCAATCCGCCGAAAGCCGCTTTCACAAAGTAAAATTATCCCCTAGTTTCCATATACATGGGCGAGTCACCCTGCGGCGACGCTATCACCATTGCGTTGCCGCGCCTTTATTTTAGGACAGCGGCGCAGCCCCGTCGTGACCCTCAGTTGTAAAGCGCCTCGAGTGCCCAACGAACAAGGTTAATGTTTAAGAGCAGCTGAATTCCCGCCAGTAGCGTCAAGACCATGATGATCCGATTAAAGAGCTTTTCAGAGACCCGAAAGTGCATCCATTTCCCCAGATAGGATCCGAGCGGAATCAAGGGAAGAAGCACCAGATCGAAGCGCAGAACAGAATAATCAATCAAATCGACTATGATGTAAAAGGGCAATTTCGTTAAGTTAATAAAGGTAAAGCACCACGCCACCGTACCCACAAAAAGCGTCTTGCCCAGACCTTGCGAAAAGACAAAGAGGCTGACAATCGGCCCCGCAGCATGGGCGATGGTCGACGCGAAGCCCGCGCAAATTCCCGCAACCCAAGCCATATATGGGCCGGCTTTTTTATCACGAACCCATTCCAAAGACACCTCTTTCGCAAAGATATAGAAAGCCATAAACAATGCGATGACACCCACAAACTTTTTGATATAAACGCCGTAGTGTTCGATGCCCGCCTCGCCCACCTGCCACCAAACGAGGGAGCCTAAAATAATGCCAACCACTGCCGGTACATAAATCCTGCCGATCAGTTTCCAATCTTTGTTGTGCCGATGATGATAAATGGCGTTCAAGTCCAAGAGGATAAGGAGTGGCAACAGGGACGCAGCTACCCTGTCTACCGGCATGACCAACATCATTAACGGTATGGACAGGATGCCCGCGCCGCCGGCAAAACCGGATTTGCTAATGCCTTGGATGAGAATGGCAATGGCAACAAAGATCCAAAACACAAGGGGCGATACCCCGTCAAGCATATAGGCAGAAAACATCAGACTCCTTTCGGCTCCTCAACAGATCGGGCGCATCAGAATGAAGAGGCATCCCGCGCCCGCAGATTGAAACTTCCCTCAGCCCTTTTTCTCTCGCTCTTTATTTTTTTGCATGATAAAGAGATAATTGAAGCCCCGCAAAAAATAATTGCCCTCTATAGCCGCTCGATGAAAATTCCCTTTGTCCAGCGTCTTATTGCGCCGTGTCACACAGACAATGTCGGTCGTGTCGAAGTGTGCGCATAAACGTTGATAAAGCTCAAAACCGATCGCGCAAAATGCTTTCCCTTTCTGAAAGGAGTCGCTCACATACAGCGCCATATGCCTTCCGGGGCGGAGAATGCGGTCGACCTCGTCAAATACCTTTTCCATGGAAAGGTAGTAATCCTCGGAGCGCGCACTTAATTTACCAATACAACGGGGATCGTCGCTGTAGTGGATATGTGTCGAATAAGGGGGATCTAAAAAAACAAAGGCGGCCTTCTCATCTTCCAAAGGGAGGGAGCGGGCATCACAATTAAAAATATCGGGACGGGTTACATTCACATCATAGCCCAGCGCACGGCGCTTCAGATCACGGGCAACATCCAAAGTGGTTCCGCTGCCAGCCATCACATCTACCACCAATTCACCGGGCTTCGTATACCGTTGGAGCAGGTTCCAAAGGATGTAGGCAGGGGTGGCGCCGCGATAGTCTTTGCTTCCTTGTGANNATTGCTGCGATGGAAAATCCCAAAGCGTTGTTGTCATCAGTGTCGGTTTATAGGCCATGCTTAAAATCTCTGCGTTAATAAAAAAATACTTCAATAGAGCGAAGGAATAAAGCGCGTTGTTCACACGAGCTCGGAGACCAACACGAGTTTATTGATACAAATATGATACAATACCAATGCTGTAGAGAGGCAAGCTCTCCTGCAAGGCTGACGAATCTATCCCCCTCGAGACTACACGATGAATACACCGAAGCAGAATCGTACATCTATACTGAACATAGCGTTATGCAGCGTGGCTGTCATCGCCCTAAGCCTTTCTTTATTTTCCGGTTGTGTCCGTTCCAAACTGCCCCTCGCAAATATCAGCGTGCCTTTGCCCACCATGGAACCTATCCGAAATCTTTTCGGCAGTTATCGGGAAGGCAATTTCCAAAACCGAGATTGGGACGATGCGTTCTTAGCGATGCACCAAAAATTGACCCGCGAATATCCCTTCACAGAATGGAAAGAATTGGATTGGGACGGCTTGTATGAAGCGTGGGCACCTCAAGTGCAAGCCGCCATGGATGCCAAAGATAACGCCGCTTACTATAAGGCGATTCGATCCTACTTGTACGCCATTCCCGATGCGGGGATCAACATCAATACGCAGGAAACCTACCGCAACGACGCCATCGGCGGCGACTTCGGCTTTTCAATCCTCCCCTTAGACGATGGACGTATCATTGTCGTTCGCGTAGAACCGGGTTTCTTCGCCGACATGGCAGGTTTGGAATGGGGCTCCGAAGTTATTGA
>LSQX01365019.1_pt1 | contig 13102 bp, 8 predicted proteins | sample 654561 | NCBI WGS metagenome assembly LSQX01 (sample SAMN04489861, study PRJNA283612) | anaerobic digester metagenome | isolation source: 4 biogas reactors fed with cattle manure at either 37C or 55C with and... | place: Denmark: Kongens Lyngby | collected 2014 | reverse complement strand
CGAGACGACGCCCGCTGATGCCAGAGACCAGGCGCTGTGGGCGCGCACCGCACTTCGCATGAACAACAGCGATGTATTCGGCTGTCGTGTCATTTGCCAGCAGGCTGATGGCACCTCTGAGCTGTACTGGAGCGCACGTCTGCCTCTCTCAGCAGTATCGGGCCCGTACGCCACCGTGCTCGCGCGAAATGGTGCGCTGCAGCCGCCCAGATGGCAGGCCATTCGTGCGGGGCAAAAGTCCGATAGCCTTCCGGAGATGGTCCCACAGGGCGACAAGGATGCCTTGACTGCACAGCTCAAAAGCCAGCTCAGAGATGCCGGACTGACGTTTGATGAGCGAGGTGACCTGGTCTGGATATCGCACGACAATGATGTACTGGTTTTCATGACCGTTCAGGAAGGTACGGTGTGGGCGCTAGCATACTTTGGCGGTATGCCCGGCGACTCAGCGGAGGAGCAAGGTGCAATTGCGATCGACCTACTTCGGCGCAACTGGGACGATCCTATAGGGCGGTTCAGCCTCGATCACGACTTCGATCTGCTGTGGGAGTGTCACGTCCCGATGGACTATCTGACCCCTGACTTGCTGCGACACATAAACAGCGCTGCCGCGGCTGCGGTCGGGACCGCCACGGCACAATTCGGCGATAGGCCGTTCAACCGATAGCTTGATGGAGCTGTAGATTGGTGGGGGAGATTTCACACCCAGACTGACTCGGCGGTCGGACATGCACACCGGCCGCCGTGGCATTTGTGGCTGCACGCTGACAACTCCCAGCCAAAAGACAACGTAGAGCAGTCAATACATAGCTCTGAGACTACATATGTCCGCCTTTTGTGCTGTCATGTAATAGAGGAGTGAGGCGGGAGTGACGTAGCTGGCAGGTACTTGAATAGCTGTAGTTTACCACTCGGATTTCGAATTAAATATAGGACCAGTCTCGCTAACTATGGCATTAAATCCAGGCTTCCCAACTCGGGGATAGCTCCACAAATGTATCCGAAACCTACTGGCTAAGCTGCCAGGACACAGATGTGGGGAGGACTGTCACCAGGTCGCTCTATATGTTGTATCATACAAGCCACATGGCATTTGGGGCTATAACGAACGCTGTTTGCACCGTGCCACTTCCAGCCGCGACACACATGTGCTAACAGTCGGCGCAGAAACGATCGCATGACCCATTTTGCGTCGATAGTCTCACGCACTGTATGGCGATTGCTCATAGCCCCAGCAAAGAGATATAGATGCCAGCGACGCATCGTTTGACGCTTTGGGGTTCACCTAGCCAAGTTTGTCCTCGCTCTGAAGCTGGAAGGGGGGCCGACACTTCTACTATCGGGTAGCTTGTGCCAGCGTCGGACGACACGTCTCCCAATGGCGGTTTGGGAAATCTGGTTGTTCGGTGAAAGAAGTGTGGTGGGGCGCCTTTCGTGCCACCCACCAATCAAGTTGAGACAGGACACTCATCAAGAGACTGGATGCGCGAGATGATCGAGTGTGTGAGCAGCTCACTAGTGCCCGGAACAGTGTAGGTCCATCCGCCCCGCGCCTCATATCCACCATCACGGGTGGCCTTCCAGGTTGGGATGTACCACAGGGTGGTATCGTAGTAGGCGCCGACTAGTGTGAAGGGCACCGAAGATGCGCCTCGTATGGCCAGTTGGCTTTCTATGAAGCTCTCACCGGGCAGGCCAGCCAGGCACCAGTTGCCATGATGGAGGACGAACAGTTCACAGCGGCTGACCTCATCGTGCCTGCTCACAACCTCCAGCAAAGCCGCACGGCGCCACAACTCGCTGACAGATGGCGAGGGCTGCGCGGCGCACTGCTCGAAGGCAGCTCGAGCCTCAGTTTCGTCGGGTAGATCGGGCAACAGCTCGACTGGCTGCGTCCACGCGTGCAAGCGTAACGGCGCCACAGGACAGGGGGTGGCACGCCGGATTGCCAGAAGTGCTGCGTCGGCTATGCGTCGGGCCAGGGTGATAGCGCCTTCAATCGTACCATCGGAATCCACACCTGGACCGACATTTCCTCCAGCCCCTTGCAAGAAAAATGTGGGGCCTCCAGTGTGTTCTTCGATGATGCTCATAGCGTAGCCGGGAAAGTCGGGACTGATTAGTCTGCCCCGATTAGCCAGCGATGTGGCGTGGCATGCTATATTCACGACCGTGACGATGGGTTTGTCGGTCGCCACATCACGAAAACATAGGGTATGTAAGTCGGGGTCGAAAAGTCCACGCGGTGCACGACGGCCCTTTTCGTCGGTAGTGCCAAAACGCACAACAGTGTTGCCGTCGTCATCAACAAACGAGCGATTGGACATCAAGCCATGGACCGGTGCACTGCCCACGGCCACAGTGGCTTCACGGCGTGAGACCTTCGCCTCGCGAGCGGCGGAAACAAAGCCGTCTTCCACTCGGTTTTCGAACCAGTCGATGTCCTGAAATGTACGGCCAACCGCTTTGTAGATGTCTTGCACAGTCCGGTATCCGCCGATACAAGTATGGTTGTGCGAGGCGTTGAGCCGCACGCGTTCGACCGGTACATCAATTGCCTCACCGATAAGGCGGCGCACTCGCCGATCCGTATCGTGTGTCATGCCGCCGAAATCGCCCATAGCCAACACTACCGGCCCCTCACCTCCGGGCAGATCCAGATATATCACCCGCGCAGTTATCGGGGCGTGGACTCTCTGAGCTCGTTCGTCCAAGCGTCCGTCGTACATGCCCAGAGGTGGAGTGATGTCGGCCTGGCCGGTACCGGCCTGCAACAGAGAAGTGCTGTCCTCACTCATCGGTGGTTTCTAGCTCTCGTGTATGGTGGCTTGTAGCCCTATGGTTGCATGCTTCGGGTGTGGCAATTGTGTATAAATGCACAGATCGTATCGCGATAGGAGTTCACACTCTCAGGTCGTCGATGGTCATCGTGACTGTGTCGCTTTGAAATCGCGTTGTGTTGAGGTCATCTGACTGATACAATGCACAGCGTTAGATGCGCACTCGAGTGTGAGACAAGATGTCCGTATACGTACAGATTTCACGTATCAGAGCTCTGGCAGCTTGTAGCTCCACAGTCTAGTGCCGCTGGCAAAGTACAGGCGGCCATTAACGATTGCGGTCCCGGCGCTGATAGGGATTTCAGTGCGGAGCAACTCTTTGTGCTCGAAAGTGGTAGGCTGAATTCGGATGATGGCGTTGCGAAACAGCACGTAGATACCGCCATCAGGGGCCAGTGCCATGATACGAGGTGCCTGGTTGGCAGCTAGATTGCCGTATCCGGACAGGTTTTCGCGGTGGAGTACTTCGCCGCTGTCCGGATTGAGCACAAAAAAGACGCTGCCAGGCGTCAGGCCGTATATCAGACCGTCATCGGGCACCACTATCAGATCGTGAATGGCCCGTGCTCCAGGCACCGGTGTCCAGGTCGCGGCGATCTGTTTGGTCGTCCAGTCCAGCTTGTATACAAGTGCTTCGGTTGCGGTCGCTGTGCCCCCGGTAGCGGCATATGTCATGGTTCCGGCGATAACATCCCCGTTCGGCAGGGCCGCCAGTGCCATGATGCCTTGGTCGGCGATTAGCTGCTCACGCCTCAGCACTGTCTCCTCGCCGGTTGCGGTGTTGTAGATGAGTATTCCGGTGCCCACTAGCGATCGGTAAGGGTTGCCAGTCAACAGTACATGCTGGCCGTCAGGATGCGCGAGCAAAGCGTGAGGGCGGCCATATAGTGTTTGTGCTTCGTCGTAACCGTGCAAGTGACGAGGATTGCTGCTCTGAGTGATGGAGCGGTCGTCTATCGGCAAAGATGGATCGTATTCTATCAGCGAGCCGGTGCCGTATACGCCCCCGTACAGCTTGTTGTCCTGCAGTACAAACTGGTTTACATGGCCCCCATGTTCGGCGAGCCCACCGTCGGTCATGCTGCCTGTTGCCGGGTCAAATTTGAAGATGCGCAAGGGGGCTCCAGTAGAGCCGCAAATATTGCCTTCGGCATCGGCGACAACGGAGTATATGTCAACACCGCCGCTTTCGTAATCGAAGGCCAGCTCCCGCGGCTCCTTAGCGCCCGCATCAAGCATCCACGCACGCCGATTTGCGATTTCGTAGCCTGTCCACCGCGAGCCATCGGGAAACACACCCGGAACCGTGGTGGTGTTGTCGTACACTTCTCTATCTCGGCTCGGCTCATCCACTACAGTGATGTTGCCATCATGCAATTGATACCACTGCTTGTCAAAATCCAACCAGGCATACACGCGTCCGTCAATCGCACGCCACAGTGAGGTGTTAGTGACCGGGCCTCGATGTACTTCGTCGAGCAGTTCACGTTTTTCACCCGTGTGTGAGTTATAGGCGAGTATGTTGCTCTCCTGGAACACTATTGTGGCATATACCCAGCCGCTGTCATCACAGGCGATTTTCGGATACTGACGCCAGGCCCTCTCCGCCATCGGACCGTGATTGAGCAGTTCTCTCGTGCGGGGGTCGAAAGAGAACAGCTCTGCGCCTGGGTCCATGCCTATCCAGATGAGACCGTTATCATCGATCGTCATCGAAGATGGGCGATCCGGAGGCAGTGGGCCGATTTGCTCCACTGTACGTGTATTGACATCAACCTCCAGAAATACGTTGCCCTGACCGGTCTCACCCAGGCTGTCATATAGCTTGTTATCCGGCGATAGGAAGGTCGCCCAGGCTCCGTAACCGGGCAGGCCGGCATCCATCTGTTCGCTCTCTCCAGTTTCGGCATCAACGAACAGATAGTAGGAGTGCCTGGAGCTGCCGTATACCCACAGCTTCATGGCGATGATGCGTCGACCCGCCGCGTCAACGGTGGCTACCGGACCGCCCCATACAGCCATACCGGTGGGAGCGGCCACGCCATGGTCGGTCAGCACATCATGCTGTTGCGCATTTGTCGGTGCTGCGGATAGCAGAGCAGCCGACAGCCCGAGGTGGATCCATCTATGCATGAATTTTTCTCCGGCGGGCAGACGTTGATGGGTACTGTTTTGCTGCCAGCAGGCTCTGTGCGACCAGACGCCAAACGCCATGCGTGTGCGAAAGCTGTGCGTAACCACAGGGTGGTGACGAGTTCGATGTCAGAATGCTGCTGGCAGAATTTGCTGCGTCCGGATTTTCTACTGCATCAGCGTCTGACCTTCAAGTGGGCCGTGCCACCACAAACGTTTGGCTGTATCGGTAGAGCCTATTACCGCGTCATAAGACATCCATTTGGCATGACCGTCAGCAAAGCCGATATTGAGACCCTCGTTGTGGCGACGTGCAATTTGCAATTTTAGGTCATCGCGTTCAGGAAGGCAGTGAAGGCACCAATTCCTCAAGTAATCGGCCCAGTAGCCGGACGTCTCAAACCACACGCACATCTCCGCCGGGTAGGGTAGCTCGACAATTTGCAGTGGGCGGCCCCAACGCTTGCGATCTTCCCAACCCGGTGCAGTTCCGTCGTAATTCCCTTTCCAGTCACTGCGATATGGGTAGTGTTGCTCACAAGTTACGAAAGCCACCTCTACGTACACCCAGTTGCCGTCGGGCCAGTCTTCTAGCCTACCGAACCCCGGTGCGTAGATCCAACTTTTGTCACTGCCGACCTGACTCGGACAGGTGAGGAAATCCCAGTTCCGATAGTACGGATATAGCAGGGTGTAGTGCCATCGCAGGCTGCCCGACCATAGCGTCATGGTGAACGGGAATCTGTCGTCATAGTCTTGTGCGTACATGAGCCACGCCAGAGTGAGCTGCTTGCAGTTGCTTAAACAAGTAGTCTGTCGCGCCTTCTCGCGCGCCCGTGCGAATACAGGGAAGAGGATCGCCGCTAGAATAGCGATGATCGCTATGACTACCAACAATTCGATCAACGTAAAGCCGCGTCTACGCATCCGATGCACTTCCGTATTTGTCCGCTACCACCTGGTAACGGCCTTGTTAAAACACCGTACCGTGGCTATTGATGCCGGCGAATATCTACGGTGCGGGGGCAGTGCTCTTGCGTCGTATCAGGCGAATAGGAGATGTTGATGATACACGGTGGTGTGGTGCACTGTCGGAGATCTGTCTCAATATCGCAGGGACAACCTCGCGCAGGCATTCGGCCACCGGCGTGCGAACTGTTGTGAGAGCGGGGGCTGTGTATGACACAATAGGCATGTCGTTGTAGCCCACAACCGAAACCTGTTCAGGTATGGCGACACCGTCCTCAAGCAAGGCGTGGATGGCTCCGATAGCGAAATCGTCATTCCGAGCGACCAGTGCAGTAGGGGTAGGGTGAAGTCGGAGGGCTTCGCGGGCCATGAGTGCACCGGCCCGGAGGTTATCTACCTCGTCCTGGGTACTGATAACATGCCCGCGAAGGCCTCGTCGTGTCGATGCTTCCTCAAAGCCCTCGAGAGCGTTGGGCCACGCTTCGATGCCAATCTGGGCGCCGACGAGAAATGCTACTCGGTCATGTCCGAGGTCGGCTACATGGTCTACGGCTATCGCGTATCCTTCTCGGTCATCCCAATAGCCGCAGTGAGCAATCTCCGCTGGTCTTTCGGCGATTGGGCCACAGCCCACCACAGCCTGATGCGGAGCGGCTACCGCGGCTAGCAGCTCATCGGCACGTTCGACCGGGTAGTGGGTCCAGATCACCATGTCAACTCGACGTTCGCGCAACAAGTCGGCGGGGTCAAACTGAGGGCCACCGGACAGCAGCAGCAAGTGGAAGTCGTGTTCGTCAACAATTCTCTGGGTGACGTCTACCATGCGCATAACGTAACTTGAGTTGTAGCGCAAGCAGGAAGACTGTAATGCCACAGTGAGAGTACGGCCATCGACAAGCGCCGTGGCGGCGGAGGATGGGCGATACCGCAAAGAGTTGGCAGCGTCAAGCACCCGTTGGCGAGTATCTGGAGCAACCAGATGGGCATGCCGCTCGTTTAGTACTCGTGAGACGGTTGCGGGAGATACACCGGCTGCTTTTGCCACGTCAGCAATACTGCTCATGAAAGCGTTGCCAAATCCTATGAAAACGCTTACACTAATGTAATTACGATACCATTCTTCGTCACAGGTGTCAAGTCATCAGGCTTATAAATGCGTGAATCGTTGTGTTGACTGCTAGCGGGTGTCGACACTCCCTATAGCCTGAAAAGCTGTATATACATTGTCAGTGCAGACGAAATTTGTCATGACGTCATTCAGGCAATATCTCAGAACGGAGAAAAGCAATGGAAACGAAACAGATTTGCGTAATTGGGGCAGGTAATGGCGGATGTGCCATCGCCGGCGATATGACGCTGGCAGGACATAACAGTCGGCTGTATGAATTCCCTGAATATGCTGAGAATCTTGATGCGATCAGAGCACAGGGCGGCCTGAAGGTGACCGGCATCGCTCGCACTGGCTTTGCCCCGCTGGATGCCATCACCACCGACCTGGCCGAGGCGGTAGATGGCGCCGACGTGATCATGGTCGCGACCCAGGCTCTGGCGCATGAGCGGGTGGGGCGTGAACTGGCACCACTGCTGGTAGCCGGTCAGGCAGTGATACTGTGGCCGGGCAGCGGCGGCACGCTGGCGGTGCGTCAGGTGTGGGACAGCCTTGATTTTGAGGTTCCCGTACTGCTGGCCGAAGGAGTGACCTTTCCTTACTGCTGCAGGCGGCTGGAGGGGCCTGGGACAGTGAACATCCATCGAATTGATGGGCCAAACATGCTCTTTGCCGCGTTGCCGGCATCGGCCACTCCAGCAGCCATCAAAGCACTGGAAGGAACGTATGCGGACATGGTCAAGCCTGGCCGTAGTGTCCTGGAGCCGGCGCTGTATAATGTCAACATCATCGTCCACCCCGTAGGTGCGCTGCTAAACATGGGGCGCATCGAATATAGCGGCGGCGAGTTTTATATGTATAAGGAGGGCATAACCGCTTCGGTCAAGAAAGTTGTAGCAGCGATGGATGCAGAACGTCAGTCGCTTTTTGCCGCGCTGGGTTACCAACCGTACACATATGATCAAGTGTTCTATGACAGCTTCAACATGAGCGTGGAAGAGTTCGCCAGGGCATCGAGCAAAGGCCCGTCCGGCATGCAGGATAGATACATCACCGAGGACATCCCTATGGGGGCAACACTGACAGTCTCGTTAGCCCGGCAAGCTCAGGTCCCAGTGCCTACTTATGAGACTATGATCCACCTGGCTAGTGTCGTGAACGAAACCGATTACTACGCGGTCGGACGCAATCTGGAACGGTTGGGACTGGCCTCCCTGACCATTGATGAACTGGAGACATACCTACAAACAGGTCGGAAACCGGCGGCAGTATAGATTTTTTAGATAGAGAGGTAACGGCATGGACTATGTTCAGTGGTTGACCGACTTGAATTGGGACGATCTACCTGAACCGGTGAAGCGCCAGAGTCTGAGATGCGTGAAGGATATCATTGCCACGGCAGCAGGCAGCCGGTGTCTTGCGGTGTACAAGACAATACGAGAGATGGTGGCCGCACAATATGGCAGCGGGCGAGCGCCTATGTGGTTCACCGGAACGGATAGTAGTTTAGTAGGGGCGTGCTATTTCAACGCACAGGTGGTAGATAGCCTCGATTGCCATGACGGCTTTCGGCCGAACAAGGGGCATTGCGGGGCGACAGTGGTGCCGGTGGCATTGTCCGCATGCGCTCTTGCGGACGATGCTATCGCGGGTACGGAGCTGTTAACAGCAGTCGTCATCGGCTATGAACTGGCTAGTCGCGCTGGTCTGGCGACTCATGAGATATACGCTCCACACTATTTCGCCTCAGGTAGCTGGGCTGCAGTAGGAGGTGCTGCGTCAGGAGCAAAGCTGCTGGGCATACCCAATGATCAGGTGGACATGACGCTCGGCATGGCAGAATACTACGCTCCCCAGTCGCCTATGCTGCGATGCACCACCTACCCATCTGTCGTCAAAGATGCGGCCGGCCCCGGTGCCTGGGCAGCAGGGATGGCACTGGCGATGGCTCGTGAAAACCTGCCCGGGCTGCCGTCGCTGCTCACGGTGCAAGCAGAAGGAAAGAGACAGATAGCCACCGTTGGTGATGACTGGATGATTATGCGACAGTATTTCAAGCCCTACCCGGTCTGTCGCTGGGCGCAGCCGGTTGTAGAGGGCATCCGGGCACTGAGAAGCGAGGTTGAATTCGGCTGGCAGGAGATCGAGAGCATCGAGGTGGAGACATTCGCCAATGCAAGTGGCTTGATGCATTGGCCGCCGAAGCACTCTGATGCAGCTCAATACTCGCTGCCGTGGGCAGTCGCAATTTTCGTTGTGGACGGTGAGTTGGGCATCGAACAGGTATCACCCTCGCGTCTGGACGATCCTCGAGTTCTTGATGTTGGCAGCAGAATTCGTACCAGGATAGCTGATGACATTGAAGCGCGGTTTCCGGAGGAGGCGCTGGCGCGGACGGTGGTCAAGCTGAGAAGCGGCCGGGTCCTCGAGAGCCCTACTCTGTCCGCCCGAGGAGACTACACGGATCCACTGAGCGATGATGAGATGAACGAAAAGGCGATGCGATTGCTTACGGCAGGGTTGGGCAATCAGCACAGCCACGCAGTGTACGAAATACTCGATACGCTGCATCAGAGACCGGCGAGCAGCCTGATCGAAGCTCTGAGAAGGGAAGCGATGACATGCTGATGCACCCGCGGCACCGGTTGGAGCAGTTGGATGAGGATCAGATGGAGAACATACTTGACGCCGCTTTCGAGATACTGGCAACTATCGGCATGGTATTTCAGTCCTCGAATGCTGTGCAAATACTTGTAGCGGCCGGAGGTCGTGAGGTGAACGATGGCCGGCTGCTGCTCTCACGTGAGCTGTGCGAACACCATCTTGCCCAAGCGCCCACACGTTTCACCCTGCACGCGCGTGACAGCCGTTTTGACGTCCCAATAGGCGGCGACCACCTGCTGGTATCACCCGGCTATGGTAGTGCGTTTGTGGCAGACGAAAACGGGTGCAGACGCAACGCCACTATGGATGATTTTCGCCGATTTGCTACACTCGCGTATCATGCCGACATAGTTGACATAACCGGCGGCCTGCTGGTTGCGCCCTGTGATGTGCCGCCAGAACGCCGCCCGGTGGAGCTGACTAAAGCATTGCTGGAATGCTCTGCCAAGCCACTGTTTGGTTCAGTAGCAGGCGGCGATGGAGCTCGGCAGAGTCTCGACACAGTGCGGGCAGCTATGCCGAATTTGGACCAGAAATCCGCCGTCATGGGGCTGGTGAATATCAACAGTCCGCTACGGCTCGATACTCCGATGGCAGAGGCCCTGTTGGTGTATGCACAGGCGGGTCAGCCAGTGCTGCTCACTCCCGGTATTCTCATGGGGATTACTGCGCCCGTGACGGTGGCCGGAGCGATGGCCCAGGCGTTCGCAGAGCTGATTGGCTGCGTGGTACTCACACAACTGGCAAGGGCCGGAACGCCGGTAGTCATTGGGCTGGGCGGATTTGGCTCTGATCTACGAGATGCCGGGTGCGGTTTCGGCCGCCCTGAGCAGGCGCTAAGTACCATCGTAGGTGCCCAACTGTCTCGAAGGCTTGAGCTACCTTACAGAGGCTCACCCGGCGCGACCGGAGCGTTTCGAACAGATGCACGAGCGGGTTGGGAGAGCATGATGACCGCCTTCGCAGCCTGGAACAGCGGAGTCCATGTGTGTCTGCAAGCCGCTGGAATTCTGGATCATATCAATGCCATGAGCTACGAGAAGTTCATCATGGATGTGGAGGTGTGGGAGTATATCAAACGCATCTCTATAGAAGTCAGAGTTGATAAGGAGCGTCTCGCACTCGAGACGATTGCCGCGCTTCCAGATAGCTACATGATGGCCGAGCACACCGTAAGGCATTTCCGTACAGAACTACACACCCCGACGCTGGCCCCCGCGATTTCTTATGAGGCATGGCTTGATGCCGGAAGCCCGGAGGTTTCAATGTCGGCGAGAGAACAACTTGCTAAAATGGAGACCGACGGACAGCTGCCACGGCTCTGAGGTGTCGAGATCTGACCGACAGTGAGCATACAGGTCGAAGTGAATGGTGTGAAGGAGGCATCTCCGCCGAGGAGAAGATAGTCACAAGCTCTAACTGGAATACGAAGAACTGGTAGCAAATACGAGGCATACGATGCGACGCGGTTTGCTCTCGATCTCCTCATGCCATGGAAGTAGGGCGCGAAGTGAGGGCGTGATGAAGAGATGCAAAACTATGCGGCCCGCTCAGTGCGGTATGTTTTGCCAGGATTGACTGCCAGACTTTTGCGTGAGACAGGTGGCAGAGGTTGATACTGCCACCGCGCAGACGAGAGCTAATCTGAGGCTAGTGTAGACAGTTGCTTTTGCGTGATTGCCGGTTTCATTTCGTGAACGGGTAGTCGATGCGACAGGGGCAATTCGCCCAGATTGGTAAAGCATGACCATCAGGAGACGCCATCGCCTCGAGCTGCAGTGTGAAGCCGGACACTGAATGTGGAAATGCTAACGAGATTGCTGACATCAGCCCCAACCAGACACGACGAGTGTATATATTGCCACTGGAGGAGCCAACGCGGTGAGATTTAGATATTGTATTGAGACAGCTGTGTTGTTGTGGGCATTGTTGGCGCTCATGCCTGTATTCGCCGCCAGTGCGGAAGACAGCATTGAATGGTACGACCAACAATTGTATAAGGATCTGCAGCAGGTTGATGAGCAGTACCGGCAGTGGGCTGCAGTGGGCTATCTGGGCACACGCGCGCCGGACGGCTCGTCGGGGTACTATCGGTTCGCGGAGATAACCGACGGCATTGCTGCCATCTACGAGGCTACAGGTAGAGAGTACTACCTGGAACGGCTCATCGACTACTGCAAACTGATCATGGCCCAGGGCATAGACAACAACGGCGACGGTTATCTCGACTACTTTCACTGGATGTCCGACCGTGAACGAGCCGAGAAGTACGACAAATGGGATTATGAACACCATTATGCTGCTGCATGCCACTGCAATACCATGCGTTCGATTGCTCGTTGCGCGCGTGTCGGTAGGCTTGGCGCACACTATGACAATCATAAATCCGATGTAGACGCGATCATCGCCTTCATGGAAAAGCATGTGATCGAAAAGTGGGAAAAAGGCGACCAACAGTTGAACATCACTGACTACCTTGCTTTGTCAAACATCACTATCAATGGGATTCCTTCCCATCTGGGTTCAATCCTCGTGGATGCATGGCTGGCCACCGCTAACGAACACTACAGAGAGCTGGCCGCAAGATTTGCCCTCCTGGTCAAGCGGGCATGGGTGCAGTACAGCAATGGTTCGTACGTATGGAGTGCCGATGCTGGTATCAAAGTGCCGGTAGACTACATGGGCACGGATTATAACATGCAAGACATCAGCCACGGCTCACGCGTCATCAGATTTGCTGTTGCCGCTCATCGAGCTGGAATTGTAATCGATGACACCGATATCCAGCGTCTCGTAGCTACCTTCAACCTGAATCTATGGCGCGGTACTGACCGAAAACTGGCTGAATATGTTAATGGCTCTGAGACAAACCCCGATCGTGGTTCGACGCTTATACAGTGGGTACAGTTGGGTGCATTTGATGTCGAGGCTCGCCAACGCATGGCCGACTGGACAGGGGGTTGGCCGTCGAAGGATGGTTCAGTCCGGCATAGGATACCATATTATGGTAACATGGCATTGCATCTGAAACTGGAGGCCGAAGGCACCGATCTGCAACCCAGACACGATGGAGGAAGACGCAGTGACGATGACAGCAATCACTAGTACCGTGCAATGGTCTGAGCGAATGTTGATCATCCTGATGCTGTTGGGGGTTATATCAGTGCAGACCGGTCCGGCTTACGGCTACTACTCCGACAGTGCAGAGCATCCTCGTCTGCTATGTACAGCCGCTGAACTTGATGCGGTTCGGACACGGTTGCACAGTGGTTATGAGCAGATAGCCTACCAGCGCCTGCTGGAGAAGTGTGACGCCTACCTGGATCCGGAATCGCCGCACTATGTCAACTGGCCTGAGCGTATCAATCTCATCCGCCATCAGGGCGGT
>LSQX01324359.1_pt1 | contig 13103 bp, 11 predicted proteins | sample 654561 | NCBI WGS metagenome assembly LSQX01 (sample SAMN04489861, study PRJNA283612) | anaerobic digester metagenome | isolation source: 4 biogas reactors fed with cattle manure at either 37C or 55C with and... | place: Denmark: Kongens Lyngby | collected 2014 | reverse complement strand
GTGTCACTCCATGCTCATCAAGAGAAAAATAATCTTGCTCTATACTGGTAAGCCGTTCCCAAACAAACTGGCGACTACACCTAAATACTGTCCACGGCCATACCAACTCCTTGTTCCAAGGAAGCCAGGTATTACCTTGTTGTAAAAACAAACGGCCTAAGGAATATACTATAGCCGTGTCACGTGGTCTGCAGCCGATACGAGCTATTTTTCGTGGGAGGCTCTTTTGCACCTGTCCTTGCCCCAGCTCCGTACCAACGGGAGTTCGCTCCAACAGCCCGGCCAACTCCATTATGGCGTTGGACACGGTTCTGTTGGCTAAGCGGGGTATCGCTACCTGTAACAATTCTATCAATCCGGTTGTTGTCCATTCTTTCCCTTCCAAGGTTACATACCAACGAGCCGTTGGAAAATTGAACACCACATTGACCCACAGCAATTCCCATAGTGGCAGGTGACTACTTCCCCGGCTAATAAATTGCTCCCCCAAGAAGGTAAGCTTACCTGACCTTTCCTTGATACCACCTGTTCTTAGCCAAACCCGAAGTGAATCCACCTGCCGGTTACCTAAAGTGGTCCGATGACACCAACCTTCAGGATCCAGCAGAACCTGGTCTAACCATTCATGGCGTAGTCCAAATATACTGTGGCGTGCCCAGCCCGTTTCAGAGCTCCAATCATACAAGGTCAAGCACCTCGATTGCTTTGCATGTATCACGGAGAAAAATATTATCCAAATCCCGAATAATATTGACCCGGATAAACCCATTATCTTGCGCAGATAGTCCTTTTAGAATGCCGTTTAACACTTCTCGTTGTACGCCAAACAAAGCATACGGTCCCTCGTCAGCCCCTTCTTCATATAGCTCTCGCACGGTTAACTGGTACCGCCCTGTCTTTTCAGCATAGCGATACAGGGAGTATAAGATAGGCACCGGGTCTGGATCATGCCAGCCTTTTTTGTACAAAGCTAAGGGTTTAGATTCCACTTTTTCACCCAACCCAAGATCATTACCTAGGGGTGTTTTAATAAGTGAGTTGAACAAAGCCTTAGTCGCATTCTGCCTTGTGCTTTCGCTTTGCGAATAAGACTCGCCTAGTTTGGTAGCACACTGTTCCTTTGTCAACGTTGTGCCCCAAGGGACCTGTGAGCAATACCACTGCACAGGTGCCGAATTGCGAGCCAAATTGGCCCATATGATAGCCCAGATAAGCGGGCTATCTTGACTATACTTAGCTAGCTTAGTTGCTAAATCCGTTACGCCAATTGACCTGCCGGTACCCGTCATTAACTCAGCATGTCTTAGCCACATTAGCATAGAGTCAGCCTGGCGATTACCAAGGTTACTATGATCAACCCATTCATCCTGAAAAACTAAAAATTTTCCTAGCCATTCCTTTCTCATGCCAAAACGTTGGTATGTATGTAACGGCTTTCTCCTAGCATTGCCCATCCCAAGACCCCCATCGCTTGTTTTTAAAGATGTGAAAGCAAGACATGCTTTCCCTTGCAAATCAAGGCAGGCCCCGCACGCCGTGCATCTATCGTCTATCTGAACTTGCACCCTTGTATCTAAGGCCCCCGTAGGGCATTCCACCTGGCAAGCTTGGCAGTGACAACAATAAGCGCTTTTTACCGCTACAGCCCGGAACGCACTAAGTACAAAGCGATCTGCTTTGGCCAGACCCACTACTTCTACAACCATGCTGTTATCAAAACGTCTAATTACATAAGGATAGACTCGTCCCTGCCGCTTAATGAGGCCCTGATTCTCACCTGTTAGAACTTGTCGTCCTAGGGTCCTGGCCCATACCTGCCAATCTTCACTCGGTTGGCGCAGAGTAAAAACGATATCGTCCCCCCTGTGCTTTTCGAAGACTTTATTACCGCCTGTTGGTAGGTAGCGGCCCCCTGCTCGTCGCTTCCAGTTCCCATCTTCCACGTATCGGTCTACCTCGTGCAAATCCACCCCAGAAGCAATAGCATAATTTCGCAGTGCATTAACCTGTTTTTCCATGTCTTGCCGATATACTTGCCAACTGATAACTTCCCACCATGCAGCCGCCATGGGACAGACGGCACAGCCAACCCGGACTATACCGTAGCGGTAAGCATTATTTAGCATGAGTCCCCGCTCAAAAAGATATAAAAACACTTCGCCGGCGTTCCAGGCAATAATGGGGCTAGCGTTAGTCTGCGTTTTGTGTTTGCCGCCCTGGGTTATGGCGTCGTATGTGGAGCGGCTGGGGCTTTCCTCATGACGCACTCCATCAAAGATTAAGGCTTTCACCGACGGTTTTCCCGTTAGCTCCCGTAACAATAGCAAAGTGGGAGCCGATTTGTGTACAGCACAACACCAGCGGTGGATACGGCTGGGAGGCCCCATTTCCTGCCAGGTGGTTAGAGCATCCTTATGGCTGCGCGCTGTGTAAAAACGCAAATGGGGCCAGTGCTTTTTCGCTGCCTGCACAGCTAGATAAGTGTCACTGATTTCCATGTCGGTGTCGCCGAACACGACTGCAAACTGATCCGGTTCCAGAGCTCGCTGTACCAAGTCAAGGAGCACAAGTGAATCTTTACCGCCTGAAAAAGCTACCGCTGCTATATCAACCTGGCTTTGATACTGTCTGTACGCTTCACAGACAAAACCGAGCGATTTTTGTACGATGCCCTGAAGCAAATGCCTGTTTTTAGTCAGCATGGCATCTATATCTACAGGCTCAAGTTCTAGACCGAAATGGTGTATATGTATCTCCGGCCGGGTAAATAAGCCCCCACCTTTGGCTTCGGCCACCAACTCGCCTTGATAATAATATTTGCGACCGCTAGTAGCCCATAAGAGGGGCTCTTTAACACGAGGATATGTCCAGTGGTGGTCGAAACCCAGCAAATCTAGTTCCTCAAAAAACACCGGCCTGATTTCGCTTCTTATGCCCCAGTTTTTGGTGTCCGACAGCAAAATACCACCTGTGTCTTCGTCCCATAAAATAACATACATAGTAGCGCCCTTCCTTTTCAAAAACGTTACTACGGCTACGTTAGCATTAACTACGGATAAAAGAACGACGTAAACAAGTCAATGAAAGGGTTCCTTTATCCTCGTCCCTTTCGTACTCACAAAAGTACCGGTCGTAATCTTCTGGATAGTCAATTCCTAGTAACCCCAGATACTCTACTAACTGCTTGACCTCCAGCCGGGAAAAACCGCATTTCACAATAACATTGAAGAAGTATCGCTCACTTAGTTCTCCTTTTGTTTCCCAGCGCCACACAAGTTCGTCAATACCCTTTTCCGGGCATGAGTAGATTTGACTCAATGCTTCGTTTTCTTTTCGGCCTTGGACATACTTTTTTCTGCGACGATGCTTTCTTGTTCGTTGGCGGTATCTTCGTCGATACTGCCGTTCAACTGATAGTGAAACTGTATGTACAATTATACCGCCGGGTAACCGGTCAACTATTTCTATTTGCTCAGCCTTTAGCTGTTGGTAGATGTGATCAATGGTATTCATAGTTGTTTCGTTCAAATTCACTTTAACCACATTGTTTATTGTCTGGTAGGTAACATAGCCCCCGCTTCTCTTTCCCAGCTTCACCAGCTGTCGCAGGCAGCGTTCTAATTTCTTGTCTTTTGACATGACCTCCCTCCAGACCGTTGGGTAACAAGCAATTACTCTACTAAAAACACAACCTGCCCATATGGTCGTTGCATATTTATGGATTCGACTTATCTTTATCAAAATCCTGTAAAAACGCACGATTGTAAAATATTCTGCATACGCGCCCAATATCGGATACACCGTCCTGAAGTACATGCCCGTAGTAATCATACCACCAATACCCCGTCACTAGCTGTCGGGGTGCCCGGTACATCTTGCAGATCAGAAGGCTGCGCATTGGCTTTCGGTTTGGTGGGCGAGGGACTGTTTCCTTTTTAGTTGGCCAAGGTAGCGACGCTTCATAGCCATTTATGTTAATTATGACCACTTACATTAGCCACCTGCCAACCAGGGGTATAATTCAATTGAATCATCTTCATATAGGACATATTCTTTGTTTGCTATTTTACCGTTTACCCTTAAAATCATCACTTCGTGTTCCGGTATATTCAGTGCGTTAATCAACTGCGCCGCTGTTAAACCATCTGTTATAACGAGCCTAAACCACTTATGCCTGTCTAGGCTTCTCACGTAGTAATTAAGTGCCGAATACACCCTTACATTTACTGTAATCATTGTTTCCAGAAGGAACGGTCCCAGAATTTGTCATAGTGTTCCTGCGGGATATCGGCCACTGTGTTATGTGGTGGAAATGGCTCTTCACGCATAAATTCTGGCATCCTATCATCTGCTGCACTAATGCCCGCTTTGGTATTAAACTCCTTTTCGGTGTAGATGACATCCTTGCCGATTATCTCAAGAAAATCGGTAGTATAATCGGTTCCGTATATACCATTAAGCATTTCTACCACTAAGCCAGGTATCTTCGGTCCTGCGGTTGTAATAAACATACACAGACCCAAGGTATCAAAAGCCGCTATTTTAACTTGAAGATCTCTCGAATATTCCATCCATATGTTAGGATCCAACTGATTCTTCTGGACCCTCGTGGTAACGGCAGTAGTATGGTCGGCACCCATCGGCGTGGTGGCGTATGTCACCGACATGCCTTTTAGTGCGCGGGGTTCGTGAGCGGCAATACTCTGCCCCTTAACAACAGGCGCTCTCAGCGATTTGAATATACGGGCTGTTATGGCTGATCCTTCCCCTAAAACCTTTCCTAGAAGGGTTCCCTTTCCTATTTCTTTGACAAGGTTCTTGGCAGCTTCGGCATTACCAAAATCAGCAAAACCTAAATCCATGTATAAACCTATTGTAGCCCCTGTCTCAATAGAATCGAGGCCATAATCATTGCACAAATAGTTCAGTTCTGCTATGTCATCCAAGTTTGATATTCCAAGGTTTGAGCCGCACAAGCACAAGGTTTCATATTCTAAAGAAGCAACAACTTTTTTGCCTGTTTTATCCGGAAATATGTTGGAAGATCTCACCAAACATCCGGGCATGCAAGCATGTGTAGGGGTTCCCTCGCCGCCCCGCTCCAATATCAGCTCGCGCAACCTTTCGCCGGATATCTCATCCGCTTTCTCAAATGAGCCTTTTCGGAAAGCGTAAGAAGGCAATGCTCCCATTACACTGATTGTCGGTATTATGCCTGCTGTGCCATATAAGGGATAACCCACACTTGTCTGCGGGGCATTGCGTATTTCATTTATATAGTCTTTTAATGCAGCCCTGTACCTTTCCCTGTTCTTTATCTCCAACTTATGATTACCGTCATTTTCTATCACTATTGCTTTAATGCCCTTTGAGCCCATGACGGCTCCTAGCCCTCCGCGGCCTGAAAACCGACTGGGGTTTCCGTCCCTATCAGTGTTGGCTATGCCTGCCGAGGCCATAAGCATTTCGCCGGCGGGACCAATGCAGCTTATTCCACACTTTTCGCCGTATCTCTCGAACAGTCTCTGTACTAGTTCATGAGTCCCCATCATCTTATATTCTTTGGCATCTACTAACTCAGTTGCGTCCTTGCTGATACGCAAGATAAAGACGTCGTCCTTGTTTTCAGGTTTTTCTTCAATTATAAGTGCCCTGATTCCCTGTCTTGCAAGCCTGAACCCCACTATACCACCTGAGTTGGCTTCCTTAATTCCGCCTGTCAGCGGACTCTTGGCTCCTGCAGAAACCCTTCCTGAACTTGAAATGCTGACCGATGCCAAAGGTCCGTTTGCCAAAACCAGCTTGTTATGTCTACCTAATGGTTCACAGGTGGCAGGAACCTCCTTTGATAGTATCTTCCCAATTAACCCTCTGTTTCCGTAGAGTATCAGTCCTTGAGGCAGTTCCTCTCGGACAATTCTTTTTTCTTTCATGTTCACCCTTAGAATATCCACAGTATCGCCCCCTGCAAATGGCATTAGTTTTATATGCAGTATCAAATTGCGTCCTCTTAACTTGTATAGTCGTCCAACGTCTCAAGTATAAAACAATTGTGTCTTGACATTGGGGTCCACTATAGATCTTTTGTCCGCATTCTTAGCTTCCCCATATGCCAAACCTCCCCTTATTCTAGTATCTTCTCTTGCTTTTTCTTTTTCTCCTGCAACTCCAAGCTGCATTCTGGTTAGATCTGCTGCTAATGTGGCCTCATAGTAATTTTGAAGTTAAAGTATCAAAAAAGCCCCTTGCTGCTTATAGCCAGCGAAGGGCTTTGTTGCATCTCACAATCTTACGCTACCCGCTATGGGATTTGAAACTCTTTCCCACATTCAAGGCGCAATTGGGCCACTTGGCCACATTATGATGCCTGGCCAAGTATCCGCAACCCTCACATCTAACAGCGAGGGACTTGAATCTCGGATCAAACTCGAAACCAATACTACTACCGCAATCGGGACACTTTATTTTCTCAAGGGCCGCTTTAGTGCCATCGAATAAAATATCGTCCACATCATCCCAGTTAATCGTTATCAGTTCCCCTTATTCTTAGCTCTTTCTTACACTTGTGCAAAACTCCCTTTGCTTGTTAAGCAAGGGAGTAGTACAAATTTACAAAAGTCTAACATCAGGTTTCTGGCGGGAGTGTGTGGGAATCGAACCCACCGCGGACAGTCCATGCCCACCGCCGGATTTGAAGTCCGGGCGGGCCACCAGGCCCAATCCACCCCCGCGCAGTTTAGATTATAGCATGGACTTTGGCGCCGGGCAAGACGAGGACATTAGCGGCCGAACAACTGATTAATGCCAGCAATAGAAATGCTTTATGCTAGTCTGGTGAGTTGACATGATATAATGAACATTACAAAAGAGTCTTAATAGACTAATGCTTGGGCCGAATGATGGGCAAAGGAGAGTCCTCTAGGCGCCGAAGGAGCAAGGCCGCTGGGCCGCTACGCGCAGCGACCGAATCTCTCAGGCACGATACTTTGCCGGGACGGCACTCTGGAGAGGTTCAGCCTATCATCTTCATGGCTGAAACGCCGAAGGGGTAACCCTGTACAGGGGAAACTCTCAGGCCAAAGGACAGGGGCATGTAGCACCGGTGGGTGCTATTGCTTCTGTCCTTTTTGCTGCTCCGGCAAGCATCGGGAAATTGGTTAAGGAAACAAAGAGAATCCAATCACCGATTTCGGCTGAAAACTAACAGGGGGGGGGAATAGGAGTGGACAAATGTGTGTTTGTTGAATGCATAGGAGAAGCGCTGTACTTGTTGGAGAAGTATCAAGGACAAGGACGGGTTATGGCCGGTGGAACTAACTTGATGATGGTTTCCGGCCGGGACCAACCTGACTATCGGTACTTGGTGAACATTAGCCGTATTGGCCCTCTCCAGCACATTATCTATGAGAACAATGTGATCTCCATTGGAGCGGCTGTGACCCACCATGAGGTAGGCACGGCACCGCTGATCCAGGACAAGGCTTCGGCTCTGGCCACCGCCGCTCGCTCCGTGGGTTCGCAGCAGATAAGAAGTGTGGGCACAGTGGTAGGCAATGTGGTCACTGCTCACCCGGCAGCCGATACGGCTGTAGTCCTGATGGCTTTGGGCGCTGACGCTATCATCGCTACCGGCAGCGGCAGTGTTCAAGTTCCGGTGGAAAATATGTACGCCGACAGCGGCCGCTCTACTGTGGACAGCACGTGCCAACTAGTAACCCAGGTTCAATTTCACGGCTGTCTCCCCGGCCAAGGAACCGGCTTTGCCCGCTTGTCCGGGCGTAAAGTGTCGGCTCTGCCGGTGCTCAGTGTAGCGGCCATGGTCTCTTTGGCCAACGCTGCAGTTGAATGGGCGCGGATTGTTATGGCCCCGGTAGGTCCCAGACCGGTGCGGGCCCCTGAGGCGGAACAATTCCTGGTGGGCAAAACCCCTGATACCGCTACCATTGCCACCGCCGGGCAGATGGCAGTGGCTGACGCTGTAGCCAGCGCTCCACGCAGTTCGCGCCCGCGCACCGTAAGCGTACTGCCGGCCTTGGTGGAACGAGCCCTTACTATGGCCGTGGCTGAGGCCCGGCAGAAGCGGTAGGGAGATAGAAATCGTGGTTGGGGTTGCTGAATTTGGCTGCCAGTTGCCGGTACATCTGCTCGCGGTTAGCCACGGTTACTGGGCAGACAGTTACATCCTGACGCTGGCGGATGCGGTCTAAAAACGGTGTTGACCGGGGCTTTATGACCCCCAGTACCAACACCGGTGCCTCAAGGCAACGAAATACCCAGTGCTGAAATTGCAGGGCTTGGTTTTCCAGAAAGCCCAGTTCGTCCATGACAATAAGATCCGGTGGGTTGTTCAGGCAGCGGGAAAGAATCCTCACTCCCACTGTATCAAACACATGTGGAAAACGCTCTTCGATTCGGCCGTCGGCTGCACGCCGGGCGATGATTCTGTCTGGTCCGGGATTGGCCAGGGGAACTTCTTCATTGGCAGCCAGATAAAACCCTTTGCCGCCGCCAGGATGGACAAAAGGCAGGGTACGAAACCCGTCTATCTTAAGTTGGCGCTTGGCCAGCAGGCGGTTAAGCAAGGTGCTCTTGCCTACACCACGTTCGCCGGTGAAAAACATGTTTACGATGGTATGTTCCTCCTTTGGGCAGCTGCTGCTGGGCGCCGGTTAGCTTGAACTCGGCGCTACCACCTCGACGTAGGTCCCGTCTGTATAGAGTTGGCTGTATTTTCCTCCCAGCCGCCAACTGAATCGGCTATCTGATTTCATTGCCGGCCGGGCCCAGGATCCGTTTGTCGCCTACTCGGCGGGTAATGCGTTTGGCATCCAGGTACTCCAGCAGCGGCAAGGCGTAGCGGCGGGAAGTGTTGAGCAGATCCCGGAGCTCGGCCACGGTTATGCTCCCGTTGGCCTTGACAAAGTCGATTACTCTTTGCCTTGCTTGTTCGTAGGCGCTAGGGGCAAAAATGATGTCGTCGGCTACTTGAACCAGCCGGCCGCCTTCCAGCAGGGCGGCGATCAGCTCTTTGGCCTCTACCTTAAGTTTATGCTGGGCAATGATGTCACCCAGGGCCGGTGGGCTAAAAGGCTGGGCTTTGAGCTCCCGGACTAGGACCTGGGCGGCTTGTTCCTGTTCCGGGGAAAACCGGACAGTATGAGCGGCCAGACGAATACGATCCCCTTCACTTACCAGGGCAGCGGCTAAGGGAAGGTTAAGCAGTGGCACTAGAAACCGGGAGGAAACCTCCGGGAAGAAACGGGCCCGGACTTCCTCCAGGGGCGCTCCGGCTCGGAGGGGATACTTCTGATGATAAGCAGCCAGGGCCGCCTGCACTCGCTCCAGTGTCTGCCGAAAAGTTACCCCGTCCAGATAATATATATTCCCTTCCACCGTAAGGGATGCCGCTGTTCCGGCGGCAGATAATTTGCTCAGTGCCGCTTCAGTCTGTTCCAGGGAAACGCCGGCGGCTCGAGCCAGTTCGGCGGTGGTCCTCAGGGCCATGCCGGCAGCTACTAAAGCATGGGCCACCAGATCTTCAGGGGCTCCTTTTTCTTTTTGTCTCAGTTCGGTCAAGACCTTCGGATCCAGTCGCTTGTGTCTGGACGCCACCGGTATAAGCACCACGCCGCCGCCGATAGTGGTGGCCGGCGAATAAGTACGGATTACAAACCGGTCGCCGCGCCGAAGAGCCACCTCTTCTTCTAGCCTAAATTGCACCAGAGCTGATTCTCCCGGCAGTATTTCGTCCCCCTCCAACAGGTAGACCCGGCCTAGAATCTCTGCTGTGCCAGTGTGCAGCCGCAGGCGCTGATAATGTTCCACCGGATGTGGGCTGTGGGCTAATACCAGCAGGCGAGCGTCGATGGCGGTAGAGGGGGTGAGGGAGCCGGGCGTGGCTACCACCGCCCCCCGTTCCACTTCTTCTGTTCCCAACCCGGCTAAATTCAGGGCGACTCGTTGCCCGGCGGAAGCTGCGGCAGTTTTTTGATCATGGATCTCAATCTGCCGGATGCGGGCCTCCAGCTCCCGCGGGTAAACCATGGCCTGCTCACCCAGGTGCACGGTCCCGGAAATTAAGGTACCGGTAACCACGGTGCCGAAACCCGGGATAGTAAACACACGGTCCACCGGTAGCCGAAACGGTCCGCCGGACTCGCGCTCGGTGACGGCATCAGTGGCGGCATCGATGGCTTGAAGCAGTTTTGGTATGCCTTGTCCAGTTAGAGCTGAAACACAATATATGGGCGCCTGCTCTAGAAAAGTTCCTTGGACAGCTGTGTGTACATCTTCCTCCACCAGCTCCAACCAATCGGCATCAACTAAATCAGCTTTGTTGAGCACAATGAGACCGTTTGTGACCCCGCTTAGTTCCAGAATATCCAGGTGCTCACGGGTCTGGGGCATAACTCCCTCGTCGGCTGCCACCACCAACAACACCAGGTCGAAGCCACCCACCCCGGCCAGCATGTGCTTGATGAACCGCTCGTGGCCAGGCACATCCACCACCCCGGCCCTACGTCCGCTGGGCAAATCAAACGGGGCAAAGCCTAACTCAATGGAAATACCGCGTTCTTTCTCTTCTCGTAGACGATCCGTATCGCGCCCGGTAAGAGCTTCGATTAAGGTTGTCTTGCCGTGATCTACATGGCCGGCTGTGCCGATAATAATGTGCTTCATGGTTGGGGCACTCTCCTTACAATCTAGGCTGACGCCGACTATTTTCCGTGATACTTAGGAACAACAAAAAAATAAGTACCGCTATTAGACCCAGGTTCGGCTGGACTTCCAGATACAGCTCGGCTGCTTGGAAAACTACAGCTGCCAACAGACCGAAAACGCCAAACATGAGCGTGTCGGTCAAAACATCATCAAGATAGGGAGCGGCTCGCTCCCGCCACAAAACAACCAGGATAAGATCGCCGGCCAGCAGGGTTAGCATAAAAACCAGCGGCCCAAATAGCCAGGGGCTGAGCTTCTCAGCCAACAACTGAAAGACCCGAAAGGCCATGGGACCCAAAATAACGACTTCCAGTATATATACGCGCGCCGGCACCGTTTACCTCCCCCGTTCTGCTGCTGCGGCCAGAGCTGCCAGTAGTTGGTCTTCTTCCGGTGGCGCCACTGTCCGCAGATCAAGCAGTACTTGTTCATTGGCAATACGAGCCACCACCGGTGGGCTCCCCTGCCGTAGTCTGTTGGCCAGCTCTTGAGCCGAGAGCTCATCGGCTGTGATGGCCACTAGGAAGGTGGGGAGCCGGGTGAGCGGCAGTGAGCCGCCACCAACTTCGGACGTGCCTGGATCCACCGTGGCCGTGAGGCCGTCACACCGCTGGGCAATATCCTCTGCCAACCGCTGAGCCCGGATTCTGATGCTGTCCTGGTCTTGGCGCAGGGCCCGCAGCGTAGGGACCCGCTCCCACACCCGCTCCGGATCCAGATACAGATGCAGCGTGGCTTCCAGCGCAGCCAGGGTCAATTTGCCCACCCGCACCGCCCGGGCCAGAGGGTGACGTTTTATTTGATCCAGGTATTTTTTCTTACCGACGATAATTCCTGCCTGGGCTCCGCCCAGCAGCTTATCACCGCTGAAAGTTACCACATCCACCCCGGCGGCAATGCTTTCCGGAACCGGCGGTTCTTTCTCCAGGCCCATGGTGCTAAGATCCACCAGCACCCCGCTGCCCAAATCTTCCAAAACAGGGAGATGGTATTTTCGGCCTAAGGTCACCAGCTGGGCGGCCGATACTGTCTCGGTAAAGCCGCAGATGCGATAATTGCTGGTGTGTACCTTCAAAAGCAAGGCTGTTTCCTCGCCAATAGCGGTCTCGTAGTCGCTAAGATACACCTTATTGGTAGTGCCCACTTCCCTCAGCCAGCAGCCGCCGGCGGCCATAACTTCCGGAATGCGAAACGAGCCGCCGATTTCCACCAACTGTCCCCGGGCCACTACCACCTCTCCATCCGCCGCTAAAGCCGCCAGCGACAGGAGGACAGCAGCGGCGTTATTGTTCACCACTGCAGCCGCCTCGGCTCCGGTGAGTTGGCACAACAGCTTCTCCAGGTGGGCATGGCGCGAACCGCGTTCGCCCTGAGCCAAATTGTATTCCAGATTGCTGTAACCGCGGGCTACCTGGGCCACGGCCCGGCAAGCTTCGGCCGCCAGAGGGGCCCGGCCCAAATTAGTATGTAAAACAACACCGGTGGCATTGATCACCGGGATCAGGCTGGGCTTGGTTTGGGTTTCCACCTGCTGCTTAAGCCGGTTAACAAAAGCCGCCAAATCCAGCTCTGGCAGTGTTCTTGCTTCTTCTGCCGCTAAAATCGCCTGCCGCACAGCCGCCGTTACAGTTCGCGCCGCCTCCAGCACCTGGCTCCGGCCAAATTGGGCCGTTAAGGCCTGCGTTTCCGGCTCCGCCAGCAATTGTTCCACTGCCGGTATGCGCCGTAAAGCATCATTTTTCCAAGATGCTACCATGCCGTTCGCTCCTTCACCAATAAATTACTCCCTTAAGTAGTATTTCCTCTTCCAGTATATAATTCCTGCCCTCAAGGTGACCGGAACCCAGGATAAAAGGTATATTCTTGCAAGCTCACCGCTTGTAAGGTAGAATGAAATTGGAGGGAAATTACATAAACAATCTCCGAGTCTGTTTACCCTAAAGGCGAAAAGTCTATGGGTGCAGGCCGATAGGCTATGCTGGAAACGGTGTTGCCTCCCGGACAATTAGGAAAGGAGATGACACATACGGCATGGAACTCTTAAAACGTCTTCTCCGAAGGCGTTTTTTATTTTGCCCGAAGGAGTGGTTGGGATATGGCGACTGTTAACAAGCGGCTTTTTGGTAGGTACATACTATTTCTCCTGGGCCTGACATTGCTTACCGGTGTTGTAACCCTACTGGTACCGAAGACTGTGCATGCCGCGGTAGCTGATCTGGAAATAACCGGGCCCGGGCTCAAGGGAGACGGGATTATTATTAGCCAAGAGCAGCTCCAGGGTAATGAACCCCTCACCTTATCAGATGGGACAGAGGTAGAACAATATGATGAATGGTACAGCTCCATCAACACCTGGCCCAGTAAGATTTGGTACAGGGGAC